>SXGQ01536605.1_pt1 | contig 51060 bp, 45 predicted proteins | sample 3178371 | NCBI WGS metagenome assembly SXGQ01 (sample SAMN11356859, study PRJNA531348) | freshwater metagenome | isolation source: freshwater sample F1-20 | place: China: Fuxian Lake, Yuxi | collected 2017-12-25 | reverse complement strand
GGTAGCCGACCAGGTCGATCAGGTAATCGAGCTTGAAGCGCTGCCGGTAGGCAATCGCCAGCCGCGCCGCCTCGATGCACGCCACCGGGTCGTCGGCGTTGACGTGCGTGATCGGGATCTTGAAGCCGCGCGCCAGGCCGCTGGCGTAGCTGGTGCTGAACGACTCGTCCGGGTCGGTCGTGAAGCCGACCTGGTTGTTGGCAATGATGTGGATGATGCCGCCGACGTCGTAGCCGTCGAGCCGCGACAGGTTCAACGTTTCGGCGACCACGCCCTGTCCCGGGAAGGCCGCGTCGCCGTGGATCAGGATGGCCAGCACCTTGCCCTTGTCGACCAGCGCCGGCCCCGGCTGGTCCACCGCGGTGGCGGCGGCGCGGGCCATGCCGTTCAGCACCGGGTCCACCGCTTCGAGGTGGCTTGGGTTCGGCGGCATCGAGATCACCACCTGCTTGGGCAGCCCCTCGGGCTGCGCCTCGACCCGCGCGCCGGCGTGGTACTTCACGTCGCCCATCCAGCCCAGGTCCACGCGCAGCCGGTCCTTCAGGATCGGGTCCTTGAACTCGGCCAGGATCTGCGTGTACGGCTTCTGCAGGATGTGCGCGAGCACGTTCAATCGCCCGCGATGCGCCATGGCGATCATCACGTGCTGGACGCCGCCCTCGGCGGCGTCGTGGATGATCTCATCGAGGATCGGCACCATCATGTCGAGGCCCTCGATCGAGAACCGCGTCTTGCCCGGGAAGGTCCGGTGCAGGAAGCGCTCGAAAGTCTCGACCTCGGTGATGCGATCGATCAACTCGAGGCTGTTGATCGGATCCAGGGGCGGACGGAACTGGCGCGACTCCACGGCCTGGCGCAGCCACTCGCGCTCGTCGGGGACGAACACGTGGGCGTAGTCGTGGCCGGTCGTCGAGCAGTAGATCTCGCGCAGGCGCGCGATGGCCTCGAACGCGTTGGCCGCGCCGGCCGCGGCCGGCCCCGAGACAATCGACGCCGGTAGCTGCCTGAGCGTCTCGCTGGTCAGGCCATGCGAGTGCGGGTTGAGCGACGGGTCGCCGATGGGGTCGTGAAAGCCCAGCGGGTCGAGCTCAGCCGCCAGGTGCCCAAACCGGCGAATCTTCCCCGCCAGAGTGAAGGCGGCAATGGCCACCTTCGCGCCTGCGGGCGCGACGGTGGACAAGTCGGCGGACTGGGCCGGTGTCGATTCTGATGGGTCGCTGGGCGTCCAGGTAGCAAACGCCCGGCGCGTCCCCTCGTCCACCGACAAGGGATCGCGCTGGTAGCGCTCGAACAACTCGTAGACATACCCCGCATTGGCCCCGGTAAACTGGTCCCACGGGTTCATAACCTTCCTACTTTATCCCGCCTTCGCCTTTCGGGCTACGGGGGGCAAGGTGTCAGGATGCCAAGGTGCCAGAGTGCCAGGGTGTGTCAGGGCTTGATTAAGCTGCTCGCCATCGACATCGACGGAACATTGCTCGATTCCAGGGGCCGCGTGCCGCAGGCCAATCTCGACGCCGTGCATCGTGCGGCCGCCAGGGGCGTCCGCATTGTCATCGCCACCGGCCGCAGCTTTCACTTCGCCAGCCAGGCGCTGGGCGAGCTGCCGGACGACATCACCCTGCTCGTCTATAACGGCGCGATCGCCCGGTCCAGGTCTGGAGAGACGCTGCTGCGCCGGCTGCTGCCTCAGGCGGTGGCGCGAGAGGTGCTGGCGGCGACCATCGAATGGCGGCACGACACCGCCTGTGTCTTCGATCGGCCATCGGCCGGCCAACTGCTGTACGACCGCATGGATTGGAGCGGCCCGAATCGCGCGGGATTCAGGCGCCGCAACGCCGCCATCATCCAGGCCGTGGATCGGCTTGAAGACGCGGTCAGCGAAGACCCAGTGCAGGTCACCTTCAACGGCGGGGTCCAGGCCATGCGGACGGTCGCGGCGCACCTGGCGGCGCATCCGGTAGCACCGCAGCTCGAGGTGATGATGACCGAGTATCCCCAGCGCGACTTCTCGCTGGTGGACGTGTGTGGCGCCGGCGTCTCGAAGGGTTCCGGGCTGGCGGCGCTGGCCCATCACTACGGCGTGCCGCAGGCCGCGGTCATGGCGGTGGGCGACAACCACAACGATCGCGACATGCTCGAGTGGGCCGGCATCGGCGTGGTCATGGGCAACGCCGAACCCGAACTGAAGACACCCGGCGTTCACCTCACCGGCACGAACGACGAAGCGGGTCTGGCGCAGGCCATCGACCGATTCATTCCCGGGCCCCCATAAAAAGGGGCCCGCGGTGTTTTTGGCGGGTCCCGGCTAAGCTGGCCAAAATTGCACAGATTTGCGCTCCCTCATACAGTCCTCCTGGCCTCGAACCGATAGCCGGTCTGTCATGGGTAGCAGTGGCTGCAGCCAGGCGAACGGAAATGGGACCGGGGTCGCGGCGAATCTCGCCTACACCAAGTTCCTGTTCGTCATGGCGCGCTCCGAAAACGATGCCCATGGGGCCCGGTTGAGGACGGCGGGAGGCAACATCGCCCGCGGCTTCTTCAACGACTTCGACATCGACGACAGCCGCGAAACCCAGGCCCGGCCATTCGAGACGATCCAGTTCTTCGTGCGCGATGGCGACCTGCCCGAGCCCGAGCCCACCTGTGTCGGCCCCTGCCTCAACAAGGCCCGCCACCTCGTGCAGGTGTCGAGCAAATACCGGCCGCGCCTGCAGGAGATTGAAGAGGAACTGCGCCGGCGCATGGGTGATGTCGCCGACGTGATGGCACTCGACGGCGCCGCGCGGACACCGCGGTATTCCAGCCCGGAGATGGTGCACTACTCGAACAAGGGCGCGCTCCCGCGGCGATCCTGCCGCGGCAGCCGCAACGCCATCCTCGTGCCGATCCGCAAGTCGCCCGAGTGGTGGCAAATGAGCGCGCTCGAACGGCACGCCTACTTCTACCCGCACGTCGATCGCGAGAGCAAGCGCCCGGTGAAGGGGCACGCGATGGCGGCTGAACGCGGGATTCCGGCCTTGTTCCGCCGCGTCTACCACAACCCCGACGGTTACCAGCGCGAGGGCGAGTTCGACTTCGTCACCTACTTCGAGTGCGAAGACGAGGCATTGCCGGTATTCGACGGCGTGCTCGAGTCACTGCGTGATGTCCAGCAGAACCCCGAATGGAAGTTCGTCCAGGAAGGCCCGATCTGGCGCGGCAAACGGGTGCTTCGTTGGTGAGTGGACAGTTGAAAAGTTGACAGTTGGTAGTTGAAGTGTTCAGTTTCAGTTAGTGAGCGACCGCCGCCAGGTGTTCGCGCAGGATGTCCCGCCCGAAGGCGCCGTTGAAATCCCGCCAGACCGAATGCACGTGGTTCCCGTCGTTCTGGGTGTTGTCGAACTCGGGTAGCGGCGTGATGTCGTTCTTGTTCATCGTCACAATGTCGGTGGGCGCGGTCGCGTTAATCACCGCCGACTTCAACTGATCGGCAGAGCGCGACTGCACCAGAGTGCGACCCGCATCTTCCTCGTCACCGAGGACGCGCGTGCCTTTCTGGTCGCCGGCGCGCACTTCCGCTGGGTGGCTGCCGAGGAACATCGGCGAGTTGGCCACCTGGCCGGTGGCCTTGCGCGGGAACATCTCGTTGGGGATGAAGTGCCAGCGCAGGCGGTCGTCGCTGTCGGACGCGATCGCGGCAGCGGACCGCGGCGACGCCAGCACGGCGATCCGCATGAGGGCAGACACGAGAACGGCGGCAACGGCCAGGCGGAGCGCGTTCTAACGGCCCATGGCGATCTCCGGCCGCGCAGTCTAAATCAAATGGCCGCTGCCCACTTGAACTTTCAACTTTCAACTCTTCAACTTTCAACTTCACTTGAAGGTGACGCCCATGCCGAAGTGCCAGCGGCACTTGCCGGTTTCGTGGCCGCGGGCGACGTCGAGCGACAGGCTGATGATGGTCAGGTGCAGGTAGGCGCCGCCGCCGTAGCCAAGGTCGAGGCGCTGGTCGCCGAGCTTGACGCCGTGCGGGTAAGCCGTGCCGGCATCGACGAACGCCTTCGCGCCGAAGCGACCCACCGACATCGGCGAAGTGACCGGGAGGCGAAGCTCGGCCGAGAGGGACGCCGCGTTGTCGCCAGCGCGGTAGCCGACTTCGTAGCCGCGCACGGTCGAGGCGCCGCCAAGCAGCGACTTCTCATAGACCGGGAGCGGCGCCGTCGCGGTCACCGACCGGGCGCGAAGCGCCAGCACGCTCTGGCCGGGCAGGCCGAGGTAGCCGCTCACGTCCGCCGTGCGGCGACTGGCCCTCCCGGCATCGAAGGTCAGTCGCTCGATGCCAAACGTCGTGTGCACAGCGTTGCGCGGGAAGGCCGGGTCGACGCGCGTGTCGAGCGTAACCACGGCATCGGCGCGGGTCAGACGGGCGCTCGTCTCGCCGAAGCTGACATCCTCGATGCCCCCGCCGGCGCCGAGGCGCAGCCACCGCTGAACGGCTGATTCGATGCGCCCATGGACGAAGGTGCGCGTGTCGCCAACTTCGTAGTGCGGGTTCTCGCGGCGGGTAATGCCGCCGTCACCGAACAGCCGATCGATAGGTCCGCGGCTGAAGGACTTTTCGATCTGCGCCCGGGCCTGCCGCTCGCCGCCCCAGCTGACGGGGAAGGTGATGCGGCTGCGCGGCCCGAACCGATCGACGAAACCCACCCGCATCCCAGACGTCAGCCCGTAGCCGTCGTCGCGATGAAAGACCGGCAGGAACATCCCACTGCGGCGCAGCCTCTTCAGGGGGCCAGGCGTCAGGTCGCTGTCCGACACGCCGGGCACTTCGTCGACAACGATCATCAGCAGGATGTCGCCGGGGTTGTCGATCGAGCGAAAGCGCTTGCGCACCTCGACGCCCTCGAACCGGCCGCTCCGTTTGAGCCGGTCGCTGACTGCCGCCACCAGCGCGTCGGTGGCCGAGTGGCCAATCACCTCCCCGGCGATCGCCAGCACATCGGCATCGGGCGTGGTGTGATTGCCGTGCACGCGCACCTCGGCGACCACGCCCGGCGAGTTCTGCGCGTGCAACTCTCTGGGGCCTGGCAGCAGCAGCGCCAGGGTGAAGGCAGTTACCGCCCACCCGCCCCAGCGGTCTGACCAGCGCCACCTGCCCGGCCATTCCCTCATTTGATCTTGTACGTGACGTCGGCTTGCTTGTAATTGAGGTAGTCCACCTTGTAGGCGGCGTCGACGGCGCCGACCGCGAGCATCAGGCCGAAGTGCATCTGGATGCTGCGCGGCAGCCAGACATCGGGAAACGCCTGCGCCATGCGCATGGTGGCTTTCAGGTCGCTGACGCGGATCAACGCACGGCCCGGGAAGAAGTCCATGTCGATGTCGTCGAAGGTGTACTGCAGGATCTGGTGGGTCTTCTGGTCGATCCACAGCGTGACCAGCGACACCTTGTTCATCTTCTCTTCGATTGCGTCTTCCTTGTCGCGGACCTTGCGGTTGGGGCGCGACCGGCCTTCGTTGAACAACCCCGTGCCCGGGTAGTACTCGATCTTGAGCGCGTCCTGGCCATCGACTTTCTCGCGGCCGGCCAGCGCGTAGCGGCCCTGCTCGAACCGGAATTTCAGGAAATATGAGGACGAGACGAACTGTGGGTCGCCGCCTTGCTTCAGCAGGTCGTCGACGTTCGACGGCAGGTCGGCCGCCGTCGTCGGCGTCCCCTCGACCACCTGCACGCCCGTAGGGCTGAGCCCGCCCGCGCGGTTCCCGGGCTCGGCGGGCAGGCCCTGCCGGTCGCGGTCGGCGCGCCGCTTGCGGCGCTCTTCGCGGCTGACTTCGCGCCGGAGCCATTCGTCTTCCGCCTTGCGCCGGTCGGCATCTGACAGCGCCACGCCGTTGGCCTTGACCGGGCTGCGCACGAAGATCCCGTTGCGGATGAACCAGGAGTACTCGCGCCGCATGCCCCACAGCGGCAGGCCGCCCGGCCCGGTCAGGTCGAAGGCTTCCGTCTCCTCGAGGACGTACTGCTGCAACTTCTTCCAGTTGTCGTCGCGGCGGGCCAAGACGCGCGCCATGAACGCATCGAGGTCAGATTGAGCCGTGACCCGGCTGGGGACTGCGGCCGCGAGTGCGGCCAGACACAACAAGGCGGCGAGGGCTCGTGAACGCATGGTGGGCCTCGGGTTGATACGAACCGGGAACCAAGTCGGTTCCCCCTTCGCCAAGCCGACGGGGCAGGCCTTGCGGGCTATGGCGCGGTCGTGGGGGCCGGCGGGTCGCGCCGGTAGACGACCTTGCCGTCGACAATGGTCACCAGCACGTGGGTGCCGGTCAGCCGGGTGGCCGGGGCGTCGAAAACATCTTCCGAGAGCACGACCAGGTCGGCCAGCATGTCGCGCGCGAGCACCCCTTTGCGCTGCTCGTCGTACGACGCCCACGCCGCGTTGCTCGTGTAGGCATCGACCGCGGCCCGGATGGGCAGGCGTTCGGCGGGCAGCCAGCCGCCTTCGGGCAGGCCGTCCGCAGTGGTGCGGTTCACCGCGACGTGCAAGCCGGCCAGTGGATCCAGGGTCATGACGGGCCAGTCGCTGCCGAAGACCAGCCGTCCGCCGGCCCTGGCGATGCTCGCCCACAGCCAGCCGTGTGCGGCGCGTTCGGCGCCGATGTTGGTGCTCCAGACGTCGCCCGGCGTGGGGCTGGGTGTGCCGTGCACCGGTTCCATCGACGCCACCACGCCCAGCTGGCCGAATCGCGGGATGTCAGCAGGATCGATGGTTTCGATGTGTTCAATGCGATGGCGGCGGCCGCGCTCCGGCGCGGGGTTGGCCTTGGCGGCGGCCTCGTAAGCGTCCAGCGTCATGCGCACCGCGGCGTCGCCGATGGCGTGCGTCATGACCTGCCAGCCTTCGCGATCGAGCAGGGTCACGGCCTCGTTCAGTTGCGCGGCGGTATAGCGCGGGTCACCGGCCGTGCCAGGCGTGTTGTCGTAGGGGGCGAGCATGGCCGCGGTGTGCGACTCGATCACGCCGTCGGCCACCAGCTTCACCGCGCCGGTCTTGAGCAGCGGGTCGTCCGCGAACTGTTCGCGCACGCCGGCGAGTCTTGCGAGTTCAGCCTCGTTCACGGGGCCGTTGACCGACAGCGCCTGGTAGACGCGCAGTGTCAGCTGCCCGCGTTTGCGGAGGCCGTCGTAGAGGTCGAGGTCTTCGGCCGAGCCGCCGGCGTTCTGGATGCTGGTGATGCCCACGCGGTGCGCTTCCACGATCCCGGCCCGGATGGCCGCGACCTTGTCCTCGGTGGTGGACCGCGGCGTCGCGGTCATCAGCGCCATCGCCGCTTCCTTGAGCGCCCCGCTCGGTTCGCCGGTGCGCGGGTCCTTCACGATCACGCCGTTTGGCGGGTTCTTGGTGTCGCGGGTGATGCCGGCCAGCTTGAGCGCCCGGGTGTTGGCCCAGCCGGTGTGGCCGTCGTACGCCACCAGGTAGGCGGGGCGATCGGGCACGAGCGTGTCGAGCAACTGCCGGGTTGGCAGCGTGCCGGCAAACGGCTGGTAGTACCAGCCCCGGCCAGTGATCCACGTCCGTTCGGGATTCGCCTCGGACCAGATGCGGATCGTGTCCTTGATCTCGTCGAGTGTCGTGGCTTCGAGCAGGTTGATTTGGTCGAGCGAGAGCCCGCCGCTGATGAAGTGGGCGTGGGCGTCGTTGAAGCCCGGCATGACCGCGCCGCCCTGGGCATCGATGACGGTGGTCTGGGCACGCTGCAGGCGCTGGATCTCGCGGTTCGAGCCGACGCGGACGACCTTGTTGCCGCGAATGGCCACCGCCTCGGCCATTTCGGTGGCCGCGCCGCCGGCGTAGACCCGGCCGTTGATGACGATCAGGTCCACCGCCGCGTCATCGTCGGCACGCTGCGCCCCGACGATCAGTCCGGCGATGAGCGTGACACCAACGATGCAGGCCACCAGATAGGCCGTGATGCGGGCTGCCATGAGCAAAGTCTAGCACTGTGCTAAAACGTCTGCGGAGGTTCAATGAAGATCGCGATTCTGGGCTCGGGCGCGGTGGGAGGCTATTTTGGCGCCAAGTTGGCGCGTGCGGGGCAGGACGTCACGTTCATTGCCCGGGGCGCCCACCTGGAGGCAATTCGCGCCAAGGGCCTGGAGGTGAGAAGCGCGAAGCTCGGCGATTTCAGCGTCGCGGCGGCGGCTGAAAGCGACACGGCGAAAGTGGGCCCGGTCGACCTCGTGATTGTCTCGGTCAAAACCTATGACAACGCGACCGCCCTGCCGCTGCTGAAACCCATGATGGGACCCGGCACGGCGGTGTTGACCCTGCAGAACGGCGTGGACAGCGTGAACGACGTGGCCGCGGCCGTCGGCGAAGGCCCGGTGCTCGGCGGCACCACCTACGTCGCGACGGCCCTCGAGGGGCCGGGACTGATCGTTCAGACCGGCGTGCACCGCTCGATCATCTTCGGCGAGGTGTTTGGCGACCGCAGCCGCATTTCGCCGCGCGTGCAGGAGATTGCCGACATCTTCGCCACGGCCGACATCCAGGTGACGCCGGTGGCCGACGCGCGCGTGCCGATCTGGGACAAGTTCGTGTATCTCGTCGCCTTCTCGGGTTTCACCGGCGCCGCGCGGCTGGCCATTGGCCACCTTTGGAAATATCCGCATGTGCAGGAGATGTTCTACGCCACGTCGCGCGAGATTGCGGCGCTCGCGAAGGCGGAAGGCGTGACAATCTCCGCCGATCGCTTCGAGACGCTCAAGACCTACATGGACAACATCCCGCCGACCACGCGCTCGTCGCTGCTGATCGATCTCGAGCAGGGCAAGCGGATTGAGGTGGAGGCGCTGCAGGGGGCGGCGGTCCGCCGCGCGCAGAAGCTGGGGGTGGCGGCACCAATCACGTCGACCCTGTACGCCGTCCTCAAGGCCTGGGAGTCAGGCCCCGTGAAGAGCTAGCGGGCGCTCTTGCGTTCGACTGCCACGCACAGCTCGCGGAGCGGGCGCGGCAGCAGGGGAAAGCTGTTCACCACGTGCGCGTAGTCGTCGCCGGTGAGACCGTAGAGCCGCGCGGCGGTGGCGTTCAGCCGCGCGTACTCCTCGGGACCTGCCTCGAGACCAGTGTCAGCCAGCCCGCGCGAGAGTGCGGCAAGCCTGCGAAACGCCGGTGACTCATCCGGCGGCCGTGGCACGGGCAGGCGCGCCATCAACGCGGCGGTGACGTGGGTGGTGACATTGAGACGCACCAGGTAATTGGCGACCAGGCTGTTGAGCAGCCCCAGCAGGCACCACTGGGCGTCTGGCGTCAGGGGCGTCTTCAGCACGAACACGGTGTGGGTGGTCAGGGCGCCTTTGGGCAGCAGCCCGGCAATCAGCGTCAACCGGTTGGTGGCGCCGGCCACGTCGCGGTAACCAATGCGATCGCGATCGAAGCTCACCGCGGGATCAATCAATCGCGCGGCCGCGTCTCGAGGGATCGCGTGGGTGACGGCCGGGAGTTTCACCTGGAATGGCGCGAGGTGCTTGCCTTCAACAATCGGCAGCAGCGCCGGCAGCCCGCGGTGGCCTCTCGCCGTGTCCGTGCCGGGCATCCCTTTATGGGATGCCGGCCGGGGCGGTGCCGCCCGCTTGATGAAATGCGCGCGGTCGTCAGTGGCATTGAGCTCGCGGCCGAAGCGCGCGTGCCACCCGCGCGGGGAGCCAAGCGGCGGCGCCGAAGACGAGGCGCTGACCAGGATCGCCAGGGCCGTGGCCGACGTTACCGCCGGCACGGTGAGCTGCTCCGGGTCCCAGGCCTCGAGCCGCGAGCGCGACACGCTGAGCCACTCATCCCCGCGGTCGTGCCGAGGGTCGCTGGCGCACCGGTCGAGGGCGGCGGGGTCCTGGAGGCCGCCACGAAACCGCAAGACGTCAGTGCGCCCGCCAGTGGCGCCCGCCATCAGGATGAAGCGCACGCTGCGGTGAATCGGAAACACGCCGGCCCGGTTGTCGAGCCCAATCCAGGTATCGAGCGCGCACCGGTCGAACAGCCGTCGCCGCAACGCCGCGCTCCCGTGATCGGTGGCGATGCCCGACGGCAGGATGAGCCCGAACCGGCCACCGGCCCGCGTCAGCTGCAGGCTCCGCTCGAGAAACAACTGGTAGCGGTTCGCGTGCCCTTGGCCCTGGGCAGTGTAGACCCCCGATGCAGTGAAGAAGCGGCGCACCGGAGCGGTCCGCGCGCGATCGGCGTCCCGGGCGGCCGCCGGGCCGCTGTCGGCGCGCAGCATGTCCCACGGCGGGTTGCCCAGCACCGCGTCGAACCCTCCGTCATCGCGCCGCCGCCCCGCGGCATCGAAGAACACTTCCGGGAACGCCAACTCCCAGTGGAACACCGCGTGGCTCGCCGCGACCTCGGCCGCGCGCCCCAGCCAGCGCGCCAACTGGCCGGCCGGCAGCGTGGTGGCGCCGCCCAGCGCGGCCGACAGCCATTCCCTGACGACCGCGCGTGGCGGAGCGGAACCTGGCCACAACGCCGCCGCGCACCAGGCATCGGCCGCGCGCGACCACGCTGCCAACGGGCCGTCGGTCGCCGCCAGCGACTCGAACAGCCGTTCCTTGTCGCGAACCGCCTGCCGCGAATCCGATGGTTCGCTCGCCAGGCGCAAGCGCTGTGGCAGCACCTGCGACATTACCGCCGAGACCTCATCAAACAGCGGCAGCGTTGCCGGACGAGTGGCGCGCGCGCGGACGGGCGATCGCGACAGGTCGGCGAGCCATCCACCGAGCAGGCTGTTGCCGGCCGCCAGGTGGTGATCGAGAAACGTCAGCGGCTTGCCGATCGCAAGGGTGGTCAGCCACAGCGACACGCGCGCCAGTTGCACCGCCGTCGGATTGAGGTCCACCCCGTACAAGCAGCGCTCGGCCACCTGGCGCCGCAGGTCGGCACGATCTCCCGGCGTCACCGCGCCCGCGTCCCATGTGCCATCAGCGACCAGCGCCTGCTCGCACTGGTCGGCCAGGTAGTGACACGCGGCCACCAGGAACGCGCCGCTACCCATGGCGGGATCGACCACGCGCAGCGCCAGGATCCCGGCCGCCGTTTGCCGCGCCACGAGTGGCTGCAGCGTACGTCGCACCACGAACTCGGTGATCGATCGCGGTGTGTAGAAGCTGCCGGTGGCCTTGCGTTCGGTCGACGTGCGCCGCAGCACGATCCCGGTCCGGACGGCGACCGGCTCGTGCTCGAGCACGCGTTCGTACACCGCTCCGAGCTGTTCCACGCCGAGGTCGTGATACGCGATTCGCCGGCGTCCCGAGGCCGACCCGGTCGTGGCCAGCGCCAGCACCAACGTCCGCACCACGTCTTCCGGCACGCGCCGCCGCTCGGCCAGGGGGGCGTACCGCGGGGCGAACAGCCGCCCATTGAAGGCGGTCACGTCGAGGTCGCCGGCCCGGCAACCGGCATGCGCGATCCGCGCAATCGCCTGCAGCGCCGGCCAGAGCCCGCGCCCGGGTCCGGGCGCGATGCTTTGCTGGTAGAGCGCGTCGATGGTGTAGGCCTCGCGGTAGACCGGATGCCACACCGGCACCAGTCCGCGGGCTTCGGCAAAGAGCAGGAACAGCACGCGGTAGACGACGATCAGGGCTTGATCGTAGGGGCGTGCCGGGGCGGTTGGTCCACGGTCCTTTGACAGGGCCGATGCCAGCGCCGGCAGCGCCGCGAGCACGCCGTCGCCGAGTGCGTGGCAGAGACCGGCGCCATGGCGGCCCGATGCCTCGATGCGCGAGCGCAAGCCATTGACCCCGGCGGTCGCGACGATTGCCGGCGCTCCAGTCGTCTCCCACAATACCCGCGCGCCGCGCGGATCAGCAAGCAGCCGCGCAAAGTCGAAGTGCAACGTGTTGCGGGCCCACGGCCGGGCGCAGTCGACGACCTGCAACGATTGCCCGTTCGACACGAGTGCCCACCCGGCATCGACCCCGGTACCGCCGCGCACGGCATCGCGCCAGGCCGCGTCTGCCGGCGCCGCCCACGGCAACACGATCACCAGCGTCGGGCCGCCCTCGGTGGTGGCGAGCCCCACCAGCTTGTCGCCCAGTGGCCGCGTCGCCGGGGGCGGATACCCCAGCGACGCGAGCAGCGGCGCGACGGCGATGTCGAACACCTGCCGCGCGCCCACCGACGGCCCCAGCGTTCGCGACACCGACCGCCACCACCGCACGACCTGCCGCTCAAAAGACGCGGCGGCGGCGGGATCCACGCCGGGCAGCACCTGCTGCTCGAGGTACCCGTGCGACAACAGTTGTCCGCTCACGCCAGGAATCATGTTTGGCGGCGCGGCGGCCAGATCGCGATGAGCCGCGGGTGTGAGGTGGGCGCGCCGGCCAGCCCCAGCGAGGCCGCCCGGCGCGCGAGCGAGGCGTCAACCGCGTCGGCCACTTCACGCCGTGACCGTGCCGAGACTTCGGCGCGCCGATCGAACAACGAGGCCTGGTGCAACGGCGGTGCCGAGGCCAGCCGCGAGCGGGCCGCCGCAATCCGGGCCAGCACCGGCTCGCGCATGGACAGCAGCCGCTGCGCCGGCGCCAGGCTGATCGCCGCGGCGCCAATAGCTGCGATGTTGTCCCGCCAGGCCTCGGCACGGTCGCGGCGGCGCAGCGAGACGCGCAGCGCGCGCGCGACCCGCTGCAGCATGCCGCCGGCCGGTCCCATCTGCGTCCATTCGACCACCGCGATCGCCGATCCCTGATCGTCACCCGCCCGCGGCCGCGCGTAAACCGGGCGTTCCGGCGCGATGGCGGCACGAACGGTTCGGCTTCGCTCGGTGGCGAGGCGCGCCCGTTCGGACGCCGCCTCCTCCACCCGCATCGAGGCGATCGCCCCGGCACGCGGTGACGGGAGGGGCGCATCGTCAAAGACTGCGCGCGCCATGTCGTCGTCGGTTGGCGGCGCCCACGCGCCGAGCGCGTGGTCCGCCAGCTGGCGCCGCTCGTCGAGGCGCTGCCAGACCGTGTCCTCCACGGTGCCGCGGTGCAGCAGGTGCACGGCATGGACGCGCCGTTGCTGGCCGATTCGATCGACCCGCCCCACGCGCTGCTCGAGGCGAACCGGATTCCACGGCGCTTCCAGGTCGATGACCAGGCGGCAGCGGTGGTGCAGGTTGAGGCCCTCGCCAGCGGTGTCGGTGGCGACGAGCACGTCCAGGCCGCCGCGCTGGAACTGCTGCACCACCTCCTGCCGCATGGCCGCCGGCACGCCGCCGTGGATCGCGCCGAGCCGGAAGGTCGCCGCCAACGCGGCGACGGCGGCGAACAGCGTGTCGCGGTACTCGGTAAAGACCACCGCGGGTTCGCCGGCGCGCCGCAGGAGGCGCCGCAGCCGGCGCAGCTTTGACGAGTCCGCCGCCGCGCGCTGCGCCAAGTCGATCAGCCGGTCGAGTTGGCGGCGTTCGGCGTCTTGATCGACCAGGCCGGGACACGCCAATGCGTCATCGGCCGCATCGCCGTCGCCATCCTCGACCTCGTCCCAGGCGAACGCGCCCTGCGCCGGCGCCGAAGGCAACCGGTCGCCCAGCAGTGCCCGCCGGCGGACCAACGTTCGGCCCGCCGCCGCGGCACTGGACGCAGCGCGGCGCGCCAGCGTAATGGCCACGAGTTGCACGGCGCGGTCCGCGTGCCCACGCGCCCGCCAGATGGCGCGGGTGTACGCCGCCGTCGCGCGCAGCAATTGGTCCTCATCGGCAGAGGCCACGATCCGCAGCCGATGGCTACGGCGATCGGCGGACCGGCCAACGTCGGTACGTCCGCGGCGAAAGACGACCAGTGGATCACCGTGCGCCCCGAGGCCCGCCAGGTAGTCGAAGGCGGCCTGGTCTCCCGAATGGGGCGTCGCCGACATCAGGACGAGCCACGGCGCCTGGCAGCCGAGGCGTTCGACCGCGCGGCCACGATCGCTCCCGGGCGTGAGGTGATGCGCCTCGTCGGCGACGATCAGGTCGAACGCCGCACCCTCGGCCGACGCGAGGATCTCCGGTCGCTTGACGAAGTCGATCGAGGCAACCACCAGCGCATGCGTGGCCCACGGGTTCACGCCCTGAGGGCGCGCCGCGACGCCAGTGATGATCGCGCCGTGATCGAGCACCATCGCCTGCAGGCCGAACCGGTCTCGCAACTCCGCGGCCCACGACGCGCGCAGTCCCGCCGGACAGAGAATCAAGGCGCGATCAACCAATCCCCTGGCGCGTAGTTCGGCCAGGATCAGGCCCGCCTGGATCGTCTTGCCGAGTCCCACCGCGTCGGCCAGCAACACGCGGGTGGCGCCGCGCAGCACGGCCAGCGCCGGTTCCAGTTGGTACGCATGCAGGTCGAGCGTGGCGTCTGCCGCCGTCCACAAGCCGAGTGCCGGCCGCTCGTGAGCCATGGCGGCGAGCGCGGCGCGCAGAACGGTGCGGCGCTTTCGCTGACGGGGACGGTCGCTGTCGAGCGCGCGGGCGCGATCGAACGGCGTGATGGCCCGGAAGCGGCGGCCCATGTTGCCGGGGCCACGGCCTTCCAAGGTCAGGAGAGTGCAGCGTTCAAAGGTTTCGGTGCGCGCCACCGTCCAGCACTCGTCGCGCACCACCACCACGTCGCCTGGTCGCATGCCTGGCGAAGTGCAAACATCTCGCCCAGGGCGGATCCGCGCGATTCCTCGGAATAAGTCAAATGCGACTCAGCGGCGTCGCAGATCTTTCGATGCGCCCCTGCCGCTGGCGGCTCATTTATTGCGATCTGACGAAGCGGTGTGGAGCGCGTTGAAGAACAGGCGGAACGTGGCATGCGACTGTCCGCGGTGTTGAGGACGGAACCCGAACAGGATCGCGCGGCCACGTCCCGACTTGACCTCCACCATGGCGCCCTTGCCGGCGACAATGCCTTCGCCTTCGAGCCATCCGCTGAGGAGCACGCCGCTCTTCGCATACCGGCCAATCACGCGCGCGGTGGCTGCCGGTGCTGCCTCCGCCGGGAGCAGATCGTAGGCGCCGTTGAACGCGCAAAATCCCGCCGTCTCGCGCGGCACGCCGTACGTGAGCGCATCCTCTTCCAGTGCGAGACTGATCACCGAGCCGGGGCAAAAGTATTCAGTGGGCGGCAGGCCCCGCGTTACGTCCTTCACCGGCGCCCCGAGCACGCCAATCGCAAGCTCGCTCGCCGAGTCGAGCGCCACCAGCGTCCCGCCCTCGGCGACGAACTGGCGAAGCGCCTCGGTGCCCTCCGTGCCGAGGCCGCCGACGTACTCCGGCGGCATGGTTCCGGCCGGATGTCCGGTGATCATGCGATCAGCGGGCATGTCGGGAAGCACGATCGCGTCAAATCGCGCGCGCAGCCCGCCGCGACGGATGTCAGCGTCGGCAATGTTCCCGAATGGGAACTCGTATTGTTCGAGCAGCCACCGCGTCCAGCCCTCGTCGATGCTCTCGACCCACGGCTTGTAGAGCGCCACGCGGGTGTGGCCGAGCGGCCGTGACCCTTGGGGCGGCGGACCGGCCGACGCGGTGACGCGCAGGCCGAGGTCCCGCGCAATTGCCTCGACCGCTTCGCGAACGCCCTGGCCTTCGTTCACCACCAGCGCTCCAGGCTGATAGGTGTGACCCTCAATGGCGATCGCCGCGGCTGACCACGCGACGTGCGCGCCCGACTTGAGCAGGCGGTTGATCGCGAGGCTGGCGCCGTTGCCGCGTCCGTCAACGACATAGAAGGACGGCCTGCGGGTCTCGCCCCACACCCGCGCCGGCGCGATGACGGCGCGATCGAGGCGGGTGGTTGCCGGCGGCTCGAAATGCTGGTCGATGCGATCGACCTTCACGTTCATCTGCAGCGGCAGCGTCCATCCGGCGACGTCGTACGGCCGGTCGACCGGCGCGCCCGGTGCCGCCCGCCGCACCGGGTACTGCTGTGCTTCGAGCAGGGTCTTGGCGTAGGCGCGAAACGGCTGCGCCATCAGGATGATGTCGGTGCCTTGCGGGTACACCGTCTCGGCGACGCGAAACGGTTCGACCGCCCGGCGGATCTCGACCGCGCCCTCAATCAGCAACTGCCCGAGCTTGCGCGCGGCGTGCGGGTCGAACTGATCGGGCGGGATGATGAACGCGAACGGCCCACCCTTGAGCCCCAGCTCGATCTGCCGCTGGCCCATGCGATAGAAGTTGCGCACCAGCGTTTCGCGGTAGCGCGCGGCCGCGCCCAGCAGGCCGCGCGTCGCCGACAGGTTGTAGTCGACGATGTCGCGCAGCCGCCAGGGGCCGCCTGGCCAGGGATTGGGGAAGGTGGTGGTGGCCGAGTGATCGGGAAAGCCGCGGCCGCCGATCAGTTGATCCGCGGCGACCGTGATCGGCGTGGCGACGCGGACGCTGGCGGCTTCGGTGAGCAGGGTCACCGTGTTGTGGCCGAGCGGCGCCGAGTCCTCGTAGCCGGGCCAGTAGTAATCGTAGAGGGCGTTCTGCAGGACCCCGCGGTGTCCGTCTTGCTCGAGGGCCAGGGCCATGGCGTGACCGAGCAGGCCCGCGGTGCGCCACATCAGCGGGTCGTAGTTGCGATCGATCGGGTCGGCGTTGGGCGGCACGAAGTAGCGCGCGCCGCGCGGTCCCATCTGGTGCATGCTCAGGAACACCTGCGGATGCCAGCGCCGATAGAAGAAGTCCGCGAGCGCGCGGTTCTCGGCCATGTTCATCATGAACGAGTCGCGGTTGAGGTCGTGGCCGACGTAGCGGTGATACAGCCACGGCATGCCCGTGCCCTCGAACTCGCTGCCCTTCCACTGGCGATACCAGTCCACGGTGATGGCGTGGCCGTCGGGGTTGAGTGACGGAAACAGGATCAGCACGACGTTGCGCAGCGACCGAAGCACGTCGGGATCCTGGGAAGTCGCCAGCGAGTAGAGCAGCTCCGGCGCGGCCTGCGTGGCGCCGATCTCGGTGGCATGAATGCTCATGCCAAGCGCCACGATCACGGGTTGGCGCGCGGCGAGCGCCATGGCCGCCGGTTCCTCAATCGTCCGCGGATCGGCGAGCCGCCGGGCGCGGGTGCGAATCTCTTCGAGCCGGGCGATGTTCTCCGGCGCTGACACCACGGCTGCGATCAGCCGGCGCCCTTCGGTGGAGGGACCCGCGTCCACGATCTCGACCCGGTCCGATGCCGCCGCCACCGTCGCGAAGTACTTTTCCAGGCCGGCCCAATCGACCAGTTCGCGGTCGGCGCCCATCCGAAAGCCGAACGCGGCTTCCGGGCTCTGGATCCCCGTGGTGGCCGGCGCCTGCGCGCCGAGTGGGATCCCGAGGCCCAGCGCGAACAGGAGAGCGACAGGGCGTGCCCGCATGACGCGCGATCTTACTCGACGAAGAAAAGCGGGGTGCCGCCGCGGCACCCCGAGAGGGACGAGAGGAAAGGGCCGGTCGGCTTACTTCGCGTCGCTTAGCGACGGACGCTCGGGTGCGGCGGAATTCTCGATAGCCTTCGGACGGTCGTCGACTACCGGCTTGACAGGCAGATCCAGTCGCGCGAAGAGCGCCGCGAGGCCGGCCTGTTGTGGGTCGTAGACGCCCCATTCGTCCATTGCGGGGCGCGCGGGTGGTTGAGTATTGGTGATGGCCATGGTCCTTGCTTGGAGGTTGCGGCGTCCCTAGGGCAGACCCTGTACCGGGCCAGGGGCGACGCGGTCCGTTCCGCGCAACTCATCCCGATGGTACGCGTTACGCCGGCGTTCGAGCGACGGCGGCACCGCGCCGGCCCGGCCGCGACCCCACCAATCACGTGCCGCCACTTACAGATGTGCAACGCCCCCGCCCCCCGGCAAACGCCTGCCAGCGTTTCTTCCCGGGGGTGGTACTGATTTCCCGGTCTGGCATACGGGTTGCGTCTACCCGGTCATGATCGTCAGCTATCTAGGCACCAAGGGCGGCACCGGTACCACGACGCTTGCCGTGAATGGCGCCGCGGATATCCGCCGGTTGACCCGCAAGCCCACGGTGATCGTCGACCTCAAGACCGGCCCGGGCGACGTCTCGCTGTTCCTGGGCCTGCGGCCGCGCCACTCGGTGCTGCAGGCGATCGCTCACCTCTCGTGGATGGATCCCGGCGCGGTGTCGAAGTATGTCGCCCATCACGAGTGTGGACTGCACGTGCTGGCGGCCGGCGACGACTTCGGGCGGCCCGCGCCGCGTGATGTTGATGGCATCGAGCAGATGTTGCGGTGTCTCAACGCCCTCTACGACTTCGTGATTGTCGACGTCGGCAGCACTCTCAGCACGTGCGGCGTCACGGCGCTGCAGTTGTCGGAGACCGTGATGCTGGTGGCCAATCCCGACGTGCCGTGCCTGCGCAACCTGCAGCGGCTGATCGATGCGGTGAAGCTCACGGGCGTTGGCGGCGACCGGCTGAAGATTGTCCTCAACCGCGCCTCGGAGTTCGGGGTGCTGTCCACCGGCCAGATCGAACGCGTCCTCGGGCTGGGCATCGACCACAGCGTCATCAGCGACTACCGTACCGTCGCCTCCGCCGTGAACTCCGGCGTCCCGGTGTCGGCGCTGCGCAGATCGGCGGAGCTGCACCAGCAACTGGACGCGCTGGCCCGCGCGCTGTGCGGCGCGCCCGCCGGCCGGGGGCGGCCCGGCGCCGACCCCGCCGGAGAGGACGAAGCCGGGGTCGAAGCCCGGCACCAGCTCTAAGCGGGCCTGGCGAACTCGGCCGTCACCTTGGTGGTGATCCCGCCGCGCGCCGTGAAGTCGCCGATCACGGTCATCCGGACCGGGGCGCATGCCCCCACCAGGTCGTCCAGAATCTGGTTGGTGGCGGCCTCGTAGAAAATTCCCTTGTTCCGGAACTCCAGCAGATAGTATTTGAGAGACTTGAGTTCGAGGCAGCGCGCCGCCGGCACGTAGCGGATGCGGATGATGCCAAAGTCGGGGAGGCCCGTCTTGGGGCACATCGACGTAAACTCGGGGCAGTCGATCGCAATCTCGAATTCGCGCTCGGGCCGCGGGTTGGGAAACGTCTCGATGGTCGATGCGGTAGACATGGTGATCAGTCTACGGCAAAAGAATGCAGTCGGTGGCCCCAGAGCCACCGGCGGTGACGCAGCGGACCGGCGGCGATTGACAGCCCCCAAAGTCGGGGTTAGCATACTCGCCGCTTAACACTGACCCTGGGGGACACGATGGACGAAGCCCGAAGGATGGGCAAGTCGGAGCTCTTTTCGCACTTCGCCGAACGGTTCGACGTCAAGCGCACGCAGTCGCGTGAATTCTTCGACGAACTGGCGGTTCTTTGCGAGAAGGAGCTGAAGCGCACCGGAGAGTTCGTCATCCCCGGCATGGTGAAGCTCGTCGTGCAGCATCGCAAGGCCCGCACCGGGCGAAACCCGGCGACCGGCCAGCCAATCGAGATCGCGCCGAAGACCGTCGTCAAGGCGCGAATCGTCAAGCAGCTGAAGGACGCGATTCTCCCGAAAAAACCGAAGTAGGTGCGGGTCTGGAGACCCGCCCGGGTGACGACTGGCGGGGGAGCTACTGCTTGATCTTCCGCGCCAGCTCCCGAATCTCCAGTCGTTCAATCTTGAACTTTAACGTGCTGAGCGGCACGCCCAGGTAGCGCGCTGTCTGCGTGACGTTCCAGGCGTTGCGCTCGAGCGCGCGTACCAGGAAGTTGCGCTCGAACGTGCCGAGCGCCCGATCCAGCAGGCTGGTGTCCGACTTGGTGCGGTCGAGCTCGACGACGTGAAACTCGAAGGGCAGGTCTTCGTCGGTAATCCACTCGTGGTCCGACACCGCGACCAGCCGCTCGACCAGGTTCTCGAGCTCGCGGATGTTCCCCGGCCACCAGTAATGCGACAGCATGCGCAGGGTTGACTCGGCGATGCCGCGCACCGGCTTGTGGAAGCGCGCGCTGTAGCGGCGGATGAAGAAGTCCACCAGCACCGGCACGTCTTCGATGCGCTCGCGCAGCGGCGGCAGCCGCACCGGGATCACGTTGATGCGATAGAACAGGTCTTCGCGGAACGTCCCGTCCTTCACCGCGCGCTCGAGGTCGACATGGGTGGCGGCGATCAGCCTGAACGAGGTGCGCACCGCGCGTGTGCCCCCCACCCGCTCCACTTCGCCTTCCTGGATCGCCCGCAGCAGCTTGGCCTGCAGGTCCAGCTTGAGGTCGCCAATCTCATCAAGAAAGAGCGTGCCGCCGTTAGCCAGCTCGAACTTGCCGATGCGCTGCTGGATCGCACCGGTAAACGCGCCCCTCTCGTGGCCGAACAGCGTGCTCTCCACCAGCTCGCGTGGGATGGCGGCCAGGTTGACCGCCACAAAGGGCGCCTCGGCGTTGACCGACTCGCGGTGCAGCAGCCGCGCGACCATCTCCGTGCCGGTGCCGCTCTCGCCGAGCACCAGCACCGTGGCCGACAGCTTGGCGACCTTGTGCACTGTCTCGAGCACGTCCTTGAGCGCCGTGCTGGGGCCGGTGATGAAGTCGCGCGCGGCGGCGTCGCCGGCCGCATCCTGCAGCGTCAGCACGTGGCGGTTCAGGTCCTGGCGTTCGCCGGCGTGCCGGACGAGCGCCCGGAACACGTCGGGGTCGGCGTCTTTGGTAAGGAAGTGATACGCGCCGAGCTTGATGGCGCTGACCGCCGAGTCGACGTCGGGACCGGCCGACGTCATGATCACCTCGACCAGTGGGAAGTTCTCGCGCACGACCTGCAGCAGGTCGAGGCCGCCGAGCGCCGGCAGGTGAATGTCGGCGACCAGCACGTCCACTTCCTCGCGGTCCATCAGTGCCAGGCCGGCTTCGGCCGATGACGCGCGAATCACCCGGTAGTCGCGCCGCAGCGTCTGCGACAGGCGCTCGCGCGCCTCGTCCTGGGCATCGATCACGAGCACGGTTTTTCGACGCGCCGACATCGGGTGGAGTATAACGGGGTCTGCCCCCGAGACGAGATTGCCGTGGGGGCCTGACCCCTATGACCAGCTTGTGGATTGTCGCCGTGGTGGCGTTGGCGGTGGCTGTCGTGGCATATGTGCAGTCGCGACGGACCGCCCGTCAGCTGGCGCAGATTACCGAGATGTACTGGCAGCTCAAGTTCGACCAAGGCGAGCTGAAGGCCAAGGTGGATCCGGCCGCGCCAGCCGCCCCTAAGCCCAAGGAAACGTTCGTCCCGCTGACGCAGCTGAAGCGCTGACCCTGGAACGCTTGACTGGTCGTTCAATTCCGAGCGACATTGAGGGTTGGTCTTATGGCAAACGAATACGACGTTGTAGTGATTGGGGCGGGCACGGGCGGCTACGTGGCGGCCATTCGCGCCGCGCAGCTGGGCCTCAAGGTGGCGGTGGTCGAGAAGCAGAAGTCGCTGGGCGGCACCTGCCTGATCTGGGGCTGCATTCCCACCAAGGCGCTGCTTGAACACGCGCACGCGCTCAAGCTGGCGCAGAGCGCGAAAGAGTGGGGCCTGACCGGCGTCGATGGCGCCACGGTCGGCATCGACATGGTCGCCGTGCACGCCCGCAAGGACAAGATGATCACCGGGCTGACCGGCGGCATCGAGATGCTCTTCAAGAAGAACAAGATCGACTGGATCAAGGGCACCGCCCGTCTTAAGGGCAAGCAGGGCGTCGAAGTGACCCTGCACGATGGAACGAAGCAGAACCTCTCCGCCGGCAAGGAGATCATCGTCGCCACCGGCTCGGCGCCGCGCGGCGTCCCCGGGATCGAGGTCGATCGCAAGAAGATCATCTTCAGCGACGAAGCCATCCACCTCGCGTCCGTGCCGAAGTCGATTGCGATCATGGGCAGCGGCGCCGTGGGGGTCGAGTTCGCGTCGATCTTCAAGAGCTATGGCAGCGAAGTCACCATCATCGAGCTGCTGCCGCGGCTGGTGCCTGGTGAAGACGAGGCGGTGTCGGCTGAACTCGAGCGCATCTTCAAGAAGCGCGGCATCAAGGCGTTGACCGGCGCGAAGGTCACCGCCGCGACGGCGGGCGCCAAGGGCGTCGACCTCGAAGTCGAGACGCAAGGCAAGTCGCAGAAGCTGAGCTTCGAGCTGTTGCTCGTGGCCACCGGCCGCGGCCCGGTGACCGAGGGCCTCGGTGCCGAGGCGCTCGGCCTCAAGATGGATCGCGGCTACGTGGTGGTCGATTCCCTGTTCAGGACCAGCGTCCCCGGCATTTCCGCGATCGGCGACGTGATCACCATGGGCGGCCCGCACTACCAGCTCGCGCATCTGGCGTCGGCGGAAGGGATTGTGCTCGCCGAGCGGATTGCCGGCCAACCCGTGCAGCCGATCAACTACGACCATGTGCCGCGCTGCACTTACACCGAGCCGGAGATCGGCAGTGTCGGCCTGACCGAGGCGCAGGCCAGGGAGAAAGGCTACGACGTTCGCGTCGGCTCGTTCCCGTTCCGCGCCCTGGCGCGCGCCCGCATGGCCGGCGAGACCGACGGCTTCGTGAAGATTGTCGCCGACCAGAAGTACGACGAGATCCTGGGCGTGCACCTCATCGGCCCGCGCTCGACCGAGCTCATTGCCGAGGCGGTGATGGCGCTGCGCATGGAAGTGACCGTCGAAGAGCTGATCAAGACCATTCACGCGCACCCGACCATGTCGGAAGCGGTGGGCGAAGCCGCGCACGCCGCGCACGGCGCCGCGATTCATCTTTAAGGGAAGCGGGCCCGGGGGCCTAGGGGCTTGAGCCCTACGCCCTTAGGCGCTTCAGCCCCTAAGCCGGTAGCGAAGGTAGTTATGTCCACACCCGTAGTCATGCCCCAGATGGGCGAGTCGATCGCCGAAGGCACCATCGTCCGCTGGATCAAGAAGGTTGGCGAGTCGGTGGACCGCGACGAACCGCTGTTCGAGATCTCCACCGACAAGGTCGATGCCGAAATCCCGTCGCCTGCCGCCGGTGTCCTGATGGACATTGCCGTGAAGGAAGGCGAGACGGTGCCGGTGAACAGCGTCGTGGCGACGATCGGCGCGGCCGGAGAGAAACCGGCGTCGGCCGCGGCCGCTGCGGCGACCAGGCCCTCTGACAAGGCGGATGCGACCGGTACGCCGGGAGCGGCAGTTGCGGCGCCCGCGTCACCGTCCACCACCAACCCCCCGGCCGTGGCGGCGCCGCCGGCGCCTGAGCTGCAACCCCACGACGCCGATGGCGGCGACCGCCAGAAATCCTCGCCGCTGGTCCGTCGCATCGCCAAGGAACACCACGTCGAGATTGGCCGCATTGCCGGAACCGGCCTCGGTGGCCGCGTTACCAAGCAGGACATTCTTGGCTTCATCGAGAAGGGCGGCAGTGCGACCGTTGCTCCGGTCGCCGCGCGGCCCGCACCCGAGCATCCCGCTGTTCCGGTGACCCGCAATGTCGGCGACGAGATCGTGCCGATGTCGGTGATGCGCAAGAAGATCGCCGAGCACATGGTGGTCAGCAAGCGCACCTCGGCGCACGTGTATTCGATCTTCGAGGTGAACTACTCGCGCGTCGATCAGATTCGCAAGACGAAGAAGGAAGAGTACGAACGGTCGGGCGCGAAGCTGACGTTCACCTCGTTCATCGCCAAGGTCGTGGTCGATTGCCTGCGCAAGCACCGCGTGATCAATTCGTCGATCGATGGCGACAACGTCATCTACCGCAACGACATCAACCTCGGCATCGCCGTGGCGCTCGACCACGGCTTGATCGTGCCGGTGGTGAAGGCGGCCGGCGAGAAGAACACCCTGGGCTTGTCGAAAGCCATCCAGGACATCGCCGATCGCGCGCGTGCCAAGAAGCTCAATCCCGAGGAAGTGCATGGCGGCACCTTCACCATCACCAATCCTGGTAACTTCGGCGCGCAGTTCGGCCTGCCGATCATCAACCAGCCACAGGTCGCCATTCTCGGCGTCGGTGCCATCGAGAAGCGCCCCGTGGTGATCGACGATGCCATTGCGATTCGCTTGATGGGGTTCCTGACCCTGGGCTACGACCACCGGCTGGTCGACGGCGCCGTCGCCGATCAGTTCATGGCCGACGTGAAGAAGGGCATCGAGAACTTCGATCCGGCGCAGGCCTGATGTGATCGACGTTCGCCGCCTCGGGCTCGTCTCGTATGCAGACGGGCTCGAGCTGCAACGCGCGCTGGTGGACGACCGCAAGGCCGGCCGTATTCCCGACACGCTGCTGCTGTTGCAGCATCCCCACGTCCTGACCATTGGCGTCAAGAAGGACGGCCGCCGGCACATCCTCGCCGCGCCCGAGCTGCTCGCCTCCCGCGGCGTCGAGGTGTTCGAGACCGGACGCGGCGGCGACGTCACGTATCACGGTCCCGGCCAGCTCGTCGGCTATCCGATCATCGACCTCAACCCCGGCCGCCGTGACGTGCACTTGTACGTCCGCGACCTGGAGGAGGTGATGATCCGGGTCTGCGCCGACTACGGCGTGACCGCCGGCCGCGTGAAGGGCATGAGCGGTGCGTGGGTTGGCGACGCGAAGATCGGTGCCATCGGCGTCCGCATCTCCCGTTGGGTGACCAGCCACGGCTTCGCGTTCAACGTCACCACCGACCTCGACTTCTTCAACCTCATCGTCCCCTGCGGCATTGCCGACAAGGCGGTGACGTCGCTTGCGGCCGAACTCGGCCGGCCCAAGCCAATGGCCGAGGTCGAAGACGCCTTCATCCGCCATTTGTCTGACGTTTTCGGAGAAAAGGGGAGCAGGTCCAGTTTCCGGGAATAACCGCGGGGGGGCCGGGGTTCTACTGGCCAACATGCGAGATCACACTGAAAACGAGTTGGTGGCGCGGCTTCGGCGCCAGGACGAAACCGCGCTGGCGGACCTGTCAGCCCTGTACGGCGCCCGCATCTTCCAGCTGGCGTTCCGCTACGTGAAGAACCGTGAAGACGCGGAAGAGGTGGTCCAGGACGTGCTCCTGAAGGTGTTCCGCAAGATCGAGGCGTTCCGGGGCGACTCGGCGCTGTCGTCGTGGATCTACCGGATCACGTTCAATACGGCGATGTCACGGCTGCGCCACACCCGTGCCGCCCGCCTCGCCGAGGTCCCTGAACAGCTGGAAGCCGCCGGTGATGGCGCACCGCGTGCCCACGAGCCGGCGGACTGGTCGAACCTGGCCGACGAGACCATGTTGCGCCGCCAGATGCGGGATCGGCTTGTCGAGGCGGTGGAGGAACTGCCGGCCATTTATCGCGAGCCCGTGATCTTGCGCGACCTGAAGGGCATGACCACTGAAGAGGCGAGCCTGCGCCTGCGTGTGAAGGACCAGACCCTCAAGTCGCGGCTGCACCGCGGGCGCCTGTTATTGCGCACGCGGCTCGCTGACTTCGCCGGCGGACTGTCGCTGCATCGCCCGGCCGAGGCGTTCTAAGCCACGGAGTGGCACCGATTCGGCACCGAGAACCGGCCGCTCTTCTAGCGTAACGACGACTCGTAACGCACTTGGTCGCGTGACGACAACGTCGGCGTCACGATCGACTTGATGCCGGCTGGCTGCAGCAGCACCGGCATGATCGCCGCACGGCCCGGCGTGCCCTCGTCGCGCGTCACCGCGACCATGGCCATGTGCAGCCGCGGTCCGCGCGTCAACGCCGTGCGGATAATCCGGGCGGCCGCCGATGCCAGCGCGTAGGGTCCAGGCGGCCACAACCGCGCGGCGCGCGCGTCGAGCCGCGCCAACTGAGCCGCCGACAACACCTGCGGCATCGACCGGCCGCCGATCGCCCCCTGGTCCCAGGGCACGATCACCTGCTGCGGCGGTCGCCCCAGCACCGTCAGCGAGACATCCGAGGGCGAGGCCTGAGCCTCGAGCGCGGTAATCGCCGTCACCGCCGACCGCAGCGCCTCGCCCGCAGTGCCGAACAGCCGGACGCGCGGAATGCCGGCTTCGTTCACGCCCCGTTCGATCAACCCGCCCTGCGCCGCACCGGCACACAGCAGCGGCGCCACCTGGTTCAGACCTGCCACCCGTTTCAGCATCGCCAGGCCGGCCTCGTCCTGCCACTCGCCGCCGGGCTGGCCGGCCCGGTCTGCCACGACGAGCACCGCGGCGCCGACCACGGCCGCAAGGTCGGTCGTGCCCGTCAGCAGCGTGTGGTAGCGGTCCACCGGACCCGACTGCGCCACGTCGAGCGCCTTGCCGGCGGCCACGCTCCCCAGGTCGTCGACCAGGACGATGCGCGAGACGAGATCGGTCGCGGCCAGCTGGCGGGCCAGCGCGCCGCCAATTTCCCCGGCTCCCAGAATGACGACAGTCGACACGGGCACTATTCTATAGGCATGGCACGAGTCACCCTGATCACGGGCGGAACACGAGGCATTGGCTTTGCGCTGGCCGAGGCGCTGCTCGGGGCCGGCGGCCAGGTGGCCGTGACCGGCACCACCACCGACAGCGCGGTGCGCGCCGAGCATGCCCTGGCCACTGCGTGCGGAGACCCCGGTCGCGTGGCCGGCATCGTGTGCGACGTGCGCGACCCCGCTTCCGCCGAACTGGCCGTGCGGACCGCCGCCGCCCGCTTCGGCGGGCTCGACGTGCTGGTCAATAACGCCGGTGTCGGCGTCGGGGTGCCGGTTTCCGAGATGCCCCACGACGAATGGGATCGCATCATCGGCACCAACCTGACCGGCGTCTTCAATTGCTGCAAGGCCGCCATTCCCGTGCTGAAGCAGCGTGGCTCCGGCTGGATCGTGAACGTCAGCAGCCTGGCCAGCACGAACCCCTTCATCGGCGGTGCCGCCTATTGCGCATCGAAGGCGGGCCTCAACGCGTTCAGCGAGGCACTGATGCAGGAGCTGCGCCACGACAACATCCGCGTCACCTACGTCCTCCCGGGTTCGGTCGCCACCGGCTTCTCGGGACGCGAAAGCACTGCGGGCTCCGACTGGAAGCTGCAGGCCGAAGACGTCGCCCAGGCCATTGTCGACGTGCTCAACCACCCGCCGCGCAGCCTGCCGAGCCGCGTGGAGATTCGTCCGTCCCGCCCGCAGAAGACTTAATGGAGTGTCCGTTCGACATCGAGAGAGGGTCGATCCTGCGGACCGACCCCAGTGGCTGCGATGAGCCCAGTTGCCGGGACTTTCGCAATCGTTGATACGCTCCACCCGATGATCGCCAACCGCTACGACCCCCTCGAAGTAGTGCCGGCCGGCGCCGCCGTGAAAGCCCGCGACCTGCAAACGGCGCAGACCGTGATGCTGCGGCCGATCACGCGCGTTGACGAGCGGGTATGCGGCCTGTTTCACCCCGCGCTCGTGGCGATCTTCGACGTCGTCCGCGACGGCAAGGCTGCCTATGCCGCCTGCGAGTTCGTCCAGGGCCGCAGCCTGCGGCTGATCATGGGCGGCCAGGTGTTCAATGTGCGCCGCGCCACAGAGATCGTCGGCGAGGTCGCCGACGCGGTCGCGGAACTGCACGCCCGCGGCATCTTTCACGGCGCCATCACCCTCGATACCGTGCTGCTCACCGCCAAGGGGAAAGCCAAGCTGGATCTCGTGCAAGCGGCCGAGTCGGACGAGGCGGTGGATGTCGAGCAACTGCGCGCGCTTTTCGCGGCGCTCGTGGGCCAGCGCCACCCCGAGCTGGACACCGCCGGTTCGGCGGCGGTGCTCGCCGCCCGCCTGCGGTCGCTGTGAGTGGTCCTACTCGGTGTGCATCTGCGGCCGGCGTGAATCGGTGGCTCAGCTGATCGTGAACAGCCACTTCGGCAGGTCAATGTTGCTGCCGGTGACCATGGCGACCACCCGCTGACCCGGCGCCGACGCCTTGCCGGCCATGATGGCCGCCGTCGCCGCCACGCCCGCGCCCTCGACAATCAACCGCTCTTCGGTCGCCAGGCCCTTCATGGCCCGGCCCAGGTCGTCCTCGCTGACGGTGACCACGTAGTCGACCACCTGCTTCACCAGCGGAAAGGTGATCGATCCGGGCTCGAGGTTGCCCGTAAGGCCGTCGGCCAGCGACTGGCGCGGCGTGATCTCGGTAATGCGGCCCGCCTCGAGGCTCAGGGTGAATGGCGACGACGCCTCCACTTCGACGCCGACGACCGTCACGGGCGAGGCGGCGGCCTTGATGGCGAGCCCGACGCCGCTCGCCAGGCCGCCGCCGCCGAGCGGGATCACGATCACGTCGAAGGCCGGCAGGGTCTCGACAATCTCGAGGCCGATCGTGCCGGCGCCGGCAATCACATCCGGATGGTTGTAAGGCGAAATGTAGACGCCGCCTTCCGCCGCGGCGTACTCCCGGGCCTGCTTCTCGGCCGCGTCGTAATCGTCGCACTCGCCGTGCAGGACGGCGCCATGGCGGCGGATGGCGTTCTTCTTGGCTTCGGGCGCGCTCGCCGGCGTAAAGACAATGCACGCGAGGCCCAGCCGCTCGGCGGCCAGCGCCAGCGCCCGACCGTGGTTGCCCGCTGACGCGGTCACCAATTGGGGCGTCGCGCCGGCGTCGCCGGTCTCCAGCAGACGCAGCGCCGCGTTCAACGCGCCACGAATCTTGAACGAGCTGGTCAGGTTGAGCGATTCCAGCTTCAGCAGGACGTTGCCGTCGGCGATCGACGACAGCCAGGGCGACGGCAACAGTGGCGTGGCCGGCACGTGCGGCGCGAGCCGCTGCTTCGCGTCGTAGATATCGAGAACGGACGGCAGCACCGCAGTGGAGCGCATCAACGATTGTGATAGTCCGATCAACTCAGACACCACTAGTATCCTAGTTCAATGATCCTCAAGGCCGCGGCCGATGGGCCATTTCAGAAGAACGGTTACGTCGTCGGGTGCGAGCGCACGAAAAACGCCGTCTACATCGACCCTGGCGACGAAGTGGCGCAGTTGCTGGCGTTCGTCGCCGAGCAGGGGCTGACGGTCAACAGCATCCTGCTGACACACGCTCACGTCGATCACGTGTCGGGAGTGGCCGAGGCCAGGCGCCGCCTCAAGGCGCCCATCTACCTGCACCCGGCCGACCAGCCACTCTATGACCACGCGGCGCGGCAAGGCGCCATGTTCGGGATCGAGGTGGAACAGCCGCCGCCGGTCGACCGCTATTACGAGGGCCAGGGCCCCATCACCTTCGGAGACCTCGTCGTCCATGTGCACCACACGCCGGGCCACGCGCCAGGCGGGGTGTGCCTGGCCGTGTCGAAGCCAGGTGCGCCGGGCGCCCCGAGCCTGTTTGTCGGCGACACCTTGTTCGCCGGCTCGATTGGACGGACCGATCTGCCCGGTGGCGACTACGAAGTGCTGATGAAGGCGATCACCGAAGTGCTGTTCGCGTTTCCCGACGAGTCGGTCGTCTACTCGGGCCACGGGCCCGAAACCACCATTGGGCGCGAGCGCCGGACCAACCCGTTCGTGCTGGAGTATCTGGCTAGTCGCTAGGACTCGGCGTTGACCACGAACTCGACCCGCCCTACGGTGAGCTTGTCGCCGTCGCTCAGCAGGGCCCTGCCGACCTTCTGGCCATTCAGGAAGGTGCCATTGGTGCTGCCCAGATCCTCGAGCAGCAGTTCGTCGGCGTCGCTCAAGGTCAGGCGGCAATGCACGCGCGACACGAGCGCCGCATCGACGACGAAGTCGACGCCGGGTGCGCGGCCAACGGTCTTCAGGGTTCCCGGCAAGAGACGAAACACCAGGCCGGCATCGGCGGGATCGATGGATTGAAGCGTCCACATACGGCGTGGCATCAGTGTAAACGACACCGGGCCAGTTGTGGTACGAGCACCCCCATTGAGTCCCCGATCCAACGGGCGTCATCACCGGGTCGTGCGAACCCTCGTCTACACGCACCGCTGGCTCGGGATTGGCCTGGGCGTGCTGTTCCTCCTCTGGTTCGCCTCGGGCCTCGTCATGATCTACGCGCGCATGCCGGAGCTCGACCCGGCAGAGCGGCTGGCGCCGCTTGCGCCAATCACCTTCGCCACGATCCGCACGGCGCCGGGCGCGGTGGCTGCCGAAGCCTCGCGCTTCACCATTGCGACACTGGCCGGCCGGCCCGTTTATCGCGTGACCACCGGCGGCGCCCGGCAGACCACCTTCGCGGATACCGGGGAGGCGCTCGCGCCGTTGACCGCCGATCGCGCGCTCGCGATAGTTCGGGCCTTGGCCGGCCCGGTGGCCGTCTGGCACGACGGTCGGCTCGAGGATGCCGACCAGTGGACGTTCAGCGTGCGGGGCCAGATGCCCCTGCATCGCATCGCCGTGGCGGATGCAGAGGGCACGCGCCTCTATGTCGCCGAGCAGAGCGGCGAGATCGTGATGAAGACGACCGCGAGCGGCCGCCGATGGGGCTATCTTGGCGCCGTCGTGCACTGGGGTTACTTCACGCCGCTCCGTCGGCAGTCAGCCCTGTGGAACAACTTGATCGTGTGGGCATCGCTCGCCGGCACCGTCATGGCCGTGGCCGGGCTTGCGTGGGGCGTGTGGCGGCTCTCGCCATTCAAGCGCTACCGCCTCACGCACGATCAGTCCCGGACGCCGTATGCCGGCCTGATGAAATGGCATCACTACGCGGGGCTGATCTTCGGCGCCACCACGATCACGTGGACCTTCAGCGGCCTGCTCTCGATGGATCCGTTGGCCTGGAGTCCGGGCACCGCGCCGACGCCGGCTCAACGGGCCGCGGTGTCGCACGGGCCGTTGCACCCGGCCGAGGTGCCACTGGCGTCGCTTCGGCGGGGGCTGGCCGCGTACGGCGTCGCGGCGCCCAAGGAGATCGACCTGATCCGTTTCCGCGGCCGGCACTACCTGCGCGCCAGCGCCGGCCTGGTGGCGCTCGACGAGCCGGCCCAGGGGCCGGCCGAGTTGTTTGACGCCGACGACATGCTCGGCGCGGCCCGGGAGGCCATGCCCGGCGTGCCGATCGAGGGCGTGTACTGGATGACCGAGTACGACGCCTACTACTACCGCCGTGGTGGCACGCTGAACCTGCCCGTCATGCGCGTCCGGTTCGGCGATCCGCAGCAGACCTGGCTGTATCTTGATCCCCGGCAGGGCGCCATCGTCCGCAAGGAAGAACGCTTGAGCCGGATCAACCGGTGGCTGTACCACGGGCTGCACAGCCTCGACTTTCCGTTCCTGTACTACCGGCGCCCGCTGTGGGACGGAGTGATGATCGTACTGAGCCTCGGCGGGATTGCCCTGAGCGTGACCACCATGTGGGCTGCCTATCGGCGATTACGCCGTGGCGTCCGTCGTTACTTGCGGCCGTAGCCGGGACGGTAGTTCTTGTGGCACGACGTGCACGACTCCATGAGCTGATCGCTCAGGGCGGCAATGGCCTCCACGTCCTTCGCCTTCGCGGCCTTCACGGCGGCGGCGCCCGCCTCGAGCATCAGGATGGAGTCGGCCATCCACTGCCGCTGGTCGCGGGCGCGCCCGGGCAGCATCAGGAGGTTGGCTGATTCGGCCACCATCAAGGCCTGGCCTTCGATGGTGGTCCACTCGGCGTCGGTCTTCGGCGTCCGCGACTCGATGTAGAACAGCGCGTCGGACGCGGGGTAGATGATCTTGACCATCAGGTCGCTCATGCTCCCCACGTTGCGCGTGGGCGGCCGCTCGGGGGCGGGTTGCTTCGGCGTGGCCGGAGACGCCGTTTGCGCCATGACCGCCGCGCCGGCCAGGAAGACGAGGGCAAAAGTCTTCATGCGGCGGAAGTCTAACACCGCCCGAAATGCATTAACATCCCGCTGGAAATGGAGGCTCACGTGATTCGACGGTCGATGTTCGCCCTCATCGTGTTCGGCAGCCTGGCTCTTTCCAGCTCCCTTGGCGCGCAAGCGCCGGCAGCGGTGCCGGCCGCGCCCGCGGCCGTGACCCCGAACGACTATTCCGACGATCAGGCGTGGCTGTGCCGCCCGGGCCGCAAGGGCGATGCCTGCGACATCGACCTCACCACCACCGTGGTGGCGGCGGATGGCACGATGACCCGTGAAACGTGGGCCGCCGATCCCAAGGCGCCCATTGATTGTTTCTACGTCTACCCGACGATTTCCACCGACACCACCGACAACAGCGACATGAACCCGGATCCGGCGGAACTGAACGTGATTGCGCAGCAGTTTGCGCGCTTCGCGTCGCACTGCCGGCCGTTCGCGCCGATGTATCGCCAGCTGACCCTGTCGGGCCTGCGCAAGCAGTTGGCCGGGCCGCGCTTTACCTTCGACCAGGGCGTGCAGTACAACGATGTCCGCGATGCGTGGCAGTCGTATTTGAAGCGCGACAACCAGGGGCGCGGCGTGGTGCTCGTCAGCCACTCGCAGGGCGCCTTCATCCTGACGGCGCTGCTGCGCAACGAGATCGAGGGCAAGCCCGTCCAGAAGCAACTGGTGTCGGCACTGATCCTCGGCGCGACCCTGGAAGTACCCGCCGGCAAGGACGTGGGCGGCGACCTCAAGGTGATACCCCTCTGCCGCAAGCCCGGCCAGATCGGGTGCGTGGTGAATTACTCGGCGTTCCGGTCCGACGTGTTGCCGCCAGCCAACACCCGGTTCGGGAAGGCCGCCAACGGCGGCAACTCAGGATCCTGCACGAATCCCGCGACGCTTGCTGACGGCAGCGCGCCGCTGAAGGCGTACTTGTCGACGGCGGGCCGCACCATTACGGGCACCACGCCGGCCAAGCCGTGGGTGGAGGGCAAGACCGTTGACACGCCGTTTGTGAGCGTGCCGGGCTTGCTGACGGGCCAGTGCGCGTCGAACGAACACGCCACCTACCTGGAAGTAACCGTGCACGGCGACCCCGCCGACCCCCGCGCCGACGATATCGTCGGTGACCTGGGGATGCGGGCCAAGCCGCTGGCCGATTGGGGCCTGCACCTGGTTGACGTGAACCTCGCGATGGGTAACCTGCTGGACCTCGTGGGCCAGCAGACCAAGACCTACCAGGCGCGCCGCTGACGCCCATGCGGATGTGCTAGATTTTCCCGATGACGATGCGAAATAAGGTGGCCGTTGGCCTGACGCTGGTCTCCCTCGGCCTCCTTATTCCCGGGCTGTCGCAACCGGCGCTGACCATCGTCGCGTCGATCCCGATCTTCAACAAGCCCACCGAGATCTTCCGCCAGACGCAGAACGTGATGGAGGCGGTCGAGAGCCTCTACGACACCGGCAACTATTTCGTCGCCGGGCTTATCCTCCTGTTCAGCATCATCGTCCCGTTCATCAAGGCGGCGATGCTGGCGGCAATCCTGACGATCCAGGCGCCGGGTCCGAGATACCAGATCTACCTGTTCACACGCTCGATCAGCAAATGGGCGATGGCCGATGTGTTTGCCGTCGGCGTGTTCATTGCCTTCATGGCGTCGAAGGCGATCGACAATCTCGATGCGGTGATCGGCTCAGGCTTCTACTACTTCGTGGGCTATTGCCTCGTGTCGAACGTCGCGTTCCAGTTTCTGTCGGTGCCGCCCCCGGAATAGGCCACCGCGGACACCGCGCTGGATTGTTCTAAACGCCACGAGGCTCCGAACGAGCAGACACGCATTCTGAAGACTTGTCTCTGTGTTCGCGATGGCCTATTTCGGTTCGTAGTATCGCTTGTACATTCCCCGCCGGAACAGGAAGCCGCCGAGCGGCCCGCCCCAATCGAGCACGTAGTGCATGAAGCCCAGGTCCATCAGCTCGATCAGGTTGCCGTCGCAGTCTTTCGCGAAGAAGAAGGTGTGGCCGCGCGGTGACTTCTCGGGCTTCGACACGCACTCGACCCCCTTGCTGATCAAGTAGTCGTACCACTTCTGGGTGTTGCGCACGTTGAGGCTGAAGTGGGTGAGGCCGACCTTGTGCCACGGGCCCTGCACCAGTGGCGTTTGCGGCTGGAACTCGAAGATCTCGAGTACGGCACCGCCCGGCACACGGATCCAGCCGATCTTGCAGCTCGGTGTCGGGGAATCAACGCCGAAGAAGCTCCGCACGCGATCCGAGGGCGTGTCGGAGACGCCCACCAGTGGGCAGCCGAACACATCCCAGTAGAAACGGACAAAGGTGTTGAAGTCGCGGACGGTGATGCCGACGTGGCTGAAGGAGCGCGCTCTCATGCGTGCTATTGTCGCTCAGCTGCGGCCCGGTCCGCACGTGGCCGCCAGCCGCGCCACTCGCCGTAATTCAAGGACAAGCTCGAAACCCGGCTCCTGCTGTTGCGGCGGCGCCTCGAGGAAAAGGCCGGCGGTAATCGCCTGGTGCCGAGGGGCCGCGGCCGCGTCGCGCTCGACGTCGCGGGCGACCTGGAACTGATCGAAAGGGACTGAGACATGCGTAACCACTTGCTCGCGAGCGTGTTCACCGGCCTCCTGCTGGGCGCGCCGGCGTCAGCGCAGGAACCGGTGGCCTGGGGGCAGGGCGCCGACATCACCTTCCACACGTTCTCGATTGTCGCCGTCGATCCGCGCACCGGCGAGACCGGCGTCGTCGTGACGACGCGCAACCCGTGCGTCGGGAATGCGGTGCCGTGGGTTCGCGCCGGCGTCGGCGCGGTGGCCACACAGGGCGGCACGCGGCTGGAATATGGCAACGACCTGTTGAACCTGCTGGAACAAGGCGTGGCCCCGCAGGCGGCCATGGACCAGGTGGTGGCGGCAGACGAGGGTCGCGAGAACCGGCAGGTCGGCGTGATCGACATCAAGGGCCGCTCAGCGCAGTGGACCGGCCAGCGGCAGTACGGCTCGGAGAAACAGGGCGACTGGGTCGACATGCGCAAGGGGACGACCTTTGCCGTGCAGGGCAACTCCCTGGTCAGTACCGCGGTGGTGGAGGCGGTCGCCGATGCGTTCCAGGCCAGCGAGGGCGCGGTGCGCACGCTGGCGGATCGGCTAATCGAGGCCCTCCATGCCGGCCACGTGCTCGGCGGCGACGGCCGGCACGGCGAAATGCAATCGGCCGCGGTGCTGGTGGCGGATCCCCGTCCGGGCCGATCGCGGCGGCCTGACGGCGTGACCGTCAATATCAACGTCTGCGAACATCCGGAGCCGATCGCCGAACTGCGCCGCATCTACGACACGGCCGCGGAGCGGCTGGGCTTTCGGCGGCTCGAACAGTTCGCCGGCCGCGACGTGATCGAATTGAAGTTGATCCTGCATGCGCTTGGCTATTACCGCGCTGCCGAAAAAGAGATCGTGCTGACGGGCCCGGGCGCGAATGTCTACACCGAGGAGGCGGTGAAGGCGCTGGATGCGTTCCGCGCCGCCCAGGATTGGGGCACCACGGTGCCGGGATTTGTCGATGCGCGCGTGATTCGGCGCCTGTGGAGCCGGTTGAAGGAGAAACAGCTCGACGATCAGGTTCGCCGCAAGCTGCTGGAGATTCAGACCATCCGCTAGGCCAGGCGGGTGTCGCGGATGTGCTCGGCTGCGCGCAATGCCTGCGCCACGATCGTCAGCCCCGGGTTGACCGCCGCCGATGACGGGAAGAACGACGCATCCACGACGAAGAGATTCTCGACGTCGTGGGCGCGGCAGTAGGTGTCGAGCACCGACTGGCGGGGGTCGGTGCCGAACACCAGCGTGCCGCACTGGTGCGTAGTGTTCTTGGACTTGTGCGAGTGCGCCACGACGATCCAGGCGCCGAGCTTGCGTAGCAGCCGCTTGGTTTCGCGCACCAACTGCTCGTGGGCCCGCAGGTTGTTGGGCCGGTAGTGCAGCCGGATCGTGCCGTCCGGCGCCAGCGTCACCCGGTTCTCGACGCGCGGCAGGTCTTCGGTCATCGCCAGCCAGTCCACGCCCCGGGCCACCCACATGTCGTAGGCCCACACCGGGACCTGGCGCACCACGGTCTGCGCCATCACGCCGTGCGTCCGGCCCTGCGACTGGATCTGGCCAAGCGGAAAGGGGCGGTGCGGCCCCTTGAAGTAGAAGTCGTTGATCGCGACGGTCTTCTGGAACACGGTGTCGTTCACGCGGAAGGGATGAAACCCCTGCATCATGGTCGCCAGGTGCGCCATGTAGCGCTTGCCGACCAGTCCCGACGAGTTCGCCAGCCCGTCGGGATGCTTGTCGCTGGCCGACCGCAGCAGCAGCGCCGCCGAGTTCACCGCCCCGCACGAGACGATCACGAGCGGCGCCGACACGCGAATCCTCTCCCCGGCTCGCTCGACTTCAACCGCCTCGATCCGCCTGCCGCTCGCGTCGGTGATCAGGCGGCGGGCCAGGGCGTGGGTCCACAGCGTGACGTTCGAATGCCTGGTCGCCGGGCCGATGCCACACACCTCGGCGTCGCTTTTTGCGTGAATCTTGCACGGGAACGAATTGCAGGTGTTGCAGAGGATGCAGTGTGGCTGCAGCCCGAGCGGCAGCGCCGAGGGGTGCAGGCCCTGCTGTTTCAGGCGCTCGACGATTTCGCCGACCATCCGCGCGTGTGGCACTGGCGGGTGCGGATAGGGCCCGCGCGGACCCTCGGTGGGATCGGCGCCAGCCTCCCCGTGCACGCCGTACAGTTGCTCCGCGCGTTCGTAGTACGGCGCCAGCGTCGCGTAGTCGATCGGCCACGCCGGCGAAACACCGTCCACGTGCTGCACCTCGCCGAAGTCTTCCGGCCGCAGGCGATACATCACCGTGCCCCAGAACTTGGTGTTCCCGCCGACGCAGTAGTGCGTATACGGCCGGAACGGCACACCGCCCTCGTCGAGCCACGTTTCGGGGGTGCGGTAGCGCAACTGCCGCCACACCGAGTCGGCGCTCCAGTTCTGATCTTCCTGGGCGATGAAGTCGCCGCGTTCAAGGACCAGGAGCTTCGCGCCGGTGTCCGCCAGGGCACGCGCCATGGTGCCGCCGCCGGCCCCGCTACCAATGATGATGACGTCCCATGCCCCTGGCGGCCCGCTGGAGCCGAATCGCTTCTCCATCTCAGGTCGCTGAGTAGATCTGATCCATGAGCCGCTGATCTTCCATGGCGCGCTCAAGACTCATCTCGGGAGTGGTGCCGTTGAGGATCGACTGGCGGAAGTCGCGATACATCGCCTGGTAGCCTCGAATATCGCGGAAGCCGGGGAAGATGATCCGCGGAAATCCCTGGCCGCGCGCGAGCAAGAAGGCGCCATTCGATTCAAACGTGATGATGCCCTGGCGTCCGAACAGCTTCGACAGGCGCAAGCCCTTCAGCAACGATGGAATCTCGCGCGAGTAGTACAGCGAGCCGACCGCGCCGTTGTCGTAGTGGAAGGCCACCATCATGCTCTTGGCGCGTCGGTCGGGTCCCTCGTGAGAGGGCAACGGCCGAAAGCCCGTGATGCGGGTGATCTTCGGGCCGAGGCTGCCGGCCAGGTGCAGCCAGTGGATCCCTTCCTCGAAAAACGCGTCGCCGCCGGCCATCGATTCGTCGTTCCGCCAGTCGTCCGCGCTCTTCAGCCGGTGAACGATGCTGCTGAAGTGGCCGAACACCATCTCGCCAATCACGCCGTCGGCCAGCAGTCTGCGCAAAGTGATCGCGAGCGGCTTGTAGTGGTCGTTCTCGCCGATCAGCACCACCTTGCCGGCACGGTCGCGCGCCTCCTTCACCACCTCGTAATCGGCCATGGCCGGAAACGCCGGTTTCTCGACGAGCACGTGCTTGCCGGCCGCCAGCGCCTGCAGCGTGAGGTTCAGGTGAAAGCTCGGCGGCACGGCAATGACGACGGCGTCGATGTTGGGGTCGTGGATGGCCTCGGCGTAGTCGCCGTAGCTGCCACTGCCCCGGTACTTGCCGCAGAATTGCGCGGCCCTGGCCCGGTCGCGGCTGGCGTAGCCGCAGACGATCTGGCTGCGGAAGCGCCGCAGGTTACGGCTGTGCACGCGGGTGATGAAGCCGCAGCCCAGGAAGGCGATGCGGAGGGGTGCTGGCATCAGGCAATCCATCATACCGTGCCCGTCCGGTTGGCCGTGCCGCAGTATAGAATCGAGCGCTTGGCTCCCCAAACTGTCTGGACAGTCTTTGCTGCCACGGTCGCGAAGTTCGGCAAGCGCGTGGCGATCGAAGTGCAGCGCCCCGACCGCGTCGATCGCTTCACCTACCAGCAGCTCTACGACCTGGCGGTCGCCCACGGCGTGTGGCTGGCCGCCAGCGGCGTGCGGCCGGGCGACCGCTGCGCCATCCTCGCCCACAACGACGCGCACTGGTGCGCGGTTTACCTGGGGATCCTGCGGGCCGGTGCCACCGCGGTGCCGCTCGACACCAACTACTCGGCCAAACAGGTCGCCACCATCGTCAAGGACTCGGGTGCGCGCCTGCTGTTTGTCAGCGAGCGGCTGCGGCCGGTCGCGGCTGAAGCGCTGACTGCCGGACTGATCGATCCACAGATCGACATCGCCGACGTCCATTCCTCTCCGGGCACGGCGACGGCTCTGTCACCAGCGGCGGAGTACCCGCCTTCGGCACCCGCGGTGATCCTGTACACCTCGGGGACCACGTCGGACCCAAAGGGCGTGGTGTTGTCGCACGCTAACCTGCTGGCCGAGCGCGATGCCGCCTTCAAGGTGGTCACGGTCACCGACCAGGACGCGTTGCTCGGCGTGCTGCCGCTGTTCCACTCGCTGGCGCAGCTGGCCAACCTCCTGCTGCCGTTTGCCGCCGGCGCCCGCGTCGTCTATTTGGAGACCGTCAACTCCACCGACCTGGTGCGCGCCTTGAAGGAGCGCCAGATCACGATCTTCTGCTGCGTGCCGCAGTTCTTCTACCTGATCCACCAGCGGGTGATGCAGCAGGTGCAGAAGTCGGGACTGGTTACGCGCGTGGTCTTCCGCATGCTGCTGGCGCTCAATTTTCGCCTCCGCCGCATTGGCCTCAACCTCGGGCCGGTGTTCTTCGGCAAGGTGCACGACGTGATGGGCCGCAAGATGCGGCTGTTGGTCACGGGCGGATCCAAGTTCGACCCGGCCATTGGCCGCGACCTCTACTCGCTCGGATTCACGATTTTACAGGCCTACGGGCTCACGGAAACGAGCGCGGCCGCCAGCATCAACACGGTGGACGAGGCGCACATCGACACGGTGGGCCGGCCGTTACCCGGCACCGAGATCAAGATCCTGCCGCCCGAGCCCGGCGCCCTGGACGGCGAGATTGCCATCCGTGGTCCCATCGTGATGGCCGGCTACTACAACCGCCCCGACGCGACCGCGCTGGTGATGCGCGACGGCTGGTTTCTGAGCGGCGACCTCGGCCGCATGGACGCCGAGGGCCGGCTGCAGATCACCGGCCGCAAGAAGGAGATGATCGTCCTGGCCTCGGGCAAGAACATCTATCCCGAAGAGATCGAAGCGCACTACCGCCAGTCGGCGTACGTGAAAGAGATCTGCGTCATGGGCCTGGCCGAACCGGGCCGGCCGAGCACCGAGCGTCTGTTTGCCGCGGTGGTACCGGACCTCGACCTGATGCGCGAGCGGAAAATCGTCAACGCCGGCGACATCCTGCGCTTCGAGCTCGAAGGCCTCGCGGTCGGCCTGCCGGCGCACAAGCGGGTGCTCGGCTACGACATCTGGTTCGAGCCGTTGCCGCGCACCACCACCCAGAAGATCAAGCGGCACGAGGTCGAGCGGCGGGTGCGCGATCGCCAGCTGGCGGCGGCCGCCGACGACACGACGCCGTTGTCGGCTCAGCACCAGGCGTGGCTGGAAGATGCGCATGTGGGGGCGGCGGCTGCGGTGATCCAGGCGCGCCGGCGTGACGGCGTGCGGCTGCGTCCCGACGCGAACCTCGAGCTGGACCTCGGGCTCGACTCGATGGAGCGGGTGGAATTGCTGACCGAGTTGGAGCAGCGCTTCAATGTCAGGGTGCCGCAGGCCACGACCCACGAGATCTTCACCGTGGCGCAACTGGTGGAGGCGGTGCGGCCGGGTCTCGCAAACGATCCGCACGCGGCCTTCGCGCGCGGCAACCAACCTGCAGGTGGGCCGGCCGCCGATGAATCCTGGGCCGCGTTGCTGCGCGATCTGCCGCCCGTCACCGATCCGGTGCTGGGCGGATTGCTGGAGCGGCGTCCGCTGTTGCTGCCGCTGATGTTCGGGTTGTCCCGCATCGTCCGCCGGGCGCTCGGCGGGGTGCGGGTATCGGGGCTCGAACACCTGCCGCGGCGCGGGGCGTTCATCATCTGCCCGAATCACCAGAGCTACCTGGACCCGCTGTTGGTCAGCAGCGTGCTGCCCTTCCGCGTATGGCGCGATCTCTTCTACGTCGGCGCCGTCGAGTACTTCGAGACGCCGTTCACGCGCCGGGTGGCGCGGCTCGTCAACCTCGTGCCCGTGGATGCCGACTCGAACCTCGTTCCGGCCATGAAGGCCGGCGCCTTCGGCCTGGCGCATGGCAAGGTGCTGGTGCTGTTTCCGGAAGGGGAGCGCTCCATGGACGGCACCGTCAGGAAGTTCAAGAAGGGGGCGCCGATCCTGGCGCAGCATCTCCACGTGCCGATCGTACCGGTGGCGGTGAAGGGCATCTACGAAATCTGGCCGAGGAATCGCCCCTTCAACTGGCGGCTGGTGCTGCCGTTCAGCGGGCACCGCGTGTCGATTGTCTTTGGCGAGCCGATGACGTTTGACGAAAAGGCCAGCTACGCCGACAGCACCGCGCAGCTGCGCGACCGCGTCGACGCCATGTGGCAACGGCTCTAGACGCCGATATCCCTGTCCCTGACGCCGATCAGGTAGAGAATGCCGTCGAGCCCCATCGACGAGATCGACTGTTTCGCGCTCGATCGCACCAGCGGCTTGGCGCGAAACGCGATGCCCAGCCCGGCCAGCCGCAGCATGGGCAGGTCGTTGGCGCCGTCGCCCACCGCAATGCACTGCTCGAGGCTCAAGCCTTCGCTGGCGGCAATCACCTGCAGCATCTCGGCCTTGCGGGCACCGTCGACAATCGGCAGCACCACTTCGCCGGTGACCACGCCGTCGCGGATCTCCAGCGTGTTGGCGTGCAGGTGGTCGATGCCCAGCCGCTGCTGCAGCACGCTGCCGACGAACGTGAAGCCGCCCGACAGGATCGCCGTCTTGTAGCCCAGCCGGCGCAGCGTCGCCACCAGGCGCTCGGCCCCGTCGGTGAGCGGGATGCCATCGATCACCTGCTGCAGGGCCGACTCCGGCAGGCCCTTCAGCAGGGCGACGCGGCGGCGGAATGATTGCTGGAAGTCCAGCTCGCCGCGCATGGCGGCTTCGGTGATGGTGCGCACCTGTTCGCCCACGCCGGCGAGCGCCGCCAGCTCGTCGATCACCTCGCCCTGGATCAGCGTCGAGTCCATGTCGAACGCCACCAGCCGCCGGTTGCGGCGGAAGATCGAGTCGTGCTGGAACGCGACGTCGACGTCGCCGGTGTCGGCAAGCGTCGTCAGTCCGGTGCGCACGGCGTCTTCGTCCACCAGCGTCGCCGCGCCGGGGGCGGTGGCCGTGAACTCCACGCAGAAGCGCGGACAAACCTGACGGTTGGTCCCCACGTGGTCATCGAGTTGCAGCGGCACGCGCGACGACAGGCGATCGATGCGATCGATGTTGAGGCCCGCCTGGGCCAGCACGCCCGACACCTGGGCGATGTGCGCGGCGCCGATGGCCGGACCAAGCAGCGTGATGATGAACCGCCGCCGCGCCTGCGCGTTGACCCACGCCGCGTACTCGTTGGCCGTGGAGGCCGAGAACTTCACCTCGACGCCGAGGCGGTGCGATTCGAGCAGCAGGTCGGTGAGCAGGGCCGACGAGCGCAGTTCTTCGCGCAGTTCGATCAGGATGCCGAAGGCGAGGCCGTCGTGGATCACGGCCTGGCCGATGTCGAGCACGCGCACGTCGTAGCGCGCGAGGATGGAGGTGAGGGCGTGCGTCAGCCCGGGCCGGTCGTGACCGGTCACCCGGATCAGCAGGGCGCTTGGCGCGGTCAATCCCGCAGCGCCCTGGTCATGAAGGCGGCAATCGCGGCGCCCACCTCGGGCGCGATCGTCGCGGTGGCACCGAGGGACGCATACTCGGCCACCTCGCCGGTCTTCGCCGTGACCAGCAGGTGATTGACGCCCGGCACCTTCACGACTGCCGTTTCCGTCTTGGTTCGGCGCGCCCTGGCGTACTCGGCGAGCTTGTCGGCGTGGTGCGGCTTCACTTGCGTGTCGAGTTCACCCTGCACGATTAGCACCGGCTGGCGCGTGTCGCGCATGGCCCGCTGCGGATCGAAGGTCAGGAAGCTGTTGAACCACGGTGTGTCGGCGAGCCTGCGGGCCTCGGCCGGCAGGTCCTGCCAGCCGCGGCCCGAAACGACCGCCGCGTTGATCTTCTCCTGCAGCGCCACCTTTTCGGCCCGCTGGGCATCGTCCATTTTCATCTGGTCGAGCAGGTGCTTCTGCTGTTCGAGGACGATGGCCGATCCGCTGGCCGATGGCCCGGCGACGAGCGCCATGGCGCCCACCTTGCCGCGTTCGCGGCCCGCCAGCAGCATGGCCACGAGCGCGCCCTCGCTGTGGCCGACCAGGCCAATGCGCTCCTTGGCCACCTCCTGGCGCTTTTCGAGCCACGCCACCACCGACCGCGCGTCTTCGGCGTAGTCGGCAATTGTCACCGATTCGGAGCGGCCGCCGCTCTGGCCGACGCCGCGCTTGTCATACCGCACCACGATGAAGCCGGCGGCAACGAGGTCCCGGGCGAGCTGGCCGAAAATCGGGATGCCGGCGACGGTCTCGTCGCGATCCGTGGGACCCGAGCCGCCGATCAGCACCAGGGCCGGCAGCGGCGCGGTGGCGTTGGCCGGCTTGGTGATGGTGCCGGCGAGGTTGAAGCCGGTGGCCGGAATGGTCACGGCTTCGTCGCCTGGCAGCGAAAACGCGGCGGTGCGCGAGGCCGCCGAGGCGATGTCTTCGCGCGCCATCTCCAGCGTCTGCGACGGAATGCTCAGCCGCAGCAGGCTGCCGGTCGGACCCGCCCACAGTTCAAACGGCAACTCGCCAGCCGGGGGCGGATTGATGAAGAGCAACGAGTACTTCGTGGCGTTGATGGTCACGCGAGGCGTGTCGATGCGTTCGGCCGCCGTGGCCACCAGCCTGACCGTCACCTCGGCCTGCGGCGCAACGTAGGCCTTCAGCTCGACGCCCGGCTTCAGACCCTGGAGGCGCATGGCCAGCGCGGCGTACGACCCAAGGAACGCATTGGGCAGCACCACCGGATCGGCCGACACCGGGTCGACCTTCGTCTGCGGCGCGCCTTGCACCGAGATCACGTTCGAGGCCTGGCCGTTGTTGAAGATGGTCTTCACGGTCACGTCCTGCCCGCGGACGACTCCGTCAACCAGCAGCGACTTGGGCCGCCACTGCGCGTCGTACACCACCTCGGCGGTCCGCGACGTGATGTCAATCGGCGGGCCCAGGCGGCTCGAGCCGCGCACGGCCCACTCGTCGCCGACGCGCACCACCGCCACTTCCTCGCGGCCGATCGGCTGGGAACGGAAGAACACCAGGAATTGGGTGTCGGCGGCATCCGCCGCCGGCCGCGGCGCCTGGGCCGCGGCGCTCGAGGCCATCAAGAGAACCGTGAGGGCAACGCCGGTAAGATGGAAGAGGGTCACACAACAGCTTAAAACATGTTTTCCCTAGACGGCTACCGGGCCCTCCGGACGAACGGCGGCGTGGTCAGGCGAACTGACCGTGCCGTGTTGGCGATTACCGGCTCCGATCGCGTGGCCTGGCTGCAGGGCCTGGTGACCAACGACGTGGCTTCCCTTGCGCCCGGCGACAGCCGGTATGCGGCCTATCTGACGCCCCAGGGCCGGATGATCACCGACATGACAGTGACCGCCCGGCCCGACCGGCTGCTGCTGGATGTTCCGGCGCCGCTCGCCGCAGCGCTCCGCGAGCGGCTGGACGGCTTGATCTTCGCCGAAGACGCCCAGGTGATTGACCAGGGCGGCGCCCTCGAGCTGTGGACGGCCATTGAACCCGGCGAACCGAACGGCGGCCCGATGGTCAGTACGATCGTCGCCGCCGGCGAGTCCCACGGTTTCGCGTACCCCGAGATCAGCCTCGACACCTTCGAGGTGGTGCGCATCGAGCGTGGCCTCCCCCGGTTCCTGGTCGACATGGACACCGACACCATCCCGCTCGAGGCCGGCATCGAAGACCGCGCCATCTCGTTCACCAAGGGGTGTTATGTCGGCCAGGAGGTGATCGTGCGGGTCACACACCGCGGTGGCGGGCGGGTAGCGAAGAAACTGGTGCGCTGGAAGGCGGATCCGTCAGCCGCCGTCGTGCCTCTTCCCGGCTCCCGCATCCTCGCCGGGGAGGGGGAGAGGGACCTCGGCCGCGTCACGAGCGCCGTCTTCTCACCGGCGCGCGAGGCCGTGGTCGGCCTTGGCTATGTGCATCGCGACTTCGTCACCGCGGGGACGGAAGTTGCCATCGGATGGAACGATTCCCGGTCGAAGGTGACCATCGAATGATTGTCGTGGCCGCCGTCATCGAGCGAGACGATGCGTTCCTGGTGACGCTGCGGCAGGCGGGCACGCACCTGGCCGGTCACTGGGAGTTCCCCGGCGGCAAGGTCCACGTCAGCGAGACTCACGTCGAAGCCCTTCGTCGCGAACTGTTCGAGGAGCTCGACATCGTCGCCACCGTGGGCGAGGCCGTGCACACCGTGACGCATGCGTACCCGGAGAAGACCGTCGAGTTGCACTTTTATCGCTGCGAGTTCGCGGGCGAGCCGAAGCCGATGCTCGGGCAGGGCATGCGATGGGTGCCGCGCGGTGAACTGGCCGGCCTGCCGTTTCCCGAGGCCGACCGCGCCCTCATCGCGTTCTTATGTGGCGTCCGGCTTTAGCCGGACCATCCGGCAAAACCCCTTCATCGAACACCCCCCGCACTTCGGCCTGCGCGCGCTGCAGTGGGTCGCGCCAAAATCCATCAGCGCCTGGTTGAAGTCGAACACGTGCTTGTGTGGCAACACGGCTTCGCTGTGCGCCCACAGCCGCTTCTTCATGGCGTGGCTCTTCGGATCGCCCTTGCCGATGAAAACGCGAAACAGCACGCGCGCGACGTTGGTGTCGAGAATGGCGGCGCGCTCGCGAAAGGCAAAGCTGCGGACTGCGCCGGCGGTGTACTCGCCAATGCCCTTGAACGACAGCAGCGTCTCGCGGTCCGACGGCAACTGGCCGTCATACTTCTCGACCGCCTGCTGGGCGATCGACTGCAGCCGCTTGGGGCGGATGTTGTAGCCCAGCGGATACCACGTCTTGGTGACCTCGGCCGGTGGCGCTTCGGCGAGCACGGCAAAGCTCGGGTACTTGCCGAGCCACTCGAGGTACTTCGGCAGCACGCGATCGACCTGCGTCTGCTGCAGCATGATCTCCGACACGAGGATGTGGTACGGGTCGCTGGTGTTGCGCCAGGGCAGGTCGCGCCCGTTCTTGCGGTACCAGGCCAGCAGGTTACGGCGGAAACGCTGCCGCAGGGCCGGCGCCGGCAGGGGTGGGGTGCGGGGTTTGGGCGGCAAGTGTGGTGCTCGTGGTGCCAGAAGGCCCTGATTACGATGGTGCCAGAAGGCCGGGACTTCAGTCCCGGCCCGCCGTAGCCGCCTATAATCCTACCAGTGTCTATCTATACAAAGACCGGCGACACCGGTGATACCAGCTTGTTCGACGGCACCCGGGTCTCGAAGACCCACCCGCGCGTGGTCGCCTACGGCGACGTGGACGAGGTGCAGGCGTGCCTCGGCATGGTGCGCGCCGCCGGCCTGCCGCCGGACCTGGACGAGATGTGCGTGTCGCTGCAGCGCGACCTGTTCGCGCTGGGCGCGCGGCTCGCCGACCCGTCGCACAAGATCGCCAGGCGGGTCGAAAAAGTCGTGATCAACGACGAGACCATCAGCCGCCTCGAAGGCTGGATCGACAAGCTGGACGAGGAAATCGCGCCCCTGCGCCACTTCATCCTGTCGGACGGCTGTCCGGCCGGCGCGGCGCTGCATTACGCACGTACCGTGTGCCGCCGCGCGGAACGGTCGGTGCTGCTGCTCGGCGCCGATGCGGTCGAACCCGTGGTGGTCGTCTACCTGAACCGCCTGTCCGATCTGTTTTTCACCATCGCCCGGGCGGCGAACCATCGCGCTGGCGTGCCCGAGACGCAGTGGTAAACCTCGACCAGGCCTACGCGTCCTGCCAGCGGCTGGCCGAATCTCACTACGAAAACTTTCCGGTCGCCTCGCGGCTGATGCCCGCGCGCCTGCGTCCGCACATCGCGGCCATCTACGCCTTTGCCCGCACCGCCGACGATTTCGCGGACGAGCCGGGCCGCGAACCGGAAGAGCGCTTGCGCCTGTTGGACGAGTGGCGCCGCCAGCTCCATGCACCGCCGGAGGACGGGATCTTCGTCGCCCTGCATGACACGATCTCTCGCTTCGGCCTGCCGCTCGGTCTGTTCGAGGACCTCCTGAGCGCTTTTATCCAGGACGTGTCGACTACGCGGTATCCGTCGTGGGACACCGTGCTCGACTACTGCCGGCGATCCGCGAACCCGGTGGGGCGCCTGGTCCTGCGGTTGAGCGGCTATCGCGATGACGCGCTCGATCGGGCCAGCGATGCCGTGTGCACGGCCTTGCAGCTCACCAATTTCTGGCAGGACCTGGCCATCGACTGGCCGCGCGGACGGCTGTACGTGCCCGAAGAAACCTGGCGGGCCGCCGGCGCCGACCCGGCGGCCCTCGCTCGCGGCACCCTGACGCCCGAGTGGGCGGCGGCCATGCGCGCCTGCGGCGCACGCACGCGGCAGCTGTTCGCCGCGGGCCGGCCGGTGTGCGACGGGGTCGGCGGGCGCCTGCGCTACGAGCTGCGCGCCACCTGGCTCGGCGGTTCCCGCATTCTCGATCGCCTCGAGGCGGTCAACTACGACGTTTTCACGATGCGCCCATCCCTCGGCGCGAGCGACGCAATAGTGATAGCTTCTAAAGCGCTGCTGTGGCGCGCGACACCTCCTTCTCCTATTCGTTCTTAGTCCTGCCCGACGAGCAACGTCAGGCCATTGGCCTGGTGTGGGACTTCTGCCGCGCCGTTGACGATGCGGTGGATGAGGCGCCGGATGAGGTGACCGCGGCGCGAGAGATTGGCCGCTGGCGCGCAGAAGTGGGCCGCCTGTTCGGCGGCGAAGCCCCGCTCACGCCGCAGGGGCAGAACTTGGCGCCGGTGGTGGCGGCCTGTTCGTTGTCGCGGCAGCCGTTCGACGACCTGGTGGATGGCGTCGAGATGGACCTTCGTCACAAGACCTACCCGACCTTCGACGAGCTGTCGGGCTATTGCCGCCGCGTCGCCTCGGCGGTCGGCCTGATGTGCATTGAAATTTTCGGCGCCCGCGACTCGCGATCGCGCGACTACGCCTTCAACCTGGGCCTGGCCCTGCAGCTCACCAACATCATTCGTGACGTGGCCGTTGACCTCAGGAACGGCCGCGTTTACCTGCCGCAAGAAGACCTCGCGCGCTTCGGCGTGAGCGCCGCCGACTTGCGCGCCGGTGTCGTCACCCCGGCCGTGCGCCACCTGCTGGCGCACCAGTGCCAGCGCGCGCGCCAGTTCTACGCCGCCGCCGCGCAGGCCATGCCTCACGCCGAGGCGCACAAGCTGGTCGCGGCCGAGATCATGGGCGGTATTTATTTCGAGATCCTCCAGCGCATCGAGCGCCGCCACTATGACGTGTTCACCGAGTTGATCCGCGTCCCCAAGGCCGTGCGGGCGCGGATTGCGCTCTCGATTTGGGCGCGTGGCCAGCTGTCGGCGCTCGGCTACCGCCTGTTCTCACGCGCGTGACCGCCGACGCCGTAGTCATTGGCGGCGGCGTGGCGGGCTTCAGTGCTGCCACCGCGCTGGCAGAAGCCGGCGCGCAGGTGGTGCTGCTCGAAGCCCGTCCCGGCCTGGGCGGCCGCGCCACGGCCTTTACCGATCCCGAGACCGGTGAGCGCGTCGACAACGGCCAGCACATCCTGATGGGCTGTTACGTTGACACGCTGGCGCTGCTGGCGCGCATCGATGCGCTCGACCGCGTGCGCTGGCAGGCGGGTCTCGCGCTGACCATGGTCGACCAGCGCGGGCACGAGTCGGTGTTGAAGTTGCCGCCGATGCCGTCGCCGCTGCACCTGCTCGGCGGTGTGCTGGCATGGGATGCGCTCAGCTGGGCCGAGCGGCTGTCGATTCTGCGCGTTGGCGCGGCGTTGCGACCAGGAGGGCAGAACTTTAGTTCCGCCGAAACTGTCAGGGAGTGGTTGACCCGCCTCGGCCAGGCGCCGCGCCTGTGCGAGCTGTTCTGGGAACCGCTGGCACTCGCCGCGCTCAACCAGTCGATCGACCAGGCGGCGGCATCGTACTTTGTCGGCATTCTCGAGCGGATGTTCGGTCCCGACCCTTCGTCGGCCGCGCTGGTCATGCCGGTCGTGCCCCTCGACGAACTGTATGCCGAGCCGGCGCGGGCGTGGCTCGCGGCGCGCGGGCACGAGGTGCGGGTCAACGCGCCGGCCAAGGTTGTGATCGAGGGTGATCGCGTCACCGGCGTGCGGGTGCGCGGCGATCACATTGCCGCGCCGGTCGTGATCTCCACCGTTCCGTGGCACGCGCTGGGGGCCGTGTTCGAGGAGCCGCCGGCTGCGCTGGCCGGCACCATCGCCAAGGCGACGGCTCTCGGCAGCCTGCCGATCGTGACGGTGAACCTGTGGTTCGATCGCCCGGTGATGCATGAAGCGCTGATCGGATTGCCCGGGCGCGCGTTCCAGTGGGTGTTCGATCGCCGCGCCATCGTCGGCGGCGCCAGTTCTCACCTGTCGATGATCGCGAGCGGCGCCGAGACGATCGTCTCGATGGGCAACGATGAACTGATCGCGCTGGCGCTGGCCGACGTGCGGGCGGCGCTGCCGGCGGCACGGGCCGCGGTGGTTCGCAAGGGCCTGGCCGTGCGCGAGAAGCGGTCCACTTTCTCGCTGGCGCCGGACGCGCCGCCCCGGCCCCAGGCCGAAACGGCCATTGCCGGGTTCGTGCTGGCGGGCGACTGGATCGATACCGGGCTCCCGGCCACGATCGAGTCGGCCGCGGTGTCGGGCCACCGCGCGGCGCGGATGGCGGCGAATCTTTCGGAACCCTCGTGAACCCGTGAACCTCGTGAACCTTCCTGAACGACCTCCATCCTTGCGCACTACTCGGAGGTCGCGCTCAAGGGCAAGAACCGGCAGTGGTTCATAGGCCGGCTGGTGCGTCACCTGCACATGGCGCTGGCGGGATTGAGCGTGAAGGAGATCCGGACGCCAATGGGCCGGATCGAGATCGTGCTCGGCCGCGAAGCCACGGCCGGCGAGATCCGGAACCGGATATCGCGGGTGTTCGGCATTGCCAACTACGCGGTGGCGACCCGCGTGCCGCTCGACTTCGAGGGCATGGCCGAGGCGATTGTCTCCCGGCTGCCGCCGCGCGAAAGTGCGTCGAGTTTTCGGGTGCACGTGCGCCGCGCCGATCAGCAGTTCGCGACCCCGTCACCCGACCTGGCGCGCGACCTTGGCTCGAAGGTCTGGCACGCGCGCGGGTGGAAGGTGGACCTGGATCAGGCCGACCTGGTGATCGGCGTCGAGATCGTGCCGGGGCAGGCATACCTTTACCTGCAGAAGGAAGCTGGGCCCGGCGGGTTGCCGACCGGTACGGCCGGCCGCGTCACGGCGCTGCTGTCGGGCGGCATCGATTCGCCGGTGGCGGCGTGGCGCATGATGAAGCGCGGCTGCCACGTGACGCTGGTGCATTTTCACAGCGCGCCGTTCCTGTCGAACACCTCGCAGGGACAGGCCCGCCGGCTGGCCGAGGTCTTGACCCGCTACCAGTTGCGGTCGCGGCTGTTCCTGGTGCCGTTTGGCGAGCTGCAGCGCGAGGTCACGCTGAGCGTGCCCGGCGCCCTGCGGGTGATCATCTACCGGCGCTTCATGTTGCGCATCGCCGAGCGCATCGCGCGCCACGCCAGGGCGAAAGCGCTGGTCACCGGGGACGTGATTGGCCAGGTCGCGTCGCAGACGCTCGACAACCTCGCCGCCGCCGACAGCGCGACCCGGTTGCCCATCCTGCGGCCCCTGGTCGGCATGGACAAGGAGGAAATCATGAGCCAGGCGCAGCGGCTGGGCAGCTTCGAGATCTCGATCGAGCCCGACCAAGACACCTGCACCCTGTTCACGCCGCGCCATCCCGAGATCCATGCGCGCCGGCACCAAATCGACGAGGTCGAGGCCGGGCTGCCCATTGCCGAGATGGTCAAAGCCGCGACCGCCCAGGCCCTTGTCGAAGACCTGGTTTACCCCGGGTCTGCCTGATCTGGGCGGTGATAAAGTACTCCGGCATGCCTACCGTCGAAGACATCCTCGGCACCGACGCCAGCACCCTCCTGACCCACCAGTGCAAGATCCCGAAAGAGACGCTGCACCTGCCCGGCCCCGACTTCGTGGAGCGCATCCACCTGTCGTCGAACCGGCCGGTGCCGGTCCTGGGCCGCCTGCAATCGCTGCTCGATCACGGGCGGCTGGGCGGCACGGGCTACGTCTCGATCCTGCCCGTTGACCAGGGCATCGAGCATTCCGCCGGCGCGTCGTTTGCGCCCAACCCGCAGTATTTCGATCCCGAGAACATCGTCAAGCTGGCGATCGAGGGCGGCTGCAACGGCGTGGCCTCGACGCTCGGCGTGCTTGGCATGACCGCGCGCAAGTACGCACACAAGATCCCCTTCATCCTCAAGCTGAACCACAACGAGTTCATCTCGTATCCAAATGCGTACGATCAGATCAAGTTCGCGAGCGTGAAACAGGGCTTCAACATGGGCGCGGCCGGCGTCGGCGCGACCATCTATTTCGGCTCGGAAGAGTCGAAGCGGCAGATCCAGGAAGTGACCGAGATGTTCCAGCACGCGCACGAGCTGGGCATGTTCACCGTGCTGTGGTGTTACCTGCGCAACGCGGCGTTCAAGACCAAGGAGGTGGACTATCACCTCGCCGCCGACCTCTCCGGCCAGGCCAACCACCTCGGCGTGACGATCGAGGCCGACATCATCAAGCAGAAGCTGCCCGAGTGTAACGGCGGCTACAACGCGATCAACTTCGGCAAGACTCACAAGAAGGTCTACTCTGACCTGAGCAGCGATCACCCGATCGACCTCACGCGCTACCAGCTCGCCAACTGTTACATGGGCCGCGCCGGC
>SXGQ01544680.1_pt1 | contig 51073 bp, 59 predicted proteins | sample 3178371 | NCBI WGS metagenome assembly SXGQ01 (sample SAMN11356859, study PRJNA531348) | freshwater metagenome | isolation source: freshwater sample F1-20 | place: China: Fuxian Lake, Yuxi | collected 2017-12-25 | reverse complement strand
TGCTGAACGTATTGTTGCGGACAGAACACTTAACAATGTATATGTAACTCGTAAGACCCTTGAGTTTTGTGGTCAACGTGGATGGAACTATCGTATTAGCAGCGGCATGATGCCTCTAGAAACACTGCCAGATGCAAATCTGTTGTTGGAAAATACGTATAATTTTTCTAAAATCAAACAAGAGTTTGATTTGTGTGCGGATATTATCAAGAAATACAATATTCGTTGTAGCACACATCCTGACCAATTCGTGGTTCCTGCTAGTGCCAATCCGGCTGTAGTAAAGAAATCTATCGAAGAATTGACTATGCATGGTAAGATGATGGATTATTTTGGCCTTCCATGTTCTTATGAGGCTCCCATCAACATTCATATGAACTGTTACAAGGGTGACTTAAATGACATCGCCTTGCGTTTTATTGATGTCTATAAAGCATTACCTGACAATGTGAGGTCTAGGTTGGTTCTTGAGAACGAAGATAAAGGTAATAGTTGGAAAGTAGATGAACTGTATGACCTTATTTATTCTAAAACTGGCATCCCTATTACTTATGACAATCTTCATTATCGTTGCAACAACGGAAAGTTGTCTGCCAATGAAGCTGTAAATGTAGCTATGTCTACATGGGGAAGTTATCGTCCACTATTTCATTTTAGTGATAATGATACAAACAATAGCAATCCTCGTGCGCATGGCGATTATGTTCGTTCCATTCCCGAAGAGTATAATAATCTAGATAATGTGGATTTCGAATTTGAGTTCAAGGCTAAGGACTATGCTATCGAACAGTTTGAAAAAACATACAAAATATAATAAATAAAACTGTTGACCGATTTAGGTTAACATGTTATGATGAGTTTGTGTTAGTTGATAAACTACTAACTAAAAAACAAAAACAAAAAACAAATAAAAGGAAAAAATAATATGACTATTACAAATACTAAGAAGCGCACTACGTTTGCCAAGACTGCTGTTCAAGGAGTTCGTGCTCACGTTGTTGTTCCGTTTGCTAGCACCAAGAAGGCCACTAAGTTGGTTATCGTCGAAGGTGAAAAGCGTATTGAACTTAATGGCCGTCAGGTCAATGCTTTGACCCGAATCATCACCTCTACTAAGCGTGCTGCTTCTCGTCGTTAATATAAGTAAAGTAGGACAGAAATATGGGAAAGACATATCGCCGTGGTTCTGATCGCCCTTTTAAAGGCAAGAAACCCAACACAGGTAAGAAAGCAAAGAAGTGGGAGAATGCTGACGTTTCTAAAAAGAAAACCGTTAGAGATTACCTAGAAGACGAAAATGATAATTAAATCGACACTAATTATAATTCTTTGTATAGTGTCGGCGGCATTCCCACAAACGATGCCAGCAATCATAGGATTGCTGGCATTTTTTACATTGAATGCAATTCAAATTATTGACGCTAAATTAGATATTTTGGATGACAGAACGTCACGTATAAATGATGATATAAAAACTTTGAATAATAATCAAAAACGGATATCATTATTAATCAATACTCTTAGAAACAGAATAAATTCTATTAAATCAAATGCCCCGACCAAAGAAAACTCAAAAACAATCGAAGAACGTTTTAGAGACATCGAACGGAGAGAATCAGAACTCAACGAAGAGCAAGAGTCTGTTTGATCATATTAATCATATACGTGAAGTAAAATCGTCGGATTATTATGATAAACTTACTGACGTAGAAAAGAAAGGATTTAGTAAATATACATTACTTATGGGGTTAAGTATGGACGTTGCATCTATTGATACAATGTCATACTTGTCGAAGTATTTTGAAGTTATTCCTAATAAACAGTTTTACACTGCTTGTTGTGATTTAACGCCTGCGGGTAAAAAGTATTGTAAATGGATTAAATCAAGCGGAACAAAGTATAATAGTGAATTACTGGAATTATTATCTTCACATCTTCAAATTGGCATAGATGAAGTGAGAGACTATTGTAAAATTTTATTTAGAGATGAAAATGGATTATCATATATACATGATATTTGTAAGAAATATGGTAAAACCGATAAAGAAATAGAAAGGTTATTAGAAGTATGAAACTTGTTGGTGTATCTGGATTAGCTAGAAGCGGTAAAGATTTGTTTACCACAGTCGCACAAGATGTGTTAAAAGAACATGGTCTTAAGACTGAACGATATGCACTTGCGTATGAATTAAAGAGTGACTTAAAAGATTTGATTCATAAAAAGACTGGTATTGATGTATTCACGGAAAACACCGAAGAGAAAACTATAATTCGACCATTACTTGTTGCTTATGGTGATGTAATGAGAAAGATTAGTGAGGGTAAGTATTGGACACAGAAAATGGAACAACGTATTGGCAAATCTAAGGCTGATGTAGTTTTTATTACTGATATACGATATGATTATTATCCTGAGGATGAATGCACTTGGTTACAGTATAAACAATGTGGTAAGTTGATTCATATTACCAGATTTAAATATGATACTACATCAAAGAGAAAAAAGAAGGTGTATGATAGTCCTCCAAACGAACATGAGGCAATAAATAATCCAAAAGTAAAAGATAGATCAGATTATAGTTTTGAATGGGAAGATTATTCAAACAAATATCCCACAAAAGAACAAATCTTAGAATGTCCTTATATTGTTGATAATGTAAGAACTGCTTTGAAAGAAATTGGAATATTACCTTCTAATAGTATTTAATACAACTGAATTATTTCTTAATTCTATAAAAGCTTCGTTTGGGAATTTAGAAAACAACGCAGATTTAAACATAGGCAACATATTTGCACATTCTGTGTATAATTGTTGACATTCATTTAATTTTTTTGTTTTCTCGGCCGCTTTACAGTTACATGTTCCATTAAATTGGTTTATACATGTGGTAAAGCGGCCAAATACTGCGTTTAATCCCTGCAAACCGTTATTGTTTACAAAATAAAAAAATTCCGTGATATTTGTAATTGTCATACTGATAATTTTTTATAAATATTATAACCAATTATTGATAATACGAATATAATTGAAAAATTTAATATAGACTCTGTAAATAACAGACTGAATATAATACTTAACCAGGTTGTAAGGCATATTGGACATGTTATTAATTTTGTAAAAAAGTTTTTATGATTGTATAACAAATATGTGTGATATGTGAGTTCAAAATTTGATTCTCTTGCTATCAAATATTCATTTACTTTAAACCAATTTAGTTTAAATAATTTTATATATTCGACAAACGCTTCAGTATCAAACCAGATAATATTAATAAATGTTATAAGACAGATTATTGTGATCATACATTAGTATCATATGTTTTTTGTAAGAAATCTTCTTTCATTACATACGGTTTTTTTCTTATAGTTATTTGCCATCCGTGATCTAGAATATCATATAGATCTTGATATATATATAAAAACGCATCAATTGCTGGTGCAGGCTTTTCTTTATCAGGCCTATCGTATCCCCAACCATAGTCATCCATTATCATTATTCCGTTTTGTTTTAAGAGTCTCCATGATAATACGAGATCTTCTAATACATTTTTTGCTATGTGACTTCCATCAACATAAATAAAGTCTGCAAATTCAGCATAATTTTCGTTGTGACTTAATGATTTCAATACATCAAATGAATCTCCCTTTATAAATTTTACATTTTTGTATGGAGATAGATTATTTTTTAGATACTCTGTTTCTTCGATATCTATACAATACAAAAAGCCTGTTTCTTTATCAAAAAGATTTTCTAAACACCATACCGCACTGCCTCCGCAGAAAGATCCTATTTCTATTCCCACTGTATTTTTTTGTCCTTTTAATGGGTGTAACAAACGATTCCAATTAGAAATGTGGTTTTTATGAAAGTTTTCCCACTCTGAATCGGGAAATTTACAATGGTCTGGATAGTTTTCGTAGTTCATGTTTTTAATTTGTTTAAATACCAAGTATGATCTGCATTAATTAAGTTTTTTTCGTATGAATGTAGAGATTTTATTGTTATCTTAAATCCATTATATTCATATACACCAATATCTTCAGTGTGTTCTAAAATAAACATTAACTCTTCAATGAATTTATAATGTTCTTGTCCGAAATTTGATGCGTCAAATTCAATCAATATATCATTATTATAACCTTCATCTGGATTTAATTCTTTGAATTTTTCTTTTATCTTAAAATGAGAAATTTTTTCTTCGTTTTCTATATATGAATTTTTAATTGAGGGTGGTAAATCTATATACAATGTATCGCACCAGGGTTCTAATATAGAAACCAATTGATTGTTTCTTTGTATATTATTTATCTTAAACCCAACATCATATCTTTTACATACTTTTGGCATCATCATGTCATCGTGAAGAACATTCATATGCCATTTACGCCACCACTCTCTGAATTTTATTTGTCTCAATGTAGTATATTCTTCAGAGTCTTTAGATTTTCTCCATACTTTACCATTTCCAACTGGTATTTCTTGATAAATTTGAATGCCGTCCTTAAATCTACTACCTCTACAAGTCATATGATATACGAATGCATCTCTTGATTGTATAAACTTATAACCTGCCAAATAAAATCTATTGAATAGATCGGAATCTTCTAATTCCATTGGAGCAAAGACTCTTTTGTCATGTCCACCAATTGAAAAGAAATCTTCTACATACATTATCCACGGAGCAAATATACCAGATGTGGTTTTATCTGTATTTAGATTCTCTTGAATAGTTACAAATTTTAAAAATTCATCGGTTTTAAACTCTTCAGGTTCTAATCCAAAATTTTCAACAATTTTCTCAGGACCAGGTGGATGTAATGGGGGTTCGATTCTTGTGCCAGATACAACAACTCCTTTTTTAACATGTTTAATCATGTTTTTAACATAATTTGGTGTAGCAATCATATCGGCATGAAATATACCAAATATTTCATTTGATGACATTTTTGCACCAACATCATATAATACAGTATGTCCAACTCTATCTGGACCTTCGTTTCTGTATATTTTTGTTAATGTGCATTCTACAGATTTCATCCAATCCCATGTTCCATCAGTAGATGCATCATCCAATAGAATAACTTCTACATCTGAATAATATTTACGAATACTATTATAAGCAAATTGAACGTATTTTTTATTGTTTCTGGATGGAATAACCAATGTTAAATTCATAATTTTTTTAATAATTCACTTGAAGAATATATTTTAGGCAAATCAAGAACAATTTCTTTTATATTCATTTCTTTACATGTCTCTGATTCTGATGTAACTAAATTTGAACCTTTTCTGTCTCCACTGTTAAAAAACATGACTGTATTTTCTTTGAATATATTTTTTAAGTATCTTAATGTTTCACATTGAGTCTTGTCTTTATCTATAGAAATAAATACATCATCTACTGATTTTAAATTAAATATAATCTTACTTCTGTGATTTTCGTCCATGAATTCTTTCGTTCCTTTTAATTCACGTTGAAAATCACTATTTATGACTGCGATTAAATAATCACAATTTTCTTTTGCCGCGTTAATATATTCAACATGACCATAATGTAATGGATTGAAATACCCAGATACAATACCAATTCTTTTATCAATTGAGATATTTTGATTGTTCATATTTTATATGTTGTTTAATGTATCCAACAATACGTCTATTTTTTCTTTTTTTAGACCTGGATAATTTCCAATATACCAACCAAAATGATGAACATAATCTACATTTTTAAATTTAGAATAATCAATATTAAAATACTTTTTCATATAAGGTTGTCTTAATTGATTTCCTCCGCCGGACATACCTCTTCTAAATTCGATCCCTTTATTTCTCAATGTTTCTTCGACTAGGTTTCTTTTTTCAAACGAAGGGTTTTTTAATATAACAATAAATGCATAATTACATTGACCTTCTATTTCAATATCGATGTGATATTTATCTTTATCTAAATTTTTAATAAAATAATTGAAATTATTTATTCTTTTTATATTGTTGTTGTCTAACTTTTTTAGTTGTGATAATCCTAGAACCGCATTTAATTCAGTGCTTCTAAAATTATGAGACGGTCTCAGAAAAATAAAGTCTTTATTTAAATCTGGATTTTCTTCAATAATTTTATTTTTAAAATCATTGTCCGTCATTTCTCTTGTCATTCCGTGTGATCTTAAAGCTCTACAAATTTGATAAAAATAATCATTATTTGTGCAAATCATTCCACCCTCTATTGTAGACATGTGATGAGCAAAATAAAAACTAAAATTGCTTGCAAATCCATAAGATCCAACCTTTTTCTGTTTAAATGTAGTTCCGTGAGATTCACATACATCTTCGATTAAATGAATGTTATTTGATTCACATAAAGTTATTAATTCATCTGTTAATCCGTTAATACCCAACACATGAGTCAGAAATATTGCTCTGGTTTTCGGAGTAATTAATGTTTTTAATGTTTCGATGTCAAAAGAAAAATTATTAAGATTTATATCACAAAATATTGGAGTAAATTTCGTAAATAATACAGAGGATATATCTGAAATCCATGTCAAAGGCGGAACTATGATTTCGCCGTCTTCATACATATAATTTAATGCTAACATTGTTAATTCATTAGCTGATGCGCCTGAATTAACCATTAAATTGTGTTTTGTTCCCAACCACTGTCCCCATGCATTTTCAAATTCTACAACTTTAGGACCATTAGTCAGTTTTGGTATAGGATTTTGATTTAGAAAGTTTACTAAACAATTAATATCATCTCTATCGATATTATCTTCCATTAACGGTAAATAAAAATTATTCATATATTATTCTTCTTCTTCTAAGATACATTCTACTCCATTATTTGTCAATTTAATTGGTAAAATTTGATTTTTAAAAATACTATTAAGTTTTTCTTTTCCATATTCATTGCATAACACTACAATAAATCCGCCGTTGCCAGATCCTAATAATTTAAATCCATATACTCCATCAATAGAATCTAATGTTTTTGTAATTGAATTTATATTATCTGTAGATATATCATTTGAAATTTTTTGTTTTTCTATCCAAGATTGTTTTAATAAATTGCCTATTTCTTCTATATTTTCATTACAAAATGATTTATACCCTTCTTTAGCTATATCTAAAATTTTAGATTTATCATATTTTTCATGCTCTTTTGCAATTTTATTACTATTTCTCTGTTGATTTGTATATATTAAAACCAAAGATTTTTCAAATTCTTCGATAAAATTTTTGGATATGGGTAATGGTCGTATGGTAAAATCTCCATCTGTTTTAATTTCTATACTATTAAATCCACCATATGATGCCCAGATTTGATCTTGAATACCACCTGGTTCATTTAATATTTCTCTTTCAACTTTTATAGCATCTAGAGCTAACTTTTTTTGGTCAAATGGAATTTTTAATTTTTTATGAATTGCTAATAATATTGCAACTGCGAATGATGACGATCCGCCTAATCCTGTTCTTTGTGGGATATCTGAAAAAGTAGTCAAATCAAATGAAAAGTTTATATTATATAACTTTAACAATTCTCTTATTAGAGGGTGATCTATTTGATTTACATTTTCTACTTCTTCTCTTTTAGAGTAATTTATTATACTTTTATCGGTGAATATTTTTTGTTTAAATCTCAACGATGCGTATACGTGTTTGTTTATAGTTGTTCCAATTAACAATGATCCGTGTTTTTCATAGAAATTTCTATAATCGGACGATCCTCCGAAAAAAGATATTCTGAATGGTGATTTTGTTATGATCATTGTATTTAAATTTACTTTTCGTTATAAAAGTCACCCCATTCGACTATAATAGATGGTTTTTTACTTTCATATGCCTGAACATATACATCAAAAATTTGATCTGGTTCATCTAATCGAATTACATTTATATTTGGACACATTCTTTTGAATATATCGCAATAATCTCCAACATGCTGATGTTGAGGATGCAAAGGTCGTTCTGATCCAATTGCAGTTCTTATTATTAATTTTGGACTATATGCAACATCGCTCAGTAGTGGAATTTTATCCAAATGATTTACTATTTGATTTGTTGCGAGTAACAAAAAATTCCATCTTGGAAATATTGAAACCACATGATACCCACTGATTGACATTCCAATTGAAGATCCCATCTGCATATCTTCATTAACAGGAAATTCTAAGAGTTTTGATTTATCTACATCTTTTAAGGTATTTGTAATCGCAGTTCCGGCATATTCAACTGCTTGACCTAAAAATATAGTATCATTTTTACCTCCGAGCCAGTCCATTGATTTTTTTAATTCTTCGAAATATTTCATATTATTAAAACTGAATCCTTTCTCCGGTTCCCGCATGAGGATATTTTGATTGATATTTATAATAAATTATTTTATCTTTTAAAGTCATTTCTTCACGTTCAAATTCTAAGTCTACAGTATTCCAAGTTTTTCTGGTATCTGTGCATACGGATTTATTATTATCCTCTATAATCCATGTAATAGGAAGATCGTGTCTCAATGAATATTTATAATTTTCATAAAAACATCCTGTTTCGGATGTCATGTCTCCAACGAAACAATATACATGGTTTTTTAAATTTTGTCTTTTTATTGACATTGCTACGCCGCATGATATAGGAATTATACCGGTCACAATTGCGGAGCTAAAAATATTATATTCTGGATAACATAATGCTATAGATCTTCCTTTTTTAATATCGTTTAACAATCTGTCATCGCTTACACCTTTCAATAAACATTGATAATGCGATCTCCATGTGCAAAATACCCAATCGTCATCTTTTATATCATTAAAAATTGAAATCATTTGATCTTCGTTGCCACTATATAAATGAACAGGAGCTCGAATTTCTTTATTTTTAAAAGAGTCACATACTTTTAATTCAAACTGAATCAATTCTTCTTTGGTTAATTTTCTCATATATTATTTTGATAATTCAAGTTTCATCCAATCAATTGTGTTTTTTATTCCTTGATCTATATTAACTTTTGGAGACCAATTTAATAATTGCTTTGCTTTTTCAATATTAACTCTACGAATAGGAATCATACGTGGACCTGTTGGTATTAACTTATGAGGCAAATCATAGCCTGCTGATTTTTTTATTTTTTCAAATATGTCTAATATGGTGTAACATTCACCGTATCCCACATTTATCTGTTCAAATTTATCAATCTTCTCTGCTGCCAAAATCATTGCATCTACCATGTCATCTACATATAGAAGATCTCTTTCGTCTAATCCATCTCCCCATATTTCTACAGGATTGTGTTTTTCGACTACTTTACGAACTAATGCTGAAAAAACATGAGACTTTTTAAAATCAATTTTATCATTTGGACCATAAATATTAGTAGGTCTCAATACTACACATGGAAGATTTCTAGAAAGTTTCTCTGAAAATAACTTACACAAAACCTCTGTGTATCTTTTAACCCAACCAACTGCATAATATTTATCAAATGGTTCTCCTTCAAACATTCTATCTTCAGTTACTGCATCGGTAGTATTTGGATATCCTGTTGTGCTTGCTAACCATACAAATTTATCTACTTCATTTTTATGACATGCTTCCAATACATTTATATTCATAACAATATTATCACGAACTAATGCCATCGGATCGGTTTCCATTATCATTGCACCATAACTTTTGGCTGCACAATGAAATACAACGTCAATGTCTTTTGTAATTTGATTACAAAAATCTGGGTTTAAAAGATCTCCCTCAGCAACAATTGATTTTTCTCTCAACTCGCTTTGATTTTTTGTGCTTATAACAGTAGTGCCTTCTATTTTATTTAAATGTCTAACTAAATTAGATCCTATAAGGCCTGATGCACCTGTAACTAATATTTTTTTTCCTTCTAAATTCATAAAAATTATTTTTCTGTAAATGGGTTGTAACGTTTATTTATAATTGATTGGTTATTTAAAAACCAATTAACTGTTTCTTTTATTCCTGATTCCAAATTCATTTCATATTTAAAACCATAACTTACTAATTTATTGCTATCTAATACTCTAATTTTATCGCCTGCTGTTTTGGTGATGTCCCATTTTATTCTTCTATGTGGATTAAAACATGTAACTATGTTTTCAACTACGTCTTTTATTGTGGTGCGAGTATTAGAACCAACATTCAATGGTTCTGTTATTTCATTTTGAACTGCAAATATCATTGCTCTTGCCACATCTCTTGCATGAATAAAATCTCTTATTTGAGTTCCGTCTCCCCAAACTTCAATTTCTTCGTTTTCATAACATTTGCTTATGATTGATGGTATTACCATTGCCGTATTTTTATCAAAATTGTCATACGATCCGTATACATTTGCAGGTCTTACAATTGATACTTTATTTATTCCATTTTCAATTGCGTATGCCTCTGATTGTAATTCACCCATTCTTTTTGCCCATCCTGCAAATTTATCATTCTCAGATGGAAATGTTTCCCATACTCTATTTTCTTTAAGAATTTCTTCTGGGTGATATACTCCAATAGAACTTGTGTATAGATACCATTTTACATTCTCTGACATTGCAGCTTCCATCATGTTTAAATTAAACTGCATCATTGGAACACTAAAACGTGCTGGCTTTTCTTTACACATTTTTGGTGATCCCTTGATTCCAGCAACATGAAATACAATATCCATTCCTTTTACGATTGATTTACAATTAGAAAATTCACGAAGATCTAATTGATAAAATCTATGACATTGTATGTTTGGGTTTTTTTCCATTGAAACGACGTAAACTTCCGCACCTAAATGATTCAGTAAATTTACAAGTTCTCTGCCGATCATTCCTGTTCCGCCTGTAACCAAAACTTTTTTGTTTTTAATATCCATAATTTTGTCTTATATAATATCTAGTAAGTTATTCTTCGAAGAATTATTTTTAATTTTTGGGAAATGTTTTTTTAATTTTTCTATAGAAATATTTCCTACATCATAATGATATGTTCCATATTCTATTGGATTCACAATCGTTTCTAGTTCTTTGATTTCCATTGATAACGGAGATGCCACGTTTATAACTTGATTTTTTATATCATTTGAATTTATGATATCAAGTATGGTTTTCTGAGTAATATAATTGACTTTTGAAGTGGATGTAAGTGTAGTTTTTTTTGATTGTAATATGTTTACTACACTTTTTGGTAGTTTTTCGACCCCAATTATTCCACTACATCTCAATATCAAAAAATTATTGTGATTTTTAACAATTTCTTCTGATATTAATTTTGTTTTGCCGTATATATTACTAATTTTATCTATATTAATATCAATATCTTCGTTTTTTTCTTGATCTTTCGGATATACGTCAACGCTTGAAATAAATATAAATTTATTTGATTTGACTTCATTTACGAGTCTTTTTGTTAAAAAAACATTATCTTCTATATATGATGATATATAGGATTGGGGAATTGTATTTTTTGTATTGAATGCACAATGGATAATCAAATCATATTCTTCTTTTTTTATATCTTCAAAATTGATTTGCCTATTGAAGCCATAACAATTCAATGAATTTAATAAATACTTCCCCAGTCCGTTTGATGTGCCAGTAACCAATATTTTCATACAATTTTTCTGTAATAATCTAATAAAAATTCGATACTGTCGTCCAAGGTATATTTAGGAACCCATCCTGTTTTATTTGTAAATTTACTTACATCTGGTATTTGTAATGTTACATCTACTGGTCTCAACAGTTTAGGATCTTGTTCATGTGGAACATCCACATTTGAATGTTTTAATAATATATTAAGAAATTCTCCTACGGTGGTAGGACTTTGAACTCCGATATTATAATCCTCTCCATATTCACATTTATTAACGGCAATCCAATATGATTCTACTATATCTCTGACATCTATAATTGATCTAACCGATTCTAAATTTCCATATACTAATTTTTGTCTTTTACCTTTTTCGATTTCCACTACTTGTCTAGCGAATGCGCTAGAAAAAATGTCAGGTCTACGAGGATTTATATATGTAAATGATCTTGTAAGAACCACAGGTATTCCATACGAAAGATAGTAAGATCGCATTAATTTTTCTTGTGCTAATTTACTAATTGCGTATACATTGATTGGATCAATTTTATGCGTTTCTTTTATAGGAACGTCTTCGGGTTTTACTTGACCATAAACTTCTGATGTGCTACAGTGATGAATAATAGGTTTTATTTTTAATATTCTCACTGCTTCTAATAAATTTAATGTAGAATCTACATTATTTTTGAATATTGCAGAGGGATATTCAAAACACATTCTTACATTAGCAATTGCTGCCATGTTAAAAATATAATCTGGTTGAATTTCTTCTAATGTTCTGATAACAGATCCCATATCAGTTAAGTCACATGTATGTATTTTGACTTTATCTTTTATATTTTTAAGATTACCATTAGATGAATCTGTATGCCATCTGGATATTCCATATACATCCAGATTAGGAACTGTAGTTAAATATTCTGCCAAATAACTTGGACCGCTTCCGCCTATTCCTGTAATTAATGCTTTTTTATTCATAGATTTGTATAAACTGTATTGGAATTAATAATGATTGGATATGACTTGATTAGTTCTGTTATTCCATAATCCAAATTATATTTTGGTCTCCATCCTGTATTTTCAAGCTTTTCATTGCTTACAATATAATTTCTTTTATCTTGGTCTTTCGCAAATTCGTCTTGTTTGATAACAAAATCTGGAATATATTGTTTTATTTTTTCACACAATTCCAATTTACTTAAATTTGCATCTGAAAGACCTACATTAAAAACTTCACCTTTATGTTTGTCAAAATTTTGTAACATTCTTACAAATACTTCTGATACATCTCTCACATGAATATAATTTCGCTTAAAATGTGACTCAAATAAAACGATATATTTATCGGTCAATGCTTTTAATACAAAATCATTTACCAATAAATCTTTTCTAAATCTGTATGATGTTCCAAATACAGTTGCTAATCTTAAAGATATTGCTCTGGTTGAATCTAATGCGTATTTTTCGCCTAGACATTTAGTTACACCGTATGTTGAAATTGGGTTTAACCTAGTATTTTCAGTGCAAAATGTATCATTTTCTCCGATTCCATATCCACTGTTAGTGTTAGGCAAAATAATTTTTGTATTTTGATTTGTATTTCTTACAATGAAATCAATTTGATTTGCATTTACATCCTCTGCAAGTTTTTTATCTCTGTCACATGCTGGAAATCCAACAATTCCTGCTAATGGATATACGAAATCTACATCCAAATATTTTTTTAACTTATTTTGATCACGGACATCGCCGTATACAAATTCCAATTTATTATTTGAACATAACGGAAATAGACCGTTTTGTTTATACATTAAATTGTCATATACTGTAATTTTTTGTATACCTAATTCATTAGATACACTTAGTAATTTTTCGACTAATATTGTGCCTAGATATCCGGCACCGCCTGTTATTAATATTTTCATATGTGAATTATGATATTGTTATGATTATTTGTCAATTATATATTTTTCAAATATTTTTCAAAAAAATGATTTGTTGTCCAATTATTTATTAACTTGTTAAATGCATTATCTGCAAGATATGTATATTTATCGTAATTTTTTAAAATTTCCGTAATTTTTTCTTCTAAATCATCGGTATTATACCAATAAATAAAATCTTTATTTGGTTCAAAATACCATTCAATGCATCTAAATTCTTCAAAATGACACAACATAATAGATTTACAAGCAGCCGCTTCTAATGATCTTGTTTTCGGTTGTGGGATAAATATAGAATTTTTAACATTTTTAAATGCTTCATGTCCAACATATTGTTCATCTAATGGAGTTCTTTTAGTATTAATTAAACAATTATGAACTACCGATATTTTACTCTCTGCATTTAATTGTAATTTCTCTTTGTAACTAACATTTTTAAATTTTCCATAATTAAACGAAACAATACAATTATTAAATTTTTCAATTGATTTTACATAATTCCAAATAAAGTCATTATGTAACATAACGTGGCCTGTAAAATATACATCGTATTTTTTTGAAAAATTTGTAGGTATGTTTTTTAAATTGAATGGATGAAATCCATAAATCCGTCGATCATCGTTATATAAATTATTATAATAATTTACCGAATACGGACATGTAGATATAATTTTTTTTATTTTGTTATAATTTGATCGTATTCTCCGTTCTTGTTCTGGAACCCAAAAACAATTTGGTTCTTCAAAATGCATGTATACAACATTATTATAATGGTCAAACAAATCTAGATTAGATCCAACACTTACCAAGTTATAATCAGTTAGAGTTGGAATTTTTTCAAACTCTTTAAAATTATAAAATTGCATTTGATCTTGGGGATGAATGCTATGGAATTTTTCATCTATACATTTCATAATTTATCCAGTATACGTTTCTTTTAGAAAATCAAAAATTTCATAACTTATATTTGGATTCATATATAATGCCGCAAATATAATATTACTTGGAGAAATTAATAAATGATCACATTTTGTAAGATTAATTGTATCGAACAATACGTCAGCATATTCTTTTCTAAAAGATACTCCTCTGTCAAATTCAATCTGATTTTCTTCTACTCTTTTCATTGGGATATATAACAATTTATCTTTGAATTTTTTTAAACATTCTTCAAAAAATAATCGCTGACTTGATGCTATATATATTTTTTCATAATTACCTTTTTCAAATGTATTCTCAATTTGAGTAATATATTCTTTGTGATATTCATCGGTAGACATTAGATTTTTATATGGTGTCATTTTACCGTCATTTGTAAAATACATAATAATGTATCTATAGTTTACTCCTAATGTTTTTTGTGGAATATCAATTGATGGTATTAGATGTGTTTTTAACCTTAAATTTTTAGTATATAATTCGTTATATAAATTTCTTAATTTATAAAATGTTTCTTCTGTATATACTTTACCGTTACAAAAAAACCATCCATTATCGTATTTGTTATATAAAATCTCTCCGATATCTTTTTTAAATTCTTCTTTTATTTCGTCAGTAAATACTGGAGAATGCTGAAAATTAGCACTGTTTTCATATGTATGTGTTTGGTATTTATGCTTTTGTTCAAAAAAATAATCAAAAATATTTTCATTTGGAGACCCATCCCAATGAACGTGGATTGGTATTCCTGTTTTCATTGAATACCAATACCATCCAAGCGCAGCATTAAAATTACTAAAAAATCCCGCATTTAATCTATTTTTAACCAATATCATTATATTTTTTCCAATAGTTTTTTATAAAATCGATTTCTTCATCTGACATATTATATTCAAACAATGATTTCCAGTATTTAAAAGAAATTAAATCGAACGGGGTTCCTAAACAAACATAATTATCTGTTGAATAATGTATTACTGATAGTCCATCTTTAATCATTTGATTGTAAACTAAAGTAACATAATATTCTCCATTTATATTTTCATTGTTTTCTATTAGTTTATTAAAATAATATTTCAATAAATTTCCCGATTTAAAATAATATATTCCACTGGATGCGTATTCTTGAATTGGATTGTCTGTATAGTGTCCTTTTTCTTTTACTTCCAATACTTTAATATTATCTGTTTTTAAATGTGCAAAATTTATCTTTCTCATTCTATGTGGATGTTTTCCTATATGTGTGACTAAACATCCATCACAGTTTGTCGTAGACATATTATTTATAAAATCTAAATAATTCCATTTATGAGTGAGATCACAATATGAAACTATATATGGCTCGTCCATAGTAATATTTTCCAATTGTAAGATTGATGCAACAGGACCTTTTCTATGAGATTGTATAGTAACTATAGTAGAATCTGGATATAACTCTTTTAAGGTTTTATCAATTTTATATAAAGTTACATCATTATCATTAATAATAAATGTTACATCTTTAAAGTTTATGTTTGGAAACATGTCCATAACATATTCTATAACCATTTTATCGTTTATTTTTATTAAAGGTTTTACTATGAATCCTTCTTTTGTAAACCTCTCACTATTGCCGCTTAATGTAAAAATGTATTTCATGTAACAAATAATTTATAATTTTTTTCTTTAATGTTTATTGGATAATCGGTTAAAACTCCATAACAATTATTGAATGAATCTGATGAATAAATAGGTGTCAATTCTGGCATAACTATGATTGATCTTTTATTTATTTTCATGCCAGGTTTACAAAATATATTATGTTTTGATGTCAATACATAGTCATCGTTAGAATGACCAAATACGTTGAGATTTTTATACTCCAATAACAAATATAACGATTCCATATTTTTACAATGTATCCAAAGTTTATCGTGTCTTTGTAACAACCACCGAATTGATATATGGTATTGAGGATTGTCGTGACCTAAATATAAAGAATTATCTTTTAACCAAACATCTACTTCGACATCAAATCCCAAATTAATTGCCAGATCTATAGAGTTTATAGAATTTTCAGTGTCTATATCAGGACCATTTAAATTGGCTCTGTGTGAAATGATTTTCATTTGTTGTTCCATGCAATATCTAATATTTTATCTATTGTTTGTTTGTGTCTAGTATATGGTCTAAGTGAATGAAAATCTACATACCATCCTTGTTTCAATGCAGTTTCGTCATAATTGCTTATAATATTTTCTCCTTCTCCTCGGCCAGCTCGCGTCATTGTTTGTCTATTATCGTGATTATATCCAATAAAATCTATTGAATTTGATTTTAATTTTTCTCTTATTTTTTCAGTTGTATATTGTTCACAACAACACATATGTCTTTTTCCCTCAACGTCCCAATATTTACTGAAAAATCCTAATCCGTAATTATTTTCATACAAATATTTACAAGACTCTTCAAAAGTATCGTGCAAATCAAAGTTTTTATCAAATACCCATCCTTTTGCTACATGATAATGACTGACAAGATCCGCACCGCCATGTTTTGGACCTTTTATTCTCCACAAATCCGGTGGATCAGATATTTTATTGTGTCCCAAATGAACATGAAAATGATCAGGAATATCTTGTATCGCATCAACAAATCGATGTTTTTGTAGTGGAAATAAATCTATATCACCTAACATCCATATAGTTTCTGGTTCTGTTTTTGCAAACCAAATTCTCGCCCATAATTGTTGGATTAATATTGGATAATTCAAATAATTTTGATAGATGACTTTTCCATATTTTTCTGTTGGTTTTTGTTTGTCACCAAAATAAATTAAGACAGATTCTATACCTAATTTTTCATAAAATATTTTAGAAACCGGTTCCCAAAAATCTACATATTCTTCAGATGCAGAAAATAATACTTTTTGAATTTTCATAGTAAATAATTTTTATATATATAATCCTCTGATATTTTATAGTTTAATGCCAATTCAAAATTATTTATAATATCAGATGCATTGTTTGTATAAAATGAAACTAAATAGTTTTCGTTTGTTATTATAGATTCTAATTCATTCATAGAATCAAATGTTATAAATCCATTTTTATTAAAAAATTTATGTATAGATGGACATCCCCAATATATTGGAACGGTGCCTGTTAAAAAACAATCGATAATTTTCTCTGTAAAATAGGAGTCTTCTTTACAATTTTCTATTACTATAGAAAATGCGTAATCTTTACAAGAATCTATTTTTTCAAACGTTTTATGATCATAAATACGACCCATCAAATCAATGTGTTCTTTATATTTATCTGCAATCTCATGTCTAAAATTTTGACCTGGTGTAAATCTTTTCTTTGAAAGCATCATTGATATCAATTTTGTTTTTTGATAGTCGTATCTAATTTCATTATCTTTTAAAAAACATCCGCCTGTGGGGGCAAAAAATGAGTTTCTACAGTTTTCTAATATTTTGGTTGAATGTGTAAAAATTTTATCAAATAGATTATAATTTTTGTATACAAATTCATATGACGAAGGCGTTATGAATGGAGATTCTACTAACCATGCATATTTTTTTATATTTGGTGAAATACTACTTACATCGAATACATTAGAATCCGTTAAAAAAATAAAATCGTCGTGTTGATCAGTTCTATCCCATTCAAAGAAAGAGGGTTTGTGGTTACCACTACTTGAAAATGCATGAGCAAATAAACTGTCTTTTATTGAAATTTTTTTCATATTCTTATCCATTCTTCAAATAATAAAGAATTGATATCAAAACCTTCTTTTATTAATGATGGTCCAAACCACGTTGATGGAACGATTATAGTAGAATCTTTTCTGTTATTTAAATATGCTCCCCACCATCCAAAGCTACTATTTGAAATTATTATATTTTTACATAACGAAATTAAATATAGTTCGTTATAATCTTCGTCTTTAACATATTCAATTGGAACGTTAAATTTAAAATTTGATTTGCACCAATCGATATCATCACTGAATACATAAATTTTAGAAGTTGATATTTTTTCGATTGCTTTATTGTAATAATCAATCGTCAATAATGGATGGTGATCTGGAAATTTATGATAATCGCCTCTTCTTACCTGTATTGCCGTTGCATCATTTGGTATATTATATTTTAATTTTAATTGATCTACCGTATTTTGATCTAAAAATAAATTTTTGATATATAATCTATTGTGATCAAAGTATTTGAATGATTGAAAATGACCATTTAATTTTAAATTTTCTTTATACGGTATAGGTGAATAATCACATGTTTCTTTGTTATAGTAATTATTAAATTTTATTTTTGTATCAAATAAAATTTTATTAAATATATTTTTTCTATAAACATTTACGTTTCTTCCTTGGTTTGGTAAAATATGTTCATTATTATTAACAACCAACAATGAATTATTATCTTTTGCGAGAGATGCGGCTGCCGCTATTTCAAACATCTGATTTCCTAATCCTCCTGCCAACGTAGGACTTATATATGATATTTCTTTATATGGTTCACGGCTTCTGACAATAGATTCATAATCAATTTTTGCACTAACATTATCTGTATATGCTCTGCTTCTGTTGTTTTGATTTGTATGATTATATAAATAAATTGGGTCGGTAACTCTGTATATTTTATTTGTAGGACACAATTCTAATGCCGAAAACATGATTGCAAGATCGTCTGGACCTACAATATATTGATTGTTATATATCAAATCATTTTTATCTATTTTCTTCCATATAGCACCTCGCATAGTCTTTAAATGCGATGTTCTCCATAAATCTTTACGATATAATTTATTTAAACTTATGTGAGAAGGTATTTCTGAATTTTGAGGATTTGGACTTGTAAGTTTGTCGTCCCCCTCCCATACAATCATTCCACCATATGTTAACCAACAATCACTTTGAATATATATTGAATTTATATAAGATAATACGTTATCACAATAAAACATGTCGTCTCCATCTAAAAATACAATAATGTCATTGTCATTTATAGATGTATAGTTTTCTAAATTTTCATAAAACCATGTCTTTAATTTTCTTGTATCCGATTTAACATATATAAATTTGGGATTGTCTTTAACAATGTGATTGTATTCATCTTCGGTATTATCATCAGATGCGTCATTATAATAAATTACTTTATAGTTTTGATAATCTTGTGATAATATAGATGATATATTATCTTTTACCCATTGACCGTTATTTCTACTTCCTATTAAGATTATAAAATTATTCATACATTTTTTAATACGATAATAGGTTGATATACGCCAGATATTCCAAAATCATTGTCCAGTAAATGATCTTGAACGCCGACTGCACCCACTACTTCCCAACCTTTAAATAATTTTGGAAATCTTATATGACCATACACTCTATGTGCATTCCATACAACTTTATCTACCCCAGTTGGAACCGCTAAATATAAAAGTCCGTCTTTTTTAATTATAGATTTCATTTCTTTCATTGCTCTTATATCACCGTTGGGGTCGATTGGGTCACCATATCTACCGAGACCATCATGTTCAAAAGAAGATATTGAAAACGCACAATCAAATTTTTCTGGATTTTTCCAATATTCTGAGATTGTTGTTTGTTTTATATCTGGGTGATCATAAAAAGTTTGATTATAATCTATGGCAGTTGGATATCCTCCATTTGCTAATACGATAGATTCATACCAAGGTAATATTGACCCCATTACTGCTACCGTTTTGCCTGAAATCGGGCACGAATCTAAAGCTTCATATAACCAAGTATCTGTATTACCATATGATTCTCCTTGCATTTTTTGCTTTGCTTTGAGAATCATTTCGTTTACATCATTGAAAGAAAATTTTCTTAAATGTGTAGTTGTATCATTATGATACCAATTTTCTAGTTTTATACCGTCAGATAAAAACTCAGATTGTTGAGTGTCTGTTAATTCATTCCATGTTGGGGGGTTCATATTTATTTACAGTAGATCATTCCAAAATTATCATTTGGAGTATTATTTATTTTTTGAAATATATCAATTTTGTCCCAGTCTTTATATTCTATGTTTTCAGAAAAATTTGTTTTTTCTGTGGTAACATCTGTATAACCAAATTTAGTATATCCAAGTGATTGCAGTCGTTCTATACATGGTAATACCTTAGAATGAAAATCTTCCACCGTCCATTCAAACATAATAATGCCCGATTTTTTATTAAGTCCTTTAATGACAAAATATTCATACCCTTCAACATCAATTTTTATTAAATCAGGATTTCCATATTCTTCTATCAATCTGTCTAAGGTAACAGTCAAAAGTTTTATGGGTGGATACCAGGTTTCATTTTTAAATCTACCTTCCATCCATGTTTTTGATGCGGTTGAAATTGTGTGTGCGGGACTTATATAAAAATCTTCTAAAGAATTATCTTTTTCGCCTGCCAACGCATTTACAATCACAGTATTTTCAGAACAATATCCTTTTAAATATGGATTTGCTTCTACTCCTACAATGCTAACATTTGGAAAAATTTCAGTTAATTCTCTACTAAATTGTCCCAGATTATATCCAATATCAAATATTAATTTCATAATTTATCCGTCGTTAGTATATTAAACATTTTTTTCTTCCAAATGTCAATAGAATAATTTTCTCTATATAAAATTTTAGCATTATTAGAACATTCATTATAAAATGAAGAATCGGTTTTTAATTTTACAATCAATTTTCTTGCAGCATAAACATCTTCCGGATCGACTGATAAGTCTGGGAAACATATTTTTTGTGTATCTACTTTATAATTTCCAATACACGGAATACCAAAATAAGCACAATTTAAACTGAATGTTCCGGCTGCTATAGTAGGCATTAAATGTATTGCAAATTTAAACGTGGATAATACTTTAACCCATTCAAACCACATAAATCTTGGCAAAACATTTAAATTTGGAATTTGATTTTCCCCTTCCCTACTTGAATGAGAAGTTTGAACATAAATGGGGAGAGACAATTCAGTAGCGGTTATATAACTCTGAAATCCACCATACCATTTACTAAAATTACCTCCGATTATAATCTTGTCTTCTTTTTTAGATTCTATATTTTTTATTAGATCTTCAATCATTAATGTAGGCATAACTTCAACTTTTTTGCCTGGAAATAATCCTTTATACCACTTAGTATCATGTTCATTGTGTGCAAACAAAATATCACACTCTGCAAGTTGATTGTAAAAATTGAATTGGTCTTGTAAATTAAAATCGTTCACATACCATGTAGGGCCTTCTTGAACCGAACATACATTTTTATTTTTTATTTTAAGATCGGTGACAATTGACGATGCAAATATATCTGAATAATAATTTCTATCATTGACTAGAGTTTTTCCTTCGGAATTCAAATATACTCCGCCTTTTGGAAATATAATCATTACATAATCATATCCAACTACGGATCTCCAATCTCTTATAAAAAAATGATCGGCCGACAAAGCATTCATCCAAGCGAATTCTGTTCGCATGTTTTGATGATCCGAGGGAACTTTCCCTCTAAAATTCATTTCTGTTAAAAACGCAATTTTCATTATTTTACATTTTCTACGAACCAATTGTATGCTTCTTTTAATCCATTCTTTAATTCGATATTAGGTTTCCATCCCAAATTAAATAATTTTGTTGAATCCAATATACGTTTTGGGGTTCCGTTTGGTTTAGTAGTATCCCATGTAATATTTCCATCATATCCTACTACATCTTTGATGATTTCAACTATTTCTTTGATAGTATAATCTTCACCATATCCAAGATTAATTATATCAGATGAATTATAATTTTTCATCAAAAATACGCATGCATTTGCCATATCTTTAGAATTTAAAAATTCTCTTCTTGCAGATCCATCTCCCCAACATGTAACTTCTTTAAGATTGTTTTGTTTAGCTTCATGAAATCTTCTGATCAATGCAGGCAAAACATGGGAATTTGTTGGATGAAAATTATCATTAACGCCGTATAGATTACAAGGCATTACGCTTATAAAGTTGCTGCCATATTGTTTTCGATATGCTTGACACAATTTAATGCCTGCAATTTTTGCAATTGCATACCATTGGTTTGTTTGTTCTAATTGACCAGTGAGTAAGTATTCTTCTTTTACAGGTGTTTCTGCGTATTTAGGATAAATACACACACTTCCGAGAAACATTAACTTTTTAACCCCGTGTTTATGTGCAGCATTAATTACATTTCCTTGTATTTTTAAATTTTGATCCAGAAAGTCAACGGGATAAATATCATTTGCGTGTATACCTCCAACTTTTGCTGCTGCCAAAAATACATAATCTGGTTTATTTTTTTGAAACCAAATATCAGTATCATATGCATAAGATAAATCAACAATTGATTTATCAACCGTAAGAATATTGGTATAACCTTGACTTTTTAATTCTCTAAGAATGGCAGACCCAACCAATCCTTTATGCCCTGCAACAAAAATTTTATCGTTTTTATTCATACTTTGAATCCTTTATTTTCTTCTTCTGTAAAAATCTTATTGTATTTTATGTTTGTTTGAATTTGTTTTTCTATTGTTTTGTTATGATGAAGTGCATATTCATATTCATATGGTAAATGAACATGTGTTTTAGATCCTTCTACTTTTTCGTGTAATCTTCTTTTCCATTCCATATAACTTACATTTTTGAATAATCTACCTTGAGGATCAGGCCAATTAACAATTAATCGATTTTCATAAGGAGTCAATCTCCACCCCCATTGTGCGGAATTTTGTTGATTGACTCCTTTAAAATCGTTTATTCGTGGAATCCAAAAAAGATCTACATCTTTATTTAAATTAATTATATCTTTCAAACTTTCCAATAATGTTTTAGAAGGGAGTTCATCGGCATCAATTTGAAAAATATATTCTCCTTTACACAAAGATTTGCCATAGTTTTTATGTTCACTGTAACTATTTTCTAATTTATGTTGATATATTTTATAAAATCCACTTTCATGTTTATTGAATTTATCTAAAATAGATTTTGTATCAACATCGTCACTATAATCATCTAGAACAATACATTCATTGTTATCTTTATTTTCATAAAGACGTTCTAATAGTGATTGTAATTGATATCCTTCATTTTTACATGTGACTAGATATGATATAAAAATATTATTCATGAATTTTATTTATTTGGGCTCATGTCTTCAATCTTTTTCAAAGATGGTAAAGAAGGCAAGTTCAACTTTTTAAGTTTAGGCAATACCAATTGTTTTTCTACTGAAAATGTTGGGACATATTTATCCAACAATGCATGAAATGCTTTATCCATTTGTTCTATACTGAATTTCTGAGAATTTTCTTCTGCCAATTTCTCAGCATTTTCAAAATATGATTTCTGTGGAGAATAATAGAAGTTTTTAATTTTATCTTCTGCCAAACTATATGATACATAGAACCAACTACCTTCTTTTATGAGCCATTGATTTACTGACTCTGGATCTATTTTTTTAACGTTTCCTTCAAAGAAATTACAATATTTTGGATTCAAGAAATCTAAATGACCACTCCAACGAGATACAAACATTGGTTTCCCACTCAATGATGCTAACAACATTGGATGACCATATCCTTCTCCGTGAGTAAAGTTTACATGTGCTTTTACTTTTGGATGGTTAAACAATGAATTCATTTCTTCATCTGTTAATTCTCCGTGTAGTAAATATACATTTGGCAAATTTCCGCCGACTTCTTCTGTGATCAATTTAATCTTTTTCAAGATTTCGTCTTTATCGACTTTTGAAAAATTGACTCCGCTTGTTTTTAAAATCAAACATGGTCTTGGATCTTTTTTATCTTTAAATGCGGATAAAAATGCTTTTACAAGGTTTCCGATATCTTTTCTGTCGGTATAAAGTCCATTTTGATGTGTCCATTGACCAACAAACAAATATGCGAATGTCTCTGGAATATTGTCTAATTCTTGTTTTACGGTTTCGCAAATATCAGTTGTTTTCTTATAAATATTTGTATTTGCTCCCCAAAAACATACTTCCATAGGTTTTTCTACTTTTAGAGGAAGAGTTTTTCCGTCTTGAAATTGCTTTTGATAACTTACATTTGAAAATACTGTTTTTACGAATTCTGATGTTACGATATTCAGATTCATTCTATTCATACCTTCAACAAATTCTCCACTTGGTGCAGTAGTTTCAATTCCTGCGGTAATTCCAATATTATATTTGCCATTCGGTTGAAATTCATTTGGAATGCTAATCTTAATATATAAATCTGGTTGTTTATTAAGATTTGTTGTCAACAGACAATTATATAATTGTCTATCTTCATCTGTAGACAATTCGTCTATAGAAATTTTTGATGGACAGTTTCCCCATCTAGTGGCAGCAATCTTCAAATCGAATTTTCCGTAACGAAGAATGCTTTTTGCCAAATCTGTAGACAAATCACCATATCCACTTCTGTTGAATACTGGCGCTTCAATGACACATAAAGGTTTGCTCATAAATTATTTATTTTTTCTTCTCTTTCTTTTATTAAATCTAGATATTTTTTATCGGGAGTATACATTAATTGTTTTTTATAGTTTTCTATAATGGAAGAATCAACTGAATTAGTATCTGTGCTTCCAAAGCCACCCGATCCTCTGAACGTTGTATCTAAATTATCAACAACGTCAAAGTTTACATTATTATATTTTTCAAATATAATTTGCGCAATTGCAGTTTCTTTTCCATCTTTTATGATGGGGAGAGTAATAGGATCGGAACTTAGATTAATTAATGCTACCATAATTTCACCTCTATAATCCGAGTCTATAACACCTGCCAAGACATCAATGCCATGTTTTACTGCTAATCCACTTCTTGGTGCAATACGTCCGTAATACCCATGAGGAATTGCAATGGATATACCAGTCTTAAAAGTTTTTCTTTCACCAGGTTGAAGAACGTGTGTTTCTAATGAATATAAGTCATATCCAGCAGCACCACTGCTTCCTCTTGTTGGGACTTTAGCTTTATCTGATAACAGTTTTATATTCATTTTGATGATATAACATTATTGATTTCATTCTTCAATTTGTCAATATTAATTTTTGGAATTTCAAGTCCCATTGATCCATTTGGTTGATTATGTTCAAAAAAGTCATTAATCGTGTATAAATTGAACTTTTTGGGTTTTACATAATTATCAATTGTAAAATCCATGGCTTTAATAAATTGATCGCACATATTTTTACTATTGATGCCGCCTTCGTTCATTGCCCATCGACGACCTTCTTGACCACATTTTTCGTATTCTTCTTTATTGTCTCGTTTAAACAAATACCAATACAAAATAGCTTCAGCGGTTTCTTCCCATGTTGAAATATCATCGAAAATATATGGTGTTGGAATACTTCCTTGAATTGTTCTTACTGCCGGAAATACTGCTTTTGCCCATTTACCATATGTTTTATATTTTCCAATAGAATTTGTTCCAAAATCTCTGTTAAATTTTACTGGGTTTCCTTCGTCATCAATTTGACCGATTTGATCTTGCATACCGCCTGTAACAGTAACAACAACAGGAGTTTCACACATAATTGATTCTGCAACACTTAGACCAAATCCTTCATTTGAACTTGGTAATACTGTAACGGATGCAATGTTATACAATGCAGTCATTTCGTTAGGAGGAAGTTTAGAATCACTAAATACCACAGTATAATTTGGACACAAGGCTTTTATTACTGCTGGTAAATCGGTCCCAGCATCTTGTAACTTCTCGGTGTGTAATACTAATGCACATTTACTAGATTCTTCTGGTGGAAGATTGTCACAAAATGCACGGAATGACAAAATTAAATTACTAGTCTTCTTTCTTTGAACATTTCGACTATTGTAAAATACTACGAATTCATAGTCTTTATCCCCAAACAATTCTTTCTTTCTATTTTTAATAGAAGGATGGTTATCAGGAAGAGGTTTGAATTCTTCACTGTTGATGCCGTGTGGCACATAATGCAATAAATGTTTGTCAATGATTTTATTATTAAATTTAAATGGCATATTATACAGTCTCCTTTATTACGTTTCCGTCTTTGTCAAATTCTCCTTCTAGTGAAAAACAATATTCTGGTCTCAAAACCCATTTGTTAATATTATCTGTTTGTTTACTAATGGCAAACAATGCATCGCAGGATTCATAAAATGGACGATTCCACATAGGATATGGCAAATCATCCCAAATATCAAGATAAGTTAATGGAATTTTACTACGAATTTGATGTTCAATTGCATATAACCAACCCCAGAATCTAGGATCTGTAAAGTGCATGATGGCATCAGGTTGTTCAATTTGCATAACTGAAAATAAAATCTGATCATTTCCATAACCATCAACAGGATATAATTTTACATATGAATCTGTTCTGTTTAACATTTGATTGGTTGCTTGATTCAAATCAACAATCTTTCCTTGTTCAGGATGTTTAATTGCACCTGCTATTTGAACCCAATCATAATGATGGACAGTTCCCAAAACAAGTTCTCTTGACATAGTGGCAATTCCACTATTCATTCTTAAATCGTCACTAAGTAAAAGTATTTTTTTCTTTTTCATAAATTTATTTTTCTGCTAAAGTGCTTCCTGAGATTGTATGTTTGATGCTTTTTTCAACGAATCCACTAATTTTATAACCTCTATCTTTACAATATGTTTTTAAACATTCGTATAAATTCTTTGAAATTTGAATAGACCATTTGTCTGATTTGTTTTTCATATATTACTATATATTAGAAAAGTAAGAAAAACATTACAAAAAAATTAAGAAAGTGGAGTTAGAGTAAAAGGTTTTGATGAATCTGTAACTGTATTATCTGAAAACTCTTCTAATTTCTTTCTAAAATCTTCATCCGTTAAATACAAATTCATTGAACGGTTAACCAAATCTTGAAGGTAAAACTTTGTTTTATTAGTTTTGTTTTTGAATTGTTCATAAAGGTCTTTTTGCACCTTTACGGAAGTCATAACAGTTTCTTTACTCATATGTGTATATATATGATTTGAAAAGGAACCAATATTTTTTTAATCAAGAAGTTTATCCGCCTTTGCATCACAATTAACCTTGTAATGTGCGCAATATTTACAATTCTTCTTTGCTTTACCTGGAATCTTTGGATATTGTTGTTCTTTATTAAATTCTCCATCCACAGTAAAACACTCAGATACAAACTGTGTAAAGTCATTCAATGATTCTACTATCTGTTGTTTACCATTCAAAGGTTCAAAGATTTGAATTCTACTCTGGGGGAAATCTACATTTTCATATAGTTTTCTCTTTAATATAAAGAATTCGACTTCAATCATATTAATAGGAACATTATATTTCTTTGCATAAAATGCTTTATACAAAAGAACCTGACTATACTTGGTTGGGTCTGCTTTCTGATATTTATTCCAACCATTGGTGCTAGTCTTAAAATCCCATATCTTTATTCTGCCAGTCTCTTTTTCTTTTAAGATAAGGTCTACGAATGCAATGAAGTCAACATTGTTTTTTATTGACAATTCTAATGGTAATTCAACACCAATAAATTCGTATTTATTACTTGGAAAGTATTTGACTCTATTCTTTGGACTAACAAACGTCTTTAATATGTCTTCGCCGTCAAACATGAAATCAGTATATTCTTCTTCAACAAAAGGAAACTTTTCATTCTTACCCTTTTCTTTTACGATTTCATCATCAAACTTATTCTTGAACATTTCATATAAATTCAACGATTCCGCAGATTCAACACTTTCAGTATATAACTTTTTGATATATGTTTGAACAGTATCATGTATTGCGGTTCCGAAACATGTATTTAGACTTGCATCAAATATACGTTTACCATCCAAGTAATTGAGTTTCCAACTATATGGACATTTCATCCACATTGCGAACTGACTGAAACTCACCCTTTTCTTTTTTATTTCTTGTGTTGAATCTGACATATTTATACTAGTATATACCATAAACTGCTATGATTAAACATATTATATTTCTCTTAACGTTAACGATTTCGTGTTTTGCTGACGGGGCTTTCTATATCAACAATGCAAGTAATTTTAAAATTGAGGATGTAAAAAACAATAAAGTAGAAGAAATTGCAAGTATCATAGGTAAGACATATTATATACATACAAACAATCTTTCGTTTGCTACATCAACTAATGGCGAATCATCTATATTGTTTAATAACAATATTACTGCAAAATTAAACGGTGATACAAAGGTAATTGCAGATGCATTTGACCAAGTAATTCAAAATATAGATAATCAACCTGAAACCATAAAGTATGCCGATGACAATCTCCAACTTTCATTATCAGAAGGAGAATTGGAATTGATTGTAAATGGTAACATAATAGTAGGAACAATGATGACAACCGTAGTTCCTAAACACGGTAAATACTTTATTAAATCAGATAATAAAAGCACCACTGTTGCGGTAATTGAAGGAGAAACTAAGTTATTGGACACATTCAGTAAACGAGAAGTAACATTGAAGAGTGGTGAACTTGTGGTGGTAGTTGAAGCTCCTAAGTTTTCTGGTAGACAAGGTGAAGTAATGAGAAAACAACATCTATTCAATGTCAGAAAAATGGATGAAGAAGAATCCAAATTTTTCTCTTCTGCTTTAACCAATACCCAACAACAAAATAATAATATAAAATTTGCAATAGTAGACAAAAAGATAGTTGGGGTTAAAATAAATTGATTTCTACAAAAAATCTGTTACGATTGGTATATGACGTTATCTCAGTTAGATTCTCTCAATGAAGACGAATTGTCTTTACTTTGGTTTATTATAAATAAAGTTAACCCTACGGTAGTATCATGGGAGATGGAACCTTCGTTGTTTTGTTCAATTAATCATACAAAATTAGTAAATCGTATAATTCAGTGTGAAAAGTTTATTAAACCAGAACACATGGATAAATTTACTGGTCTTAAAACCAAACTGGGTATAAACTAAGAAGAAATTATGTATCAAAATATTTTTATAGACCGAAAAGATAACCAAGTTCATCTATGGGACGATGAAAAGGGATATCTCAAGTTTCCGTTTAGAAATTACGCATATAGAAAGAATTCAAGCGGAACTTACACAAGTATTTATGGTGATAAGTTAGAGAAAGTATATAACTTCAATCCCAGAGACCCGTCATTGTTTGAAAGTGATGTTCCTATCGAAACTCGTATCTTGATTGATGCATACGAAGATAGTGATAATCCTTCAAAGGGTCATACTGTTGCTACTCTGGACATCGAAGTAAGTTCAGAAGGTGGATTTCCAGTAATTAGTGAAGGTGATAAAGAAATCACTGCAATCGCAATCCACGATTCTACTACAAAGAATTATACTGTATTCATTTTAGATAAAGAACGTAAGATTCAAGATAGTGTTAACGATAACGTAGAAATACGTAGCTTTGACAATGAAGAATCACTATTGATGCACTTTTATACAAAGTGGGAAGAAATCAGTCCAACTATTGTTACTGGATGGAACATTGATGGGTTCGATATGGTATATCTATATAACCGTTCCAAACGAGTTATTGGAGAAACTAATGCAAAGAGAATTAGTCCTATTGGTATGGCATACTTCAATAAGTTTTCTGAAAAGATGACTATTGCAGGTGTATCTTGTTTGGATTATTTGGTCTTATACAAGAAGTTCAGTGGTAAGAATGAACCTAGTTATACTCTAGGTGCTATTGGTAAGAAGGTTGTTAATATTGATAAGATTAGTTATAAAGGTAGTTTGAATGATTTGTATAAAGAAGATATCAACAAATATATCGAATATAACTTAAACGACGTTAAAATCGTTGTTGCTCTTGATAAGAAGTTACAGTTCATTGACCTGGCAAGAGGTATCTGTCATACCGGCCACGTTTCTTATGAACAATTTGGAACTTCCTCACGTTACTTGGAAGGTGCTATTCTAATGTATCTTCGTAGAAAGAAACGTGTTGCTCCAAATAAACCTTTGGAAGGTAGAGAAGAATATGAAAACCAATTAGAACAAAATGAAGAAGGATTTGAAGGTGCGTATGTTAAAGACCCTATTCCTGGTCGTTATGATTGGGTGTTTGATTTGGACCTTACATCAATGTATCCGAATATCATCATCAGTCTTAACATATCACCTGAGACCAAAGTAGGTAAGGTAGAGAATTGGAATGCTGAAGAATTCGTGAGGGGTAATCTTCCAAATGTATATCTAAGTGGACAATCATATCCTAGTAAGGACTTTCAACAGTTGTTGATTGAGAATAATTTTAGCATTGCAAGTAACGGAGCAATGTATAAACAATCAGAAAAAGGAGAGGAAGGAACTATTCCTAGTATTCTGATTAAGTGGTTCAATGAACGTAAAGAAATGCGTAAATTGGCCAAGAAATATGCAGATGAAAAAGATTGGGAACAATATGAGTTTTATGACCAAAGACAAAAGATTCAAAAGATTTTGCTTAACAGTATTTACGGCTGTTTGGGTTTGCCTGTATTCCGTTTTTATGATAAGGATAATGCCGAAGCAGTAACTCTGAGTGGTGTTAGTATCATTCAAACTGCAAATAAGGCTATCAATCAATATTATAAGAACGTATTGGGGGAACAAGATGCACAAGGTAAAGACTTTGTTATATACGTGGACACTGATTCATGTTTTGCAAGTGCATTACCTATTATCAAGAAAACCATGCCTGATATTGATTTGAATGACGAAAAACAGATGACAGATGCTATTTTAAAGGTAACTGCGGAAGCACAAACATATGTAAATAAGATGTTTGATATAATGTCTGTAAGATTATTCAACGTCAAGAGTCACAGATTTGATGCCAAACAAGAAGTTATTGCCAAGACAAGTTTCTGGTTGGCTAAGAAACGTTATGCTCAATTCATTATCAATAAAGGTGGTGTAGAATGTGATGAACTTGAAGTCAAAGGTATTGACGTTGTTAGAACATCGTTTCCAGCCAAGTTCCGTGTGTTTATGAAACAGTTCTTGATTGACTTATTGAAAAAAGTTGAGGAAGAGACTATTAGTAAAAACATTCTTGAATTCAAAGAATCCATGAAAGGATTTGATGTAATTGATATTGCTAAGAATACCAGCGTTAAATTCCAAAGTCAGGATAAGAAGAAAGATTATAATCCAAATAAAAGACAACCTTTCCAGATTATAACTGGCACACCTGCACAAGTTAAAGCTGCGTTGTATTATAATGATTTGTTGAACAAGTATGAACTTACAAAGATTGTTCCTCCAATTTTTCACGGACAGAAAATTAAGTGGGTATATCTAAAACAAAACGAATATGGCATTGAATGTCTTGCTATGAAAGCAGACGGAACAGACCCAGACATCATCATGAACTTTATCAATAGATATGTTGATAGAGATACCATGTATGAACAAGAATTAAAGAGTAAACTCATTGACTTCTATGAAGTATTGAAATGGTCATATCCAAATGAGAATGATGCCAAGGCAAGTGAGTTTTTCGGATTTTAAATGTTATGATTAAATATAAAGAAATGTTAACCATTCCTATAGAGAATGGAACAAATATACCTCTGTATCTAAATGCTCCACATTTTGTTATTTCTAAGGATTATAACAGAGTGGTTATAGGACAACGGGGACCATATGTGGAATTTGATAAAAATCAAATCCGTTGTAATGCATTGTATATACCAAATAGTCAGTTATATAGATTAAGTGATCCAAAAGTATATTATATTGAATTTAGAACAGCAGATTTTGATGTAAAAGTATATTATCAAATGAGAAGTGTAGCTTATGCAGACTACAAGATTGGATGCTTTTATATTTCACCAAGTGATTTATATAAAGTTGACGGGTCTCCATGCATCATATTAGATGAAGACTTCGGAGAGACTGCAAAAGAGTTTTTTGATTTTGATATAAAAAGTTGAGTTCACAGAGATTGGGTGGTAAAGTAAGTATACAATAAAATATAAAACTATGACAAAAGATACACTGAAGACATTTATTAGCAAGTATTACCTTGGCGGAACAATTGAATCCGTAAAACTCACAGTAGACAAGGATGCTAAAACACTAAAGACTAACGCATTGACAGATGACAAAAGTGTTCTGTTATCGGTAGTAAAGAATAATTTTGAAGAATTGGATAATGCTGAAATCGGTATTAATGATACTTCCAAGTTGTTGAAACTGTTGAATGTATTGGGAGATAACATTAAGGGTAACTATGACCTTGTAAATGAGAAGATGACCAGTATCACTTTTAGTGATGACAAGACTGATGTTCAGTATGTTACTGCTGATTTGAGTGTAATTCCTGCTGCTCCTCCACTAAAGAAGGTTCCTCCATTCAATGTGGAAATTAAGTTAGATACTGACTTCGTTAGTAGATTTATTTCTTCAAAGAACGCTTTGCCAGATGTCAATACATTTGCATTGTTAATGAATAAGAAGGGTAAGTTGGAATTCGTTTTGGGTTATTCTAGTATGAATACAAATCGAATTAAACTATCAGTCAATACTGTTGAAGGTAAAGATACAGTTAGTAAGAATATTCATTTCAACGCAAATCACTTTAAGGAAATCCTATTGGCAAATAAAGATTGTCAAGACGCAGTATTGAAGGTAAGTGACGCAGGTCTTGCTACTGCTGAATTTGTCTGTGGAGACTACATTTCCACTTATTATATCGTTGAAACTAAGAACGTTGACTGATATACTAGATTTGATAGAGAAAAAACAAACCTACATCATCTGAGTTTGGCTTCTCTTACCTGTTGTAGGAGAAGCCAAATTCTTTATAAAAGTATATATGAGTTTTATTGAATTAGAAGAACCGGCCGTAAAAAAGGAAACCCATTACCTTTGGGTTGAAAAATATAGACCAACTACATTGGAGAATTATGTAGGTAACCAACAACTTAAAGACACAGTTAAGTCTTTTATTGATAAAGGCGATGTTCCACATTTATTGTTTTATGGAACCGCTGGAACAGGTAAGACTACCTTGGCTAAGGCTATCACACACAATGTAGAATGTGATGTATTGTATGTAAATGCATCCGATGAAAATAGTGTAGATAATGTTCGTAATAAGATTAAGGGATTTGCTAGTAGTGCTGGATTTAAAGACCTCAAGATTATTATTCTTGATGAGGCGGATTTCTTGAGTCAAGAAGCACAAGCGGCTCTTCGTAATATGATGGAGACTTATAGTCTTACAACCCGATTTATACTTACATGTAATTATGTAGAAAAGATTATTCCCGCACTTGTTTCTCGTTGTCAGACTTACAAGATTGAACCATTGAGTAAGAAAGAAGTAGCAATTCATATAAATAATATTCTAACTAAAGAACAAGTAAAATGTGTGCCTGGCGATTTGGCATATATCGTAAATTCGTATTATCCAGACATCCGTAAAATTCTCAATTATACACAACAAAGTGTATTAAATGGTGAAGTCAAGATAAACCAAATGGATACTGTTGGTAAGGATGTTAAGGTAAAAATCATGGAACTCATGAGAACCAAACCATCAACTGCATTCAATGATATTCGTCAATTAGTTGCTGATGAAGGATTACGTCAATTTGATGAACTATATCAATTGTTATTTGAACGTGTAGATGAATATGCGGCGGGTAAACAAACACTTGCAATTTTGACTATTGCAGAGTATCTACATCAAAGTAGTTTGGTAGTAAATAAAGAAATTACTTTTATGGCTTGTATTGCTAGATTGTTGAAAGAATTGAAGTAGATAATCATATATATAGTAGCAAATAATTGTTATGGAAACATCTTGGAATTTTATAAAAAATAATGTGTTGTATGTATGTCAATCTGGAACGTCTGGATATGCAAATGCGGCTAAAGGGTATTTATATGAACTTTTAAATAAAAATATAAAGGTTAAATCTATACCATTCGCATGTGATAATTCTCATACCGTAGAAAATACAGGATTTGATAAATATATATCAAATACTAAAACTGTAGAATTACAAAGTCCAGAGGTTTCTATTATTCATGCTACGCCTGATATATGGTCAAAAATAATAAATGATCTAAATATAGATAGTCCTACTATTATAGGGAGAACTGTTTGGGAATTTGAAAAATTAGTTCCTGAGTGGGTTAATGATATAAATAATAGTAAAGTTACACACATAAGTGTTCCTACTCATTGGAATAAAAATATATTTATACAATCTGGGGTTAAAAAACCTATATTAGTAGATCCACATGTATATGTAAATTATCCTTTTAAAGAATATACTCTTGATCACTTTTTAAAAACAAAATCAATAATATTTTCTGATTTTCAAGTAGATGATTTATTTTTTGAAAATTGTTTCAAATTTTATAGTATAAACCAATTGACGGATAGAAAAGGTATATTAGATTTAATAAAAGTATTTTGTGAAACATATACAGATAATGACGAAGTTGTTTTATTACTAAAAACATTTAGAGATGGACATTCAGTGGAAGAACAGAAAAAATGTATAAGCTTAATAAGTGAAACGATTAAATCATGTAATAATAAAAAATATGCGCCTATAGTATTCATCAAAGAAAATTTGAATTTTGATGAGATACAAAGTTTACATAATATTGGAGATTGTTATATAAGTCTTGCCAAAGCAGAAGGATTTGGGTTAGGCATTCATGATGCATTTAACCTAAATAAGCCAATTATAGTCACTGGTTTTGGAGGACATATTGAATATTTGGGAAATAATTATGCTGGGTTAGTAAATTATGAATTAGAACCTGTAAATAAAAACTCTTTTACTAAATTTAATTTTGATGAATCTTATAAATGGGCAAATTGTGATTTAAACCATGCATCAAAATTGATGATTGAAACTTCACAGAATAGATTGGATCATTTTTTGAGAAAAAATTCAATTTGTCTCGGAGAAGGTATTTATGAATTGGAATGGGATGGATATAATCATTATAAATGGACATCAAAAGAATTAAATTTTTATATTTTAGATAAAAAGATAAAATCTATATCATTAAAATTTATTGCGGATTTTGAAGGGCAAATAATTTATGAAAAAGAACATTATAAATTTTCAATTGGATCAAATAGTATTGAAATAAAAAATATAAAAGATAATGTAAAATTAATTCAAAGTTATTTTGTTCCATCGATAAATACTGCTAGTAATGATAATAGAGAATTGTCATACAGATTATATGCTATAGAATTAAATTTTGATGGGGAATCATCGAAAGTATTAGATATTAAAAACATAAAGTATATCACAGATGAATTTTATACTAATATACAAAATAATAATAAATTGGAAGTGAATGGAAAAATCGTAACTGAATATGGCGGTTATGGTGAAATGTTTGTAAAAACTACAAAAAACAATTCAAATGGAAAGATAAACTTAAATTCTAATCAAATTTCTTTCTATTCTCATAGATCAGGATGGGATTATGCTCTTGGAGGACTATTTGATTTTCATAATGCACGAGGAACGATGTTAGATGGATTTTTAGAAAATGCATTTGTATGGAGAAAAGATGAATTTATAAATAAACATAAAATCCCATATAGAAAACCTTGGGTTGGATTTTTCCATAATCCGCCTAATATGCCTACATGGTTCAGTGATAATAGTGCATATCCAAATTCTATATTGAACGATAAATACTTTAAACAAAGTCTAAATAATTGTAAGGGATTATATGTATTGTCAAATTATCACGCAAAATTTTTAAAAACAATAATTCCTCAAATTCCAATTAATGTTTTATATCATCCAACCGAAATCCCAGAAAATAAATTTGATTTTAATAAATTTATAAAAAATAAAAACAAATCATTAGTTAATATTGGTTGGTGGTTAAGAAAACTTAATTCTTTTTATCTACTAAATAGTCCGTATAATAAAATTAGATTGTTGCCTAATAATAAATGTAAAGACACAATATTTAGATTGTCTAAAGTTGAGAGATCTTTATATGGAATAGAATTAACAGAAAGTCAAAATAAGTCTGTTAAATTGATAGATCATTTATCTAATAATGACTATGATACATTATTAACGGAAAACATTGTATTTCTTGATTTATATGATAGTAGTGCAAATAATGCTATTATTGAATGTATTGCAAGAGCAACTCCTATATTAATAAATAAACATCCTGCTGTTATAGAATATTTAGGAGAAGAATATCCTTTTTATTTTAAAGATTATGATGATGCATCATATAAATTAAATGATATTGATTTAATTAAATCTGCACATCAATATTTATTGAATTTTCCATTGAGAAAGAATATAATGATAGAAACTTTTATTAGTGCCTTTGAAAAATCAGAAATATATAAAAATTTATGATGCGGACAAAAGATGTATATTACAAAAACAATCTGTATAAAATTTCAATTGATGAGTTGAGACATGTTAATGGTTATGACATGGTTAAATTGCCAAATGAATTATATGTTTATTATGATGATTTGGATAGTGAATGGAAACTTGCATCAAATGAATTAATAGAACAATATACAGGAAAAAAATATATAGACGTAGAAATAAACGGCGAAACTGTAAAAGCATTGTCTTATTTAGATTTACATGAAAACATAGGAGGTTCTACGGTAACAAAAGTTAATATCCAATTTATTGTAAATTACGATAAAGAAAAAAACCTATGGAAATTAGTAGATAAAGATACTGATTTGTATAAAATTACAATGAAATATATACAATAAAATTATGGATGTTAAGAATATATACAATAAAATATCAAACGACACTGAGACAATTCTTACACCTACTTGGCAAAGAAATAATGTTACAAATAAACAATTAATATTGTCATGTGATTCTTTTGAATCTGTAGTTTTTAAATTTTCTTCTAAATGGGACTTTTCTGTCGATGGGGTTATAAGTTGGAAAAAATGTGAACATGATATCATCCCCGCATTAAACTGGTTAAAAAAAGAATACCCAGATGTAGTTTATAGTCCCATAAGTAAATATATAAATCCGTCGGTAGTAAAAAATAATTTAAGTGTGAATCATTGTCAAGTTAACATTATGAGACACACATTAAATAGTCACCATAATTTAGATACATGTGAATCTATATTAGAAATAGGATCAGGTTACGGTGCATTTGCAAGAGAATTGTTATTAAAAAATAAAAAAATAAAATATGTAATTATAGATTTATGTGAAAGCATAATATGTTCATACAGTTATTTAAATTTAGAATTTCCTGATAAATCACATGTAATGGTTACAGAGAAATCTGATTTTGATAGAGATTTTGATATATTATATGTTCCAATAACTTTTTTAAAAGATTTTATTGATTCTAAAAAAATTACAAATTTTGATTTATGTATCAATACATGTTCATTTGGGGAGATGTGTAATGAAACAGTAAATAATTATTATAATTTAATAACGAATGTTTTAAATGTCAAATCAGTATATTGGTTAAATCGATTTTTAGATAACGGAACTCAGACTGAAAATTCTAATGCTTGCATGACGAACATTCCCAAACAATGGCATGTAAAATATTGGAAAAGAATTCCTAAATATTTAGAATGTCCGTATATTATGATATATCATGCTAAATATGTTGAAATGTATGTCGATATTAAAAAACACAATGATGTTTATATAAATACGACTGATGAACTGTATAATTTATGGAATGTTAATAGGTTGATTCCTACTATTAATAGTGTCGAATCTATGATTAAATATATTGAAAATATATTACCAACGGCCGTTGAATTGATATTTTATAAAAATTTATTGAAAGAATTGAAACAAAAAAATTAATTATGAAGAAATATATTGTGACTGAGAGAGCAGGTGGATTTGGAGACATTTTTTGCACTTTGATGGGGTCTTGGATTTTAGCAAAATATAGTAACCGAGATGTAATTATTGATTGGAGAAGAAATCCATACAATTGGCATTGTGGATATGATATAATACAAAAGAAGTCTGGCAGTTATGTTCCTATAAATTCTTTTTTGACTGTATTTGATATGCCAAAAAGTCTATGTGGAGTAAATTTTTATTTACCTGAACATATTGCCGATTTTGGAGTAAGAAATAGTGAAAACAATTTTTGGGAATATGATGATTTAAAATTTTTACCGCAAGATTCTACAAATGTAGAAGAAACAAATAAAATTTTATTTTCAGATGATATTTTTATTAGAAACGGAATAAGATACGGAACTCCGTGTGCAGGTTCGCCGGTGAATATGATTGAAAGTTCTTATTTTGATGAAAAAATAAATCTTAGACATTTTTTTGAAAATATTAAAATTAATGATTTTATATTAGATAAAATAAAAAATAATGAAGATAGATTTTTAAAAAATAAGGTATGTGGTATTCATATAAGATACGGAAATAATGTAGAAACTACAAATCCTTTACGATATCCAAATTGGATTAACGACGATTCATTAATTAATTCTATAAAGAACAAGATTGAACAATTTTGTGATAAAGATTATCACTTTTTTATTTGCACAGACACTCAGAAAGTAAATGATATGTTATTAAAGGAGTTGCCAAATTCTTTTAGTTTCTCAAAAGATTATTCTGCGGAAAATGAAAAAATTATGTTATTAAATCCCAGATTAAATCCTATTTCTTCATTTCAAGATTCGTTTTTAGATATGTATTTTTTAACTAGATGTTCTAAATTGATATATATCAGTCATAGTGTTTTTACATCTATACCTCAATGTTATTATAACGATAACGATAAAAGTTCAATATTTTAAATAATAATGAATATAAATAGATTTTTCAATAAAATTTTAGTTTTAAATTATGATGAAGAACGTAAAAATCATATAATTAAACATTTTAAAGAAAAAAATATTTACAATTATACATTTATTAAAGGTATAGATGGTCGTAAATTAAAACATAAAATTGGTCATGATAAATTGGTAAATTTATATAAACCTTCACTCCAAGATCCGTCTCCGTTTTCGTGTTGGCCATTATCACTTGGTGAAATTGGATGTAGTATTGCACATTTAAAAGCATTTAAATATATATTAAGTAAAAAATTGTGTAATGCTTTAGTGTGTGAAGATGATATATTTTTTAATGATAATTTTGATAATCATGAAGCTATATTAGATAATATTCCAAATAACTGGGATTTATTACATTTTCATTCTTGGAGAGGATTTGATGAAAATCATATAGAATATAATTTATCAAAAAAAAGAGTGCTGATAAATAGAAATGTATATAAAGGTTACAAAGAATATGGAGGCACGACTTGTTATGGAATAACATATAATACTGCACGGTGTTTGATTACATGGTCTTGGCCAATAATGTATGCATCTGATGGAATTTTAGACAAGCTCACAGAAACTCAGATAAGTAGAAAATACTGGAATGATTATGTAATACATCCATTTATCTGTGAACAATCAAAACCATCATTGATTGATGAAATTGATGATCAATGTAAAGATATAAAAATTACAAGAATTGAAAGATGGAAAAAATATGAATGATATAATTGAATATTCAACCGAATGTTTGAAATTGTTAACGGACAGATTCAAAGAAAAAAATATATTTCATTGGATTGATTTTGGCACACTGTTATCTGCTCATAGAGATGGAAAAATGTTTGAACACGATTATGATGTGGATGTATGTGTTTTTAAAGATGATAAAAATCATGTAATTCAAATACTTAATGAATTAGTTTCTGAGAATAAATTAAATATAATGTTTGGAACTGAATGTGATATCATCATGAATGAATTTTTAGGAAATGAAATCAAATCTAGAAGATTTGACATTTATATGTGTGAACGAATAGGTAATAAAATTGGAATGCCTTATTTTGATGGAAATTTTAAATTCAAAAATTTTTATGTTGACGAATTAGAAATCATAAAACTTGGTGAATATGAATTTAACTGTCCTCGTCATTTACATTCTTTTTTGTCAATTAGATATGGAAAAAACTATATGATTCCACAACATAGATGTGAGGAATTAAATAAAGAATGGTGGCAAATAAGTGATAATGTTGGTGTAGATAAAGAATACCATACAGTTTATACATATGGTGTATATGATATGTTTCATATAGGACATCTCAATTTATTTAAACGAATAAAAGAAAATTTTGACAAATTGATTGTCGGTGTTCATAATGATGAACAGGTAATGACATATAAACAAAAACCTATAATTCCATACGAACAAAGATTAGAAATTGTTAAATCTTGTAAATATGTAGATGATATAATTGAAAATGCTCCTCTGGTAATTACCGATCAAATATTGAATGAGTTTAATGCAGATTATGTAGTTGCTGGTAGAGAGAATGAAGAGTATCTTAAAAAGTATTATCAAGTATCAAATGATAAATTACATTTAATTTCTAGAACCGAAGGTATTTCGACATCGATGTTAAAAAATAAACTCATATGAAAATTAAATTATTTACATATTGGGAAGGAAAAAAATCCGATTATATTAATCTTTGTGAAAAAATTATTCAAAAGAATATATGTAAAGACATTGATCTTCATTTAGTAACTGACGCTAATTTACATGAATATATAACGGCCAATGAATTGCCTCAAAATTTTAAAAATATAAAATGTTTAGCACATAGAGCAGATTATATTAGATGTTGTCTTGTATACAAATATGGAGGTATATGGTTGGATTCTGATCAAATATTGGTATCTGATTTATCTGAAGTAATTGAATTATTAAAAACATATGATTATATAACATATGAATGGGAAAAATATCAACCTTCTATAAGTTTTTTTGCTGCGAACAAAAATAATATTCTTTTAGAAAGATGGAAATCTGAAATGGAAATGTTAATTTCTCAAAAAATTGAATTCAATTGGACCGAATTGGGTTATGATTTATTATATCCACTATTAGATCAATTAATAAATTTAAATCTATTAAAATATTATGCATTTTATGCAACAACTAGTTTTGCTCCTTTAGAATGGCATCAATATGAAAATTTTTTGAAAACGGATGAAAATTTCAATACAGAAAATATAAAATCAATTCATCTTTTTAATGCTAAATTGCCTGAGTGGTTCAAAAATATGAATGAAAAAGAAATATTATCAGGTGATTATCTTGTATCTAAATTGTTTAGGGAGAATTTATGAATAATGTTCCTCACATTTTTTGTGTTACTTTATATGATTCAAATGAAAGAATACAATCTGTAAAGAATCAGTTAACCGATTTAAATGTAAAATATGATCTGTTTTATGGAATAGATGGAAGTAAGAGCAATTTAAAAGTAATAAATGACAATGATTGGGAATATACTCAAATGAACAGTGGTAGAATTGGTTGTTTTTTATCTCATATAATGTTATGGAATCATATTCTTTATAGTAATTATGACGAAGTTCTAATTTTAGAAGATGATTTTATTTTAAATGTTTCCTTAAATAAGATATTAGAATATAAAAACGAATTGCCTATAGATTGGGATTTATTTTTCATTGGATATTGTTGTGAGAATGAAGATAAAATGAAATCTATATCTGAAAATATAATGACGGGCGATGGAATTTGCACACATGGATATTTTATAAACAAGAAATGTATTTCTAAACTATTACCTATGATTTTTCCTGTAGATCTTCCTATAGATGTAAAGATGAGAACTTTGTATGATAAGTTAAATGTTTACTTCTCCAAAGAAAAATGTATAATTAATGGGTCTATAAATAAAAATTATGAATCCAAAACATCAAACTAAACTTAACATATATGTTCCCAATAATGGGGTAGGTTTATATAGTGATGGTATATTGATATCTTCATTGTTAAAAAATTATGATGTTAAAAGTTATGATATAAATATAACCAAAGAAAATATAAGAAAAGGAGATGTAGGAATTCATATTCAAAATTATGATATAAAATTACTGAACTTTTGTAAGATTAATATATTGATTCCGAATGAAGAATGGATGTATATATCAGAATTAGAACATTTAAATTGTTTTGATTATGTATTAGTAAAATCAAAATATGCAAAAAGTTTGTTTGAAAAATACTCCAAAAACGTTAATGTGATTGGTTTTTTTAGTTTAGATAGATATTTTTTTCCAAAAAGTAAAGAAGAATTATTACATTTTAGAGGTAAATCTATACAAAAAAACCATGAATTAACTCAATTATTTAGTGAAATAAAAATATTAGAATCAAATACAAAATATTATTCAGACCAAGAAATAATTTCTTATTTAAATTCATATGATGTGCATATCTGTTGTAGTTTATATGAGTCTTGGGGACATTATATGTGGGAAAGTATGAGTTGTGGAAAATTAGTAATATGTAGTGAAATACCTGTATTTAAAGAATATTTAGATCCTGATTTGGTGAAATTTGTTCCATTAAAAGGTATATATGATAATATAATTAACTATAATTTTTTAAATACAAAAACATTTAAACTTAGAAAAGGATTTATTACAAACAGAGAAAAATTTAAAGAATTGATATCCAATAAAAAAGATTTATTTGAATTTCAAAAGAAAAATGCCGATAAAATTAGAGATCATTTTCTATATATCAATTATACAAACAAACAAAAATTTTTAAAATTTATAGATTACATATTATGAGGAAACTTTTGTTATTTAGTCATCATTATGTAACGGATTGGATTGTAGAAAGATACAATATTTTAAAAATTTTAAATCCTTCTTGGGATGTAGTTCCAATAGGATTTTATGGTTATGAATTGATGGATGAATCTTTAATAGTGAATAAGGAGAAATATCCATCTAATAATGAACTTCAAATAAATTATTATTATTATCACGTTGATTGGTATGATCCAGATTTATTTAACTATGATGCTTATTTTCAACGACAAGATTATGATGAATATTTTCTATACGAATATGATACCATTTGTAATACTTCCATAGAATCTTTTTTTAACACCAATGTTGATTTTTTTGGCAATAATATAAGATCGCCTGCTTCAGAAGAATGGAAATGGGTCGGAGAGTATAGAAAATTAAATACACATAATTCTATGTTTAAAGAGATTCATTCATATGGACAATCAACGTGTATATATTTTAAAAAACATATTCTAAAACAATGTGCGGAAGAAGTAACTCGAAATAAAATATATTATAATAATATGTTATCAGAGATACGTGGAGGCACTTTAGTCAATCAATTTACGAATCTTAAAAAAGGAAGAGAAGATATAGAGAAATATATAAGTTGGAAATCGGATGATATATGTATGAATGAAGATATATATTTTTATCATCCAAATAAATTATGAACTTTTGCGTTATCACACGATTTGCATATTGAACATTTTGAATGTGTTACTTTCTTATTTTCCTTCATTATTTTTATAAGTTCATTTGAAAGATATAAATCATCATAGTCATTTTTTAATAAATTTCCAATGATATGTTTAAGAGAATAATCCATACAACACAATACTACATCTCCATTTGGCAATAGAACATTGTGGTCATAAAACGGAGTAGATGCACATGAAACTGGATTTTGATGATCTGTATGTAAATAAATTACATTTCTATTTTGAGAATTTATGGTTAGACTGTTTGCTCTTGTATGTCCTAACCAGTTGGTATTCCAATCGACTAATTTAATATTAAATTGTTTTATATCATCATGTATTTCTGCATTTTTGTTCATCGTCATAGCTTGAAAAAATGTAAAATTTTGCAAGGTAATTACTTTTGAAAGACTATATTTGTAATCCTCTGTATATTTCCACCCACGCATATTTCCATATTTATCTGGCAGATGTATACATAATACCTTAATTTGAGAATTGTGTTTGTATATTAGATCGATGAATCTATTTGTATCTGTCGTAGTCATTCCTACTAATGTTGTATAAATACCTACATTATAACCTGATTCCAAAACAAGTTGAAACATATCAGTACATTCATCATTTGCCCATGGTTCTGACATTCCTGAAAAATCAATTCTAACATATTTCGGTATTTTTGATAAAATCGTCTCAAAGTCTTTAAATTTCAAATATTTTTCATCTTTATATGTCTTTATTAATTTATCTTGAGGACATATATTACACATTAATGGACAACCAATCATTGTGGTTATTTCTATAATTGACATAATTTTATAGTATTTAAAATTTGATTTATCAAATTTAATTGAGTTAGATACTTTATCTTTGCAGAGTTTGTATCGAAATCTATATATTTTATTTCTCCACAATTTATTTTTTTAATAATTGATATACATTCTTCCAAGTTATTTACTTTTATAAGATTTTTTTCGGTGAATATATCTAAAATATTAGGACAACCACAGTAAATTGGAACTGTATTACACATGAAACAATCGTATAATTTTTCAGATATATATCCTTTTTCGTATGAATTTTCTATACATATTGAAAATTCATAATTTAATAATCCATTATATTTCAATTGTAATGGGCCATATACATTTTTTGTTGGGTCCAAATCAAAATGCCTGCCGTATACATCTACATTTAAATTGTTATAATTTAAATAGTCTGATAACTGTTTTCTTAATTTATATCCTTCTTTATCATCATTTTTTTCGCCACATATAAAACTGATTGATTTTGATTTAAATGAATTTTTATAACTCATATTTGAAGGTAATATATTTTCAAACATTTCATATGAAATTATATCATGCATAAATCCACAATTAATCCATTCTATTACATTTTCATGATTGTATAATAATTTATCATGAAACATCACTGTTTTACACATTTTATATAAATCTTTATTCCAATTGTGCCACGATGGTTCCATTACCAACCCTATAGTTTTATTATAATTCTTTATTTTTGATTTGTCCTGAATATCATTTATTATGATAAGATAATCATAATCATCGTTAAATGTTAAAATATCATAATAAAAAGGATCGGTCCCGTAATTTGATAATATTCTAGTATAAAGACTTTTATCAGTTGACCAATTACATGTAAATTTTATTTTCATATTTTACTTTATTAAAAATTTTATAAAATTAAACATAAAGTTTATATATATATGTATGTTATTAAAAAATCGTATATCTGTATTATTTTTGCATTTTAATACGTCCGACGTAACTATAAATAATTACAATCTTTTAAAACAATATAATCCTACAAAAAATATATATCCTGTTGGATTCGCCGGTTGTAATTTATTGGACGGTTCTCATGAAGTAAATATATCTCCAAATTATCCGTCAAACATAATATTAAATCAAAAAGAAAATAGACCATATTGGACACAAGCAGATTTATTAATTTACGATTTTTACATTAATAATCCAGATTTGCCAGTTTATTTTATTTACGAATGGGATACATATTGTAATTGTTCAATAGAAGAATTTTATGGTGATGTAATAAATACATCATCAAATTTTAGTCATATGACTTATATCGGAGATGCATTAAATAATTGGCATTGGTATACTGAATTAACGGATACTCAAAAACAATTTCCAAATATTGGAGGAATGGGACCAACATCTGGATTATTCTTTACAAAATCCGTATTATCATCAATGGTAAACAAATTATTATCATCTCCAAGATCATATGATAATATGTTTTCCGAACTTAGATTGGGAACACTATTACAACAATGTGGATATACATTACAAAAACCATTCACGGATGCCGAAAAATATATAAATTGGAAATACGAAAATATTACATTCAATAAAAATATTAGGGGATATTATCACCCAATTAAAAATTTAGTTTAACGGGTTCTATGATGATTTATGTAATTTAATCCTCCCCATTGAGATATATCAGTTGTATGAGAAATGTTATATTTATAACATAATAGAGAAAATATAGATTGATCGTGTCTATGTTCACAGAATTCCAAACAATTTGGTATAAATAAATTTGGAATATCAGTCAAGATGTGTTCTTGCATCGAATAATACAACCATTTCTTTACAAAATTTATACAAAAATCATTTTTTCTAAAAAATATATATGATGCTAATATTTGATTTTTTTCACTAAATTGATAAATATTATCTATATCATTTATTGCAAAAAAACAATCTCCCTTAGTCCATTTATTATTCTTATGATCTTTTAATTGAAATGATAATATTCCTTTGTCATCTATATTTTGTAGAAAATTATCAACCGAATTTATAAGGTTTGCTCCTGAGTCCATATAAACCAAATAATCTCCATAATTTATATCATTTAATTTTTTTAATATTATATACGGTTTCCATAACCAATACCCAGCTCCTCTTGGTTGAGATAAAATAGATTGATTTTTTATACGAAAATCTAAATCTAAATCTAAAACCCCATATTGTTTACAATCGAAGTTTAATTTTTTAGCATGATATATGGCGTTTTTTTGACTTTCTAAATAAAATTTATCTGCATAATTTATAAAGTATTTCATAAAATGAATATTAACTTTTACTTATAAATAGTTTTTTTCATATATTTATATATATGGCTAAAACTATAAAAGAAAATGAGATGGGAGACCGCATGATGACTGGACAATCATATGTCCAAGGTGGTGGCAGCGGCAATAGTGTAGGAACACCTAGTTCTCCTGATATATCTCAAAATCCTTCATCTTTCAATTATGCTCCTAATATAGCTGGAAGTCAAAGTAACATTACTGTAAGCACTCCTCCAGATTCTGATAATAAACCACTTGTAGATCCTTCTAAATACGAAGATGATGTAGAAGAAATTAAAAATGATGTTACCCCAGATGAAGTATTAGCTGGTCTTCAATATGAATTGAAGAAAATGGTATTTAAACGTAAAGATTTAGCCAAAGTGTTGGTGGTAAACAATTTAAAGAAAGACCCTAAATATTATAGCAAGTTACATATGTTAAACATTGATGATAATGATAACCTTCCCGCTGAAGCCCCTTTCATTCCAACACAAAATCCTTACCAAAACGAACCTGTGGTTCAACCAAGTGAGGCTCCGATTGATTGGAGAACTCCACAAGAAAAGGCAATTTCAGAAATAATGAGAGACCTTGCCAAAAAGAAACATGAAAAAAGATACCCAACCACATAAATTTCCTCAAAAATTAAAGGCAGATTGGGATTTGGTAGGTCAACAACAACCAAAACCAAACGATCCTTTGATTGGAGACCCACGAATGAAAGGACGCCGCTGGACTATCAATTGGGACCATGACAGTGGTAAAACATATTCTAAATTGAAAGAAAGATTTTCTATGGCTAATAATGATACATACGTTGAACCAAATGATTGGGATATCAATTATACTGAATTTTACGAACATCTATTGAAAGAAGATAATAAATTAGTAGGTGGTGTAGGTGATGCAACTGCAAAGAGTGATGTTAACCCAGCAGAATTTGCGATGGGTCAAACAGTTGAAATGGAACATACAACTGACCCTAATATTGCTGCTGAAATTGCATTGGACCATTTGAGCGAAGACCCAAACTATTATACAAAATTAAGAAAAGCCGGTTTGGCTAAAGAATTAGATTTTGCGAATAGTTCATCTGGATTTGGCGATCCTGACCATCCTATTAATGATTTACCACGTTTGGGTAGTAATATTACATGCACTCCTGGTAATAACGTAGTTGGAAGTATGGGAAATACCCCAGACGGTCATGTTCAAGGTAAAGATAACAAACCAATCATAAATAAAAACGTTGGTATTGACATTGAAGTAGAAGAACCCACATTTAATTCTTTGGAAGAAGCAATATTGGAAGAAAAGAAGAAAAAAGGTAAAAGAAAGCCAAGACCTACAAATCCTTCATTGTGGGCTAGAGCAAAATCAGCTGCAAGGTCTAAATTTGATGTTTATCCTTCCGCTTATGCCAATGCTTGGGCCGCGAAGTGGTATAAGAGTAAAGGTGGCGGCTGGAGAATGGGTAAGTAATTGTTATGATAAACGAATCTCCAGATAAACTCAAATTAAAAAATAGAGCGTATCCTTGGTATTTAGGAACCACTTTTTTTGTTTATAAAACTCCAACGGGAAAGACAAATTATGTGTCTTCTACATCTAGTGGTATAGATTTTACACTCAAAGTAAATGGAATGGACTTTAGTAAATTCGTTCCAGTAGAAATGAGAACTCAGTTAGACCATGAAAATTTGGTAGAAGTTTTACATTCACTAAATGAAAAATTAATCAATAAGAACGAAAGTAGACGTAGTTTTGTTGCAAGTGGTAGATTGTGGAAAATAAATAATCAAAATTATGTGTCTTTTTGGAATGAAAAGACAAATGTTCAAAAATCAATTCTTGATAAATTAATGGTATATTTAAATATAACGTATGATAATACATTATTTGAATTTCCATCCAATCAAAATGATTATAAACCATATGACCAAATTGGAACAACCTCCACAATTACGAAAGATATTGATTTAACTCCTCATTTAGATGCACCTATGCTTCCATCAGCATATGCAAAGGAATTAAGAAGATTAAAATCTATGAATGAATTAACACGTAAACAATGGCAAGATAGTCAATCAACTGGTTTAGGTGATCCTGACCATCCTGTTAATGACGATAATCCTCATACTAATAAATTAAAAGCAGAAAACGCTGAAATGGCTCAAAGTGATATTACTAAAATCATAGATTATAGTGAAAAGTTACAATCTATGTTTACCGTTAACGATAACTTGGAGGATTGGGTTAAGGCTAAGTTAAATCATGCATGTGATTATGTAGCCACCGTAAGAGATTATCTTAAGTTCTATAATGAAGAAAAACAAAAGGGAACTGAAAATATACAAGAAAAGTGGACCAAAGAATATAAAAAATCAATAAATTGTAGTAACCCTAAAGGATTTAGTCAGAAGGCACATTGTAGAGCTAGACAATTGAGAAAAGCTGGTAAAACAACCAAGAGTAAACCCGTCAGAGAATCATATAAAATTGCTATATCAGAACTATTGAAGGAACAAGATAGCAGTATGGCTATGGGTGCGTTAAAGCAACTTAATAGTGACGCAAAAGAATTAGAATCTATGTTGCAACCAAATACTCAATTGGAAGATTGGGTAAAAGCTAAATTAAACTTGGCAGGTGAATATCTTGATGATGTATATCACCATTTAGACCATTTTGGACCACAAGGTAGAAAACTTGATGAAATGTTAAAAGAATTGGATTATGAAGGTGGAATTGGATTTCATGAGTTTGTTGTTTTTTATCAAAAGGCAAATGACCAACAATTGGCTAGTATGGAAGATTGTTTGAAAAACAGTAACATGGAGTGTGTAAAAGATTTGATACAAAAAGTCACAGGCATGACAATGGATAAAATCAAAGAAGCTGTAATGAATCCAAACTTCAAATTGAATATGATGAATTTGAAAAATCTACCCCAAGATGAATTGGAAAAACTTATTCTTGCTAAACAAAATGCAAAGAAATCTCCAATTATAATCAAATATGGTTTTTGGATTGATACTGATGGTAAAATTATAAAGGTAGATGACCACGAAAAGTGGGCAAAAGACAAATACCCATATTCCGCAAATCCAAAATTAGAAGCATTTAAAAATGGATATGTTAGAATGGTATATGATGATACTACCAATAGATATGAATTTCAAAACATGGATAATGGTTCATGGAAACCTGAAGGAAATTCTGTATTGGGAATACCTAAAGTCAATTCTAAGATTAAACTATCAATTATGCAATTTATGAAGGAAAAAAATATGATGAAAGAAGCTTCATGGCAAGGTGAAGAAGAAAGAAGTCAAAATCTTGAAAGACAACGAAGTATGTCTTGGTCAACTGATACAAAAATATGGATTACTCCAAAAGGAACCGTTGAAGTTGTAAAATATCAAAAACATGAAGATTGGATTAAACATAATGATTCATCTTTGCTTGGTTATGGTCCTGATGCAACTTATCTCAATGCTATCAAAAAAGGATATATCAAAGGTTCTATTCAATATGGAATGATGAGTTTATCAAATTTAGAAAATTATAATTTTTCATTAAGAGGAGGCGGAGACACTCCTCCAGTTTCTACGAAAATAAAAGATGCTTTGGTAAAATTTATAGAAGAAAACAATATACGAATAATTTCATCGGGAGGTGCTGGTCGGTCATTTTTTGATAAACACACACTTGAACCAATTGGATCTAAATTGCCAGATGATTTAGATGAATCGACTGAAAATTCAGTAAGTGATGAGGAAATTACAAAGAAATATATTCAATATGCAAAAAATACCATTAAGTATTTGGAGATATTGAAAGCAATAAAAGACAAATTTCGTAAAAAAGCAGACGTTGGTGCGGCAATAAGACTTGCGGTTGAAAAACAAAATATTGACCCGAATTATATTACATTAAGTTCAGTAAAAGGTATTTTGATTGGGTTGGGTGAACGAAACGACTTTACAAATTTGAGTCCAAGTGATAGAGTAGTTG
>SXGQ01704505.1_pt1 | contig 51115 bp, 63 predicted proteins | sample 3178371 | NCBI WGS metagenome assembly SXGQ01 (sample SAMN11356859, study PRJNA531348) | freshwater metagenome | isolation source: freshwater sample F1-20 | place: China: Fuxian Lake, Yuxi | collected 2017-12-25 | reverse complement strand
CCTTGTGTGGAAGTACCAGCACCTGGACCAATGGCCACTGCGTTGGTGCCTTGTGTGGTAGCACCAGCATTGACGCCAATGGCCACTGCGTAGTTGCCTTGTGTGTCGTTGCCAGTATTGTCACCAACGGCCACTGCGGCACTGCCTTGTGTGGTAGCACCAGCACCATAACCAACGGCCACTGCGTAATCGTTCTGACCAGTATATCCTGCTCCGGGGCCAACAGCAACAGCATATTGTCCCTGATTAATTTCGCCTGCCTCCCTACCAACTGCTACAGCGGCTGTGCCTTGATTATTGTAACCTGCCAGCCATCCAACTGCGGTTGCGTTGTTTCCTTGAGTAATACTGCCAGCATTCTCACCTAATGCAATTTTAGTTTCTGCAGTTCTCAATGTGGTAGCTTCTATGTTACCGTAGACTGTGAATGAGTTACCATCTATGATCTGTGAGCTGTCATCAGCGAACACTGATCCTTTCAAAATGCCAGTGACAATGCCAGTTAAATTACCTTGAAATCCTGTTGCCGCTGTGATGCTTTGCCCAGTGATGTTGCCACTGGTGCCATCAACTATCATAGAACTATCGCCACCAAACACGCTGCCTTTGATATCTAATGTACTGTCGACGCTGAATGTTAAGGTATCTGTTGCTGTATCTTTGGTAATTGTTAGGCCAGCACCAGATATTAAATTTAATGTATCTGAAATGTTATCAGCCGACACCGGCTGCAGAGTAGCACCGTCTACCACAATAAATCTAAATGTTGGACTGGCAGGTGCAAGATTAGTAATGGTTACTATTCCAGTGCCATCACCACTCACACCAATCTGACTGGCAGTTCCTATGATCTGCTTTACACCAAGATTGGTCAATGTTACACCGCCCGATGCAGCACTTACTCCGATACCACCTGCTGTGCCTGTGAGACTGGTGACTCCCAAATTGGTCAAAGTCACACTACCAGTTGCGGCACTTACTGCAATTTGTCCCGCAGTTCCTGCGAGGCCTGTAACACCACTGTTGGTGATTGTAAGTGTGTCAGTGCTGGCATTGGTGGTCAATGCAATACCAGTACCACTGGCCACAGTCAGTGTATCTACCACACTCTCTGCTACAATGTCTGCCTGTCCTGCCACTGAGAAAGTTTTAAAAGCGGTGTTTGTAGGATTTATAATCAGTTGTCCGTTCACCGTGGTTCCCAATGGCAAATTTACAACGCCAGCGCCGTCGGCAGTGATCTGCGCCGAACCTAGATATAAACTTGATCCAGCTAGATAAAGATCTCTCCAGCGAAAGGTTGGACTACCGAGATCGAAAACTTCACTGGCGCTGGGAATAATACTGGTGCTTAGGCTGGTAAAGTCTAGTACTCCTCCAGGACCTCCTATGCTGCCATACAGCTCGTCAAAGTTGGCATTTATTTTTGTAAATGCATCTTCTACTGTGCTCCATACGATTGGAGGACTGCCTGCGTTTAGTGTTTGTTGTGCCATTAGTTTCTTCCCACGGCCACTTCAATAGTGCCAATATGATCTGAATTGTAGTTCTCTAGTGCTTTGCCAATTACTGTGCCTGTTCTAGCATCACCGCCTGCACTCACAGCACATCCTGCAATATTGCTGGCAATTAGTAGATCGCCCTTCTCAATCTTTCCAACCACTCGACAAGGAACACGGCCCTGTAATGCCACTTGGTTTTTAAATCCTGGACAATCACCATTCATGGAGTAGGCAGCATTATCGCTCACAACGCCAGCTACTCTATGATCACCTTGTCGGTTGGCTATAGTAACTTCTTTGTCACCACCAAATATAAGAACAGTACCTACTGGATACTCTCGGTCCCCTTCGTAGTATTCAGCTAGGTCAGCAGCATAGGTAGCTTGGAATCTACTGCTACCGCTCAATGACCAATAGCCCTCTATAGTTGCGGGTGTTGAAACACCGCCTGAACTGATACTGGTACAATTTTTCAATGCTGCAACACTAATACCAGTGGAGTCAAGAGTGGCAAATGTTGTGGCACTGTCTTGACTGCGGAATACGTGCTGTGTGTTGTTATAGTAAGTTTTCTTGTCAGTTCCAGCTACTGAACCATCACCTATGTAAATACCAACTTGTCCTAAAAAGCCATAATACTGCATAAATCCGCCAGTACCTGATGCGTTGCTGTCTATAGCTGTAATCGTGTCAATTTTTAACTGGGCGAGATCCACATTACGTGCAGCAAAATCTCCGTTGCTGTCACGTTTAACCAAAGTGCTGACGGTGTTAGCACTTGCTTCATCAACAATACTATAGTTCCAACTGGCTCGCACTGTGCCATCCCCGCCAGTGTGTCGTAGGTAACCTGTGCTTGCGGAACCGCCGTAGTCCGACAGTCTCAGAGCCAAGCCTTCATCAACCACAGTGGCAAAGGTCACTTCAGAGACATTGGCAGTCGAAGCTGTGCTATTGCCCAACAATCTATCTGCGCCCACCTGTGCCAATTTGGCCAATGCTAGACCGTTGTCTTTGACTGTGACCCAACCATTGGTCAGTGTGAATTGACTGGTATCAAAACTTGATATACCTCGTAGCGTTGCCACAGTTCCACTGGTAGCTACACCTGTAGTTGTACTACTGTAGGTGACAGTTGTGGTGCTACAGGTCAAAACTGTATAGGTGCCGTTGTATCCACTGATAGTCAATCCTGTGACTACAATTTTCAGTCCCACGGTAAACGGAGCACTGGATTGCGCTGAGGGGAATGTGATAGTGGCTACGCTGCCGCTGCCAGTAGCAGTGACATTGGTAATACTGGCTGATATGGTAGCATAGGCATCGTTCAACGACAATTTGGTTTGATCAATTGCCGCTGTAGACATGATATTGGCATTGTCAATTACCCCATCGGCCACTGTGCTGATTATGACACCAGTGGTGCTGTCACCGCCTGCCAACGGATCAATCTCAAATGTCACTTCACCTGTGGGCACAACATTGATTATGGTGTTGCCTGTGCCGTCCAATGCCAACAGTTGGCCTGACTGTATATTGGTAAGATTAAATAGATTAGAACCGTCAGTGTCTTTTAGGTTATTAATTGTTATACTGTCCAGTCTAGCAGCATCACTAACTGCTACTGGCACCCCAAGATTTTCAATCTTGTACGAATTCATGTCCATGTCGGCAGGTCCGACCCAAGCCAAGTCCCCACTAAGAGCCATGAAGCCCACATTGGCTGGCACACGATCGCCTAGTGCAACTATGTTACCGTTGAAATCTAAGCCCAGTCTACGACCAATGTAGGTTCTAACAGCTGATTCTGTTGGTACCGCGTCAACACGACCTTCGTCCATTGCTGTGGAGAATTCTGAAATTGTTGTACCGCGTTTGAATCCTAGACCGTCTAACTGACTCAGTGCGATACTGGCTGAGAATGTCACTGTGCCCGTGCCTTGATCAACACGGAAGAATGGTCCCACGTTGAAGTTACCAAATTGGTCAGTGGTCACAAAGAATGTTCGTCCTGAACCTCGTTCCTGCATCTGCGCACGTAACACCAGTTCACCTGTTTCTGCATCTGCCTGTGTGGCATACGTGGGAACCGGCGTAATTGAATTTACAGGTGGTCCGTAGATTTCACTGGGATAGTTGGTATCAGCATAGCCACCTGTGCCAATTTCTAACAGATCGTGTGATGTCACACGGGTCAAACTGATTCTAATGGTCAGTGTACCATCGGACAGTGTACTGGGTGCTGGCACAGAACCTTTGAGAGTAGGTGGATCATTGAATCTCACCACACTGCGTACCAATGCTGGACTGACGGTTAGCAGTGCATAGTCTTGACCAGTGGTATCACTGTCTTGATAATTGGTTATTTCATATTCTTGGCCTTCGTGTACAAATCTATAATTTGTGGCAGCAGCTATACCGGTCAACAATCTATCACCGTCAGCGCCACCAAGATTTCCTATACCAAATGTAGAATCACCACGTTCTCCCTGAATCAGTTTGTAGGTCACAGATGTGCCGGTAGTGGTTAAATCCACCACGCTGCCTTCTACTTGGAAAGCTGTGGTTCCTGCAGAGGCCGCTGCAGAAGACTGTGCAACAATGCTGTTGGTAGCTTGAGAAACAGAATAGATCACAGAGTCTGTGCCCAATGCTCCTGTGCCAGCTATTGCAATAGTTCCACCTGTGGTTGTTCCTCCTGTGGTAGCATTTGTTACAGTCACAGTGGTATTGGTGCAGCTTATTACACTAAATGTTCCATTATAACCACCTGTGGCAAAAACACTTATGGTGATATTTTGAAATGGCAGATAAGGCGGAACGTTCTGAGCAGTGAATGTATACGTGCAAGTAGTTCCGTTGCCGGCCACACTAACACTGGTAATATTTGGCCTTGTGACCAAACTTGAGCCCAACACAAAATTTTCCAAGCAGGTGATGTTAGTAATAGTTGTAAAATAAGGACCAGCACCAGTGGACGCAGCCAGAGTTGGACCCACGGAAAATGCCAAAGAAGTGGGTACACCTATAAATGTACTGTCTATCAAAGCTCTGGTACTCACACTGAAATCATTGGCTGTGATTCCAGAAGTAGTCACAAAGTACACAGTGTTTGCAGTTAATCCTGTGGGCAGAGTCGCAGCACTGAACCTCACTGGTTGACCTGCTGTGAGTCCGTGACTGGTTTTGGTAAAAGTATTGGCCGCAGTGCTCACACTGGTCACAGCATTGGCTGCACCTGTTTCTACACCCGGTTCATACACAGTGATTTCTATGTAATCATAATTTTCTCTTCCCTGTGCCAAAGCTAGACCATAAGGCACCACAGTGGGACTTCCTGCCAGCGCAGAACCAGTGAATGTGGTTATGCCTGCACCTGTGGCTGTAAGAGAAATAGTAAATGTTGAATCAGTGGGCACAGTCTTGATAAAGTATACATCACCGTCTCCAACAGTGACTCCTGCTACAATCTCATTAGGCAACACCGCACCAGGAGGTTTCACGAATCTCACTTGATATCCCACACGTTGTCTATGATTGATGTCTGTGGTTATTACACCAGTGCCATAGTTTATACCTGTGATGGTATAGGTTTCTAGATCAAATGTAGAATCATAGTCTGTAAATTCCAATTGCCTGTAGACAAAATTACTGTCATTTAGTATAAGAGCAGTACTAGGTCTAGTCGCTACCTCTACAATGTCTCCGTGTAACACATGGAAACTATTATTTCTAACAGTGATACGTTGTCCATGAGGCACACCTTGAAAAAGACCACCACCTGTGCTGATGTTTAATTTGGCACGTTTGGTAGCGAGATCATCGATCTGTGCTGTGGTAATAGCGTATCGTGCAATTTGACCTCCATGATTGATTTCTAATTCACTGCCAGGCAAGGGGAAGAAATCATCGTAGTTAATGTAAATTATTGCATCGCCTTTGGTAGTCACAGTGTCCACTGAAGCAGCATACACAGTAGCTGTCTGTGCAAGATCCGTGTAAAATCCAGTAGGAGTTGGCACTTCTAATGGATCACTGGCTTCTGCTACGAGTGCAAAGTTTCCGTGAGCACTGGACCCTCCCACGCTTCTAATCTGGCCACCATTCAGTGAATAGTATGAAATTTGGCAGTAATAGGTAAACATGCTCACAGCTTCAGTTAATCCGCCGTTAGTAGTTACGAGTCCGTAACCAAGATCAGCTACCTGTGTGAAGTCATTGCTGAGCATGGAACGATTACCTGGCATAAGAACTTCAAACACTCTGATAAAACTGTGTGTGCCCGCACCCGAACCCACAAAGGTCACTGCGGTGGTACTGCCAGCTACCTCAGCTATTCTAAATTGTGTCAGTGTGAATCCAGACAGTAACACATAGTATTCTTGATTAACAACGAGACCAGTCGGCAGTGTACCAGTGGAATTGAATTTCACAATAGCGCCTGGTTGTAGACCGTGTGCAGATGCAGTGGTTATAGTTGGAGTGCTGAATGTACAGGTGATTGAACCAGCAGCAGGTGTGTAAGGTGTTAGTTCATCTAAGATAAACTGAGCTGTGCTGAATCCACCTGTGGTAGCGGTAGCTGTGCCTACACCAAATGTATACCCTCTGATGTAGTTGACTCTATATACTTCTCCGCTGACAATAAAACTACAGGGAGTCTTGGGTGGTCTCAGTAGGCCCGATACTCGTAAAAATGTATTACTGTCTTTGCTGTCTATGACAAATTTTTGATTGCCTGTGAATCCATCCACAAACATACCACCGGCAAATGTTTTGGCATTTATACTTCTACTGAATGCTGCAGATTCTTGACAGTATGGAGATTTGGCAAGAATCTGTCCATCGGGGTCCAACACCATGGCAAATCCACCTTGACCCTGCATGGTCATGGCTCTTAGGATCACTGCATCGTTGCACAAGAACGTGTCCATATCGCCATTGTCTTTGGGATAGTTTACTGTTGCGCTGTTTTCGATAACATCAACTATGGCATTGGTCAATAGTGTGACTACTGTGTCAGATCCTACTTCTGCAACAAGACCTTCGTCTAGAGTCTGCAGGGTCGGTACAGTGGTCGTGGTAGCCACCGCGCCAGCCAGTGTATACAATGCTGTAATCTCTACATTGTCTATGATATCTTGGGCCAAGGTATTGATGCGTTGAATACCTGCCACAGTTTGAGATAGTTGAGCACCAATTGCCAATGCAGGATTGCTGCCAGGCACAGCTGGTCCTTTGTATTTTAATGCAGCTGAAATTGTGCGATTTTGACCACTGTATTTCAAATCAAATACCATAGAGTCTATGATCAATCCCACATCTCTGTAGCAGATATCTTCATTGTAGTCAAATGCAGACGTAAATGGACCGGTGTTTGTCAAAATTTGATTATTGATCCAACCTATGACCTGATCCTGAATAAATTTTCTATTTAAGGTAATCAGTTGTGCGGCACTAGTGAAACCGCCTTTGTTATTAATCAATGGGTAAACAGGCTGTGTTGAATCTGCTAGATAGTGATAGCCATACAGTTGAGTTGTCACTGTGAGGCCGTCTATGACAGGGTCACGTCTAAAATTCAAAAATGCCCAGGGACTGGAACTATCAAAACCTATCTGCGGTCTTATAATAGTTCTACGGAATTCATCGCCTATCACTGCTACGTTTTGAGGCACACGTAATGGTAAATTTTCTAGGTATATGCCAGTTTCAACAAATACAGAAATTTGAACACTTTTGGTTACATCACCAAATGATATAACTTCCCCAACATCAAATTCTCCACTGATTATATCAACATCAAATTCTTCATTGCCTCCTGAGTCCAGCGTACCGTTATGTGCTAGAATCTGTGCCAGTGCTCCAGAAGTCTCTCCACGGAGATATAGGCCTTCTCTTATGTCTTTGGCTGCATTAGCGGCCACTGTACTCAATGCTGGATTGCCAGTGAAGTCTGTTCTATAACCGCTGGTGAACAATCTAAATCTTGGAAGACTCACAAGTATGCTTGGCAGTGAGGTAAAGCCTGATCCTCCGTTGGTAATACTGATGCTGTTTATACCACCGTCACCTGCGTCAACATCTGCTACACCAAAAGCTCCGCTGCCGCCACCACCTATGAATCTCACTGATACTAAACCGTATCCAGATCCTCTGCCTCCTGAATTAACCTGTACTCTAGCTACCTTGAAGGTGAGATCTAAAGTGCATCCTTGTCTAATTCCAACACTGCTGCCGGGACAAGTAGTAGCTGCAGGAGACACTGGTGCAGGTAATACACTGTAGTTGCCACCAGTGATCTGTCTTATAGCAGTAACTGGTCCTCGGCCTCCTGTGCCTCCAGGCCCCACTGACAACACCTGGTATCTAGCTGCTGTACCGACACCAGTGGCCACAGTGAGGATGTCGCCCGGAAGATAGTTTACCCCTCCGTTGGCTATCTCAACTGTGTTTACATTCATAAAAATAAATGCAGGACTAAAACCAGTGCCTGTGGTAGCACTGATATCATCGATTTGTGCCAGGGTAACTGGCTCATCGCCATTGCCCCAGGTAAGAACTTTCTTATAGGGACCAATCTCCAACGGAGCTTCTAGTAGTAACTCTTCCGCACGTTTTAGAGCAGCTTCTAGAGTCTTATATGCATAGGCCAGACTGCGACCTTGTCTGTCTAGTCCAACTCCACGGCGGTCATCTTTACCAGCTGTGCTCACATATAGATTCACTGTGCTGCTGTAACCTGAACTGTCAACATACCTTTTGGTAGCAGCTATCAAACCGCTGTATGCAGCATCATCATCATCTACAGGATCTCTAGAAAGCAACAACGGCCCGGTCATGGTACCAAATGCAGTGTTGGTTGTATTGGTCGCAGGATCAACAGCATCTATACCCTGCAGAGATATCTTTGAATCAACATAGCCCTTGTTGGCTGCCAACCTGTTTGTGTCAGTGGCCGTGGATCCGTGAACTGTGTTTATTGAGCCAATTGAACTACTTAATTCTGCATAAGAACCAATGTTTGGCAAATTTCCAATTGCATATCTAACACCGCCACTTTGCGCATTGACTGGTCCTCCTAGATTAGGAGTTGGATCGCCTGATATATCTGAAAACAGGCTGTTGACCACAATGGAATTTTGACTGGTATCAAAATCAATTTGAATACCTTCACCAGCTTCAAGTTTTTTGAAAACTACCCCGTCTGTGGTGTCATTGACAACAACCAATGCATTTTCATAATCGTTGGGAAATGATTCAGGAGTATCATCTAGACCTATAAATGTGAGTTTTTCACCTAGTCCTAGTGAACTATACAGTTCTCTAAAGTTATCATTGATAGATCTAAAACTGTCTCTGAGACTGTCACCAGTGCCGTCGTTGCCAATCGAGCCGATATTAATAATTTTTCTTGCCATAGCAGATCCTATGTGTTTGGATATCCATGATATTTATCCAAAGTTTTTATAAGCCTGATGTAAATACTGCATGTTCATCCAGACTAGATCACAGAAAAATCAATATGTTAGACCTAGTAAACTGGGCAATCAACACAGTTACACAAGGACAAAAACCGTAGTAACTTTGAAGTGTGATGACTGTGATGCTGTGTTTGAAAGAGATCTAAAAAAAATAGATAGAAAGCGATTGAACAACAACTATTTTCATTGTTGTTCTGGCTGTGATACTAAGCGATTTGCGCAGAGAACAGGAGTAGACCAAAAGAAAATTTGGGATATGCCCACTGACGCAGATCTAGATATTTCTAAACTCTAAAACTTTCGCCGCAACCGCAACGGTCACGTTCATTGGGATTTATAAAATTGAATCCTTCATTGAGTCCATTACGAACCCAATCCATTGTTAGACCGTTTAGGTACACAAGACTTTTGGCATCGACTAATATAATGAAGTCTTGTTGAGCAAAATTAGTTACGCCCTCTTCATACTTATATTCATCAACATATTCTAGAACGTAGGCCAAGCCACTACATCCAGTAGTCTTAACTCCAATACGAATACCAATACCCTTGCCACGTTTAGCGAGAGTTTGTTTAATTTTAGATCGTGCTGTGTCGGTTACGGTAATCATCTACAGCCGCTTTTATAGCATCTTCTGCTAATATTGAGCAATGTATCTTCACTGGTGGCAGTGCTAATTCTTCGGCGATTTCGGAGTTTTTAATTGATCCTGCTTGGTCAAGGGTTTTTCCTTTGACCCATTCTGTGATGAGGCTCGAACTCGCAATAGCCGATCCACAGCCATACGTTTTAAATTTTGCATCTGTAATAATACCTGTATCATGATCCACCTTTATCTGTAGTTTCATTACGTCGCCGCAAGCAGGGGCACCAACCATACCAGTACCTATGTCAGCATCATCTTTGTTAAAACTCCCTACATTACGAGGATTCTCGTAGTGATCAATTACTTTGTCCGAGTACGCCATTTATCACTCTCCAGTTTATGATTCGCCATATGTTTTTCAAATAGCTTTTTTTGTCTGCCTGATAGTCCAGTGCCCAAGCATGCTCCCACCAATCTACCAACAGCACTATGTCGTTCTTGATTTCATGATTCCGAATAGTTTTGATTTGGCCATCACGAGCCAAGTATGCCCAGCCGCTGCCCTGTATTGTCATAGCTGTTTTTTCAAATTCTTCTTTGAACTGATCAAAGGTACCAAAATGTTTTTCTATAAACTGTAAAATTGCGTCATAGGGTCTGTTAGATCCCTCTGGTTTTTGTAGTTGACCGAAATAGATATTGTGTAGAAAAGCCCCAGCTTCGTTGAAATCATCGTCACCCTCACCTTTGTTATATCGATCAACATAGGCTTTGTACAGTGTACCGTAGTGGTAATCTATGGTTTCTTTAGACTTTATCGGTGCTAACTCATTACGGTCGTAGGGCAGTGTTAACTGTACAAGTTTGTCTTTTTTGCCTTCGATTATAAACTTTCGAATGAATTTAAATTCCATACACGTATTTACCGCTAAATAAAATCCTAAGGAGATTTAATATGATCGATTTATTAAAGAAAATATTTGGAGCAAAAGAGACAGCACCTACACCAGCGGTTGAAGCACCAAGCACCAATTGGCCGTTCCCTAGGCCGATCGAATCTGCCCCATATAAGGTGCCTGAGCCAGAGGCTACTGTGCCAATTCCATCGGTGGTTGAAACTGTAGTTCTAGCGCCGCCAGCCAAGAAACCTGCGGCGAAAAAATCTGCCACCCCCAAGAAGGCACCTGCTACGAAAGCAGCTCCTGCTAAATCTACCGTTACACGTAAACCAAAAGCTAAGCCAGCTGCTTAAGACTTTGTTCGTGGAGTGCAAAGCTGGCCAAATTTTTGGCCTTGCTTTCGCACATGATATCCGCCCACGACCTGTGTGTCAAAGCCCATTCATTAACAGTTGTGTTCCAATAAAAACCTGAATGTGCTCGCAGTTTGGCTTTTTTGTAGCCCTGTTCTAGGAGGGACGGAAGATCGGGGCGGATGTGTCGGGGATGAGCAACAAGGCAGTCTTCCCGTGATACACTATAATGTATGACAGGCCGAACACCACGCCAACTATCAATAAACATGTTAATACGGGGATCAGTCGCTTCAATGTATTCTCCTGTTTTAATCCAATGATGATGTATGTCGAGCACCAATGCACAGTCTCCGATCAGTTCAAGGCTGGCATCAACGCCCCAGGTCATTTCATCATTTTCTATTGTGAGGCAGTTGCGAGCTTCGGGAGTCATCTTGGCTAGAGCGTTGCGAACACCAGCGGGACCTTGCCTGCCTGCGATATGCACATTGATCTTGAAGTCCTGGAATGTTTGACCATACCCCATCCAACGAGCCATGTCCACATGGTATTCAAATTCTTCAATGCTTCTATCTACTATGCCCGGGTCAGCAGAAGCCAACACGCAAAACTGGCCAGGATGAAAACTAAGGCGAACCCTATTCTCGCGAGCCACATCACCCACTCGGGCAAATGCTCTCTCAGCAGTGGCTCTAACATCGGGCTGCCGCCAAAACCACTTCCAATTAGGCTCAGTGTATACAGGAAGTATATCACTTGAGAGTCGTACCATTCTAAGATTTTCATCTAGTGTCCCCACCCTGCTCACTAGTTTGTAGCAGGCTTCTATGTTTCTGTGCATCAAATCCCAAAGGCGCTGTTCTGCCTGTGCAGGATGTTCGCGCAGCCACCTCACGGTAGTTGATCCTGTATTTAAGTCTCGGTCCTTGGCATTGATTTTCATGCCATCTACTTCTGCAGGATCGTTGATCCATTTGCAGGCAAAGCCAATTCGTTTAATCATTAGTGTACCGCTGCTTTTTCATTTACTGTGCATTCAATTACCCAATTATGAAATTCGGTAAATTTGTTTACTTCTATACCTAGCCCAACCGCTTCGTTTACAAAGTGCTTTAAAAGTGCATTGTACAATTCATCAGGCATGGTGTCTTTATCAAACTTGATTTTCATCTTTAGCTTTCGCAGAAATTACATTGGCGATACGGAAGGAGCGCCATTCCTTTTTGTCTATACACCAAACGCTTAGGACATCTGGATTAATTCTTTTTTCTTTTTTAGGAGCAGGAAAGTCAGTGGGATTATCTGTATTGGTTTTATGCACCAGTGCTGGAGGAAGCAATGCTTCGTTAAGTGTGCAAGGCATAGATCGGATCGCGCCGTCTACTTTAGTAAATTCTATCACGCACTCGCCTGTACGCAATAGTTCGGATAGTTGTTCGCGTGTATGTGTAGTCATAAGATTAGTATAACACAGTTATCTCCAGTTGTCAACTACATACGGATCTAAAACATCGTGAGGATTTGGATCTCCGTGAAACACACATACACTGCAACTGTTTGGAATTTTTGGATTGGCTACTGACTTAAAGTTGCGTTTTCCATCTTTCAAAACTAATTCTTCTCTGCTACGTATTTCCCATTTATAACTTTGTATCCATTCTATGGGCCAAAACTTTAAACGATCCCTACTGGTTTTCCATATCCAATCCTGATCACCTTGCAGTTTCTGTGCTTCGTTGGGATTGTTGTTGAATTGTTGGTAGATATGCGATTGTGTGCCGTGTACCCAACTCATTACTGAACTATTAAGATACATCCAAGAAGGGTGAAATTTTCTATTGAAATCTTTAATACCTAAGAAATTATTTCCGTGTCCTACGGTCAAGTTATCTATATTGTTGTGTATAACAACATCGAGATCAAAATAGACTATTCTACCATTGATTGGTAAATTGGGATCAAACATATGTACCTTGTGCCACCATATTTTTTTATAATTTTTAATAGGTTGCACAATGCTTCGGACACCGTCTATAGGGTGTTGATCATCAGTGATACAGACAAATTCATAAGGAACTGTAAGATGTCTTGATACCATGTTCCGGAGTCGTTCGATATATCCACGACCATATTTGGTACCAAATTTAACACACAGGACTGTGACCTTTTCGGAGTTACTGTTGATAACAACTTCTTTTTGATCTTGTCGGGATTCTTTTTCTGCCCGTCTTATAGCTTTTAGTCGTCTGCGTTCTTCTTTAGTTTGGGTTTGATTTAACAATTCCATCTATTTTGATAAGACTTTCTAATATTAATTTTAAGTTGTCTAATTTAATCATATTTGGTCCATCACTGGGAGCCGTATCTGGATCTTCATGACATTCCATAAACACAGCACTTACACACCCGGTGGCCACCGCTGCCCTCGCCAAGTATGGGACCATAGTGCGATCACCTCCGGATCGTTCTCCCATGCCTCCAGGCTGTTGTACACTATGTGTGGCATCAAAGACCACTGGATACCCGGTGCCTGCCATAATAGGTAGACTGCGCATATCCACAACAAGATTATTGTATCCATGGGTATATCCTCTTTCGCATAACATAATACGTTGATTGCCAGTTGAAGCAATTTTTTCTGCAACATTCTTCATATCGTGAGGAGCAAGGAACTGTCCTTTTTTCACATTGATTGCACAGCCTGTTGCCCCAGCTGCTAGTAAAAGGTCGGTCTGCCTGCATAGAAAAGCAGGAATTTGTAATACATCGATACCAGCTATAGCACACAATTCTGCCTGATAACTTTCGTGTATGTCAGTTAAAACTGGGACTCCAACATTATGTTTCACAGTATTGAGAATCTTCAAACCTTCGTCGATTCCAACACCTCGCCGAGTTGATATACTTGATCGATTGGCTTTGTCAAAACTGCTTTTGTAAATTAATTTTATATCTAAACTATCACAGATTTCTTTGATGCTGTATGCAGTTTCAAGTGTATGAGCAAGACTTTCTATTTGACAAGGACCGGCAATTAATACTAAAGGCTTAGTATTTCCTAATTCTATATTATGAATGTTGAATGTACGCATATAATTATTTATACAACACCAATCAAGCCGGCAAGTTGTTTAGCAGTGGCCGGACTCAGTGTCCATCCTAGATGCCCGTGCCCAGTGTGATAATATATACCGTATGTTTTAGATGCTGAAACGATGGGCATCATATCTGGAGTCATTGGTCTCAAACACGCCCAGCACGAATAATCCTTGGTATTAATATCTGGCAAGTTTTCGTGTACCCAATTTAATAATGGTTCAATCCTATCTCTACGTATGTCATAGTTCTCACCGACAAATTCGGCGGTACCGGCAACACGTAATCTATTCCCCAATGTACTGGTTACAATTTTTGCCTGATCATCCAAAAGACTCACTCGAGGTAGATAACGTAGATCTTCATCTCTAACATTGATAGTGATACTATAACCTTTGACTGGATATATAGGTAAAGTATCGCCAAACATTTTAGCAATTTCTATCGATCCAATACCTGCAGAAATCACTAGATTGTCAAAATCTACATATAAATTTTTTGATAATCGCAAATCAAATCTTGTAGCAAATTTAAATACTACATTGTATTTCTTTTCTAATACCTGTGCCAGTTCAATACAAAATTTATGTACATCACCGGTCCAATCGCTTGGAGTCCACGCACCCCCAACAACATTTTTAATATTTTTTAACGCCGGATCAACACAGATAGTTTCTGTTGCTGTAAGTATATCCCATTCACACCCGTTTGTTATGTAAAGTTCTTTAACATCAATGGCATTTTGTAGATAATTGTTGTCTTTATAAAAATGCAGTATACCATTATAGCTTTGATCAAAGATCAATCCTTCTTCATGTATAATTTGTGAGTAGAGTTTCCTAGATTCGATGCCTAGCCTAATAGACTCAACAGTGTTTTTAGTATAGTCTCCTTTAGCAGTGTGCCAAAGGAACTTAGCCATCCACTTTATTTTAGCAATACTTGGAGTAGGTCTAATCAGTAAGGGAGCATCTTTTTTGAACATCCACTTGAAACCCTTATGAACATTGTTCCAGGTCGTCCATACTTCGCTATTACTAACTGATACCTGTCCGCCATTGGCAAAACTGGTTCGCATGGCAGGATAATATTCTTGCTCAAGGACCGTTACTTTATGACCATCCTTGGCAAGATAATAAGCAGCCAGCAGACCAGTGATTCCTGCTCCAACCACTGCTATTTTTTTCACGCAAATAGATCCTCATTCCATTCACGATGACCTTCTCGGAAAGCCATATTGCTCTGTGTTTCGCGAACTTCTACACGATAGCACCACAAACGTGCGGCTTCGCCTGGACCCCACATCTCTGGAATGTAAACCCCATTGACATATTTGTATAGCATATCGCTAAGACCTTCGCAACCTAACTTAGGCAATACAACTACCTTAGCCATTTTCTTTTCTACTAACAAGTTGTATGTTTCCATCTCTGGGTCGTCAGCGGCTACAATAAGTGTGTGATCAAATTGATCCTCTAGGATCTTTTTTAGTTCTTTTAAGCCACCGTAGTCAGCCGCCCAATTACGTACATCAAGGTCGTTGGTGCCAAAGTAAAATTTCATACTAAATGAATAGCCGTGGATTAGATTACAGTGACTATCAGCCCGCCATTGTCTGTATGCGCAGGGAAAGGCGTCGTGATATTCTTTTGTTGACGTGTACTTGTAAAGTACTGGTTGAAGATTTGCCATCTCTAGTCTCCTTTGTAAGGTAGCAAGTTTGACGACATGCAGAGTTTATAAAGCGGGATGAATGACGTAGAAAGTCCGCTAAGTTTTAGTATACAGTATATTTAACTGTTATGCAAGAGATTCTTAAAATTTTCTATGCTAAGAAACTCAACATTAGATTTTTTCCATTCTGTTGGCATCAACCAATTGTGATGATTCACAATTTTATATTCTACACTGGGAAACAATTTGAATACCTTGGCTGCTTGCCATATCCAATAGCTAGGGTCAATCGAGTGTGATCCTCCGGCAGCATAATTTTTTGTATTTTTATAAAGATTGTTTACTAAGGTATCGTTACCGTATAAATCAAAACCTAATACATAAAGTTTTTTTATATTAGGTAACTGAGAAGCAACTAGCAATGCATACGTTCCACTACCCCAGTTTCTTGGTTGATCAATTCTATTATGTTCTTGATCGGGAATATCAGGTAATAGAATTATATTTTTACGTTTTTGAACCTTGCGAAACCATTGGTAAGAATTTTCTCGAACATAGATAAAGGTTGAAGCTGTGTTTGGATTCTCTACAGCTTCTCTCACCATGCGTTCATCACAACAAATGAGATGATTTACCACAGCGTCTCGATGTATGGCATTACACCCTACCAATGATATTTTGCCTAGTAAATTTTGTATGTTAATACTGCCACGACTTTCACCATTGCCTATTACTAATACAGAGTTGGATATCATCTATCTCTTTCTGTGATTTCTCCGAATGGCAACCACACACCCGGATCTCCAGCTTTTACACAAACCCATCCTATACTTTTCTTAACTTCTGGTTCTGAATTCCAAACAATGTCACCACGATTAAAAGCACCGTAGTCCGGAGCAGCACTAGCATATGTATGTACCTTATCATTAAATTTGATACCACCATTGACGTGTAGATCTACTCGAGTATCCATGCTACCTGGACCTACTTTGAGTTTGCCATTCATTGACACCTGTATGGTTCCAGATTTTTTGTTGCCTAGTCTAATATCGCCACCAGCTTCTATGATGATTCTTGCTGTGTTGTCTGTGACAAGTTCAATATCGTGACTTGCATAGGTACCCAGTCTGGCCTTGGATCCTTCAACGGTGCCTATGATGATTTCTACGCCATCTTGAGCAACACTTAGCGCAGCATTTGGTTGATCTGTGCCAAGTCCTAAACGATCATTAGCACTATTGTAGTGAACATATTGATTGATCACCATTGAACCGTCTACAATCAATCCTTTGAGTCTGCCTACCTCTCTAAGATTACTTTTGCTGATACTGCTTCCTAGTTCAGTGGCAGTCAATACCGTGGTGTTTCCTATTGATACCTGTTTGTTTTTTGCTAGATCTAATGATTCTGATAAAAAGAATCTGTCTGGTTCACTGTTGAAAACCAATTGCTTGACATTGCCCTGGCCTGACCAAAGCAGTCCTTTGCCATTCAAACCATTATCTCCAGATTTGAATGTAATAAAGGGAGTGTTGTCTAGACTCATTTCGTGACCTTTGCCTAGGGCAAGATCCTTTAGAGTTTTTGTTATAACATCGATAGCTTGTTCTAAATTATCTGACATATTTTATTTTATTCCATAACAAGACCATAGCGTTTCCACAGTCCTGGTGCACCTGCTCTTACACAGACCCAGCCTACTGGTTTGCCTATGTCTGGATGACTGTTCCAAACAATGTCTCCAACTCTATGACTTCCATTACTAGGAAATTCTTCGGCATATGAATGCATACGTCCGTGAAATCTTATTGGGCCATTCACGTGCAAGTCAACACTGGGGTCGGGATTAGTGACTCGAATACTTAGTTTTCCATGGACCGATACCTGAATAGGTTCAAGTTCAGTGTTGCCCAGTTGTATATTTCCACTAGGTGATACACTTAGTCTAGCTGTGTTGTCTGTGATGATATCGAATGGCATACTGGCATATGTACCTACCATGCCTCTCGTTTGATCTTTGGTTCCAAGAACAACTTCAACTCCATCTTCCACCACAGATAGGCCCGCATTAGGCGTCTCTGTGCCTAGTCCCAGTCTGTTATTTGCACTATTGTAGTAGACATATTGATCTATATTGACATTTCCGTCTATGATTAATCCACGCAGCCTTCCTAGTTCGCGTAGATTACTCTTAACTACAGACGATCCTAGTTCAGTAGCTGTGAGAATTTGCACTCCGCCTATGATCAATGTGCGATCTTTGAACAGTTCAATGTGTTCAGATGAGAAAAATCTATCTGGCTTATTGTTAAAAACAAATTGTTTTACATTGCCTTCGCCAAACCAAAGAAGTCCCTTTCCAATAATTGAATCGTCGTTTACTTTTTTGAATTCTAAAGAAGAAGAACGTTCTACTCTTAGATCTGCTGTAAGTTCGTTGACTTCTAATTTAGCTGCACGAATGATTCCGGTCGCAGTGATATCTTGTGCGGTAAGTGTTTGTTCAACAGATAAATTTCCAAGAACACCGTCTGTAGAAATCTTCTTAATATGTACATTGTTGTTCTTAATTAAGATTTGATTCTCTTCAGCTTCGTCTTTAATTCCTCTGCTGGCAAATCCGAATATCACTCCACCATTGATATGATCCCCAGATAAACTACGCTTTGGCAGTTTTGCTGGAATCGATGTAATATCCAATGGGGTGTTCTTTGCATTATTGTCAACTAGGCTTTTAATGCTGTGTCCTAGATAAACTAGGGCGTTATCAATGTTGGAATCTGTCATAGTATGATATTTATCAATATCACACTCGTAAGAAAGGGCGACATAATCGCCCTTTGTTAGAAAGATTTGAATTTATTGAACCTTTAACAGCATAATATCTTCGTTGATTCTACCGTTCATCTTGGTATCTACTGCATTGATCTCCTCGAGGAACTTGCGAAGAACCACTTTGCCAGCTTCTTTGAATGCCTTGAGTTGTTCTGCAGGTTTACGCAGAGTCTTTTGTACACTTTTTGTTTCGTTGAAGCCTGTGATAGTGGTTCCTTTGATGCTGAGTTCTTGGAACTCAGCGGCCACATACTTGCCAAGTTTACGAGTTTTGCTGTTGAAAATCCATAATTCCTGTGCACCAATAATGTCTGCTGGATTGACGCTAACCAGTTTCAGTGGCTCGTCGCTCTTTTTGTACTTGAGTTTGGCAATGATCTTGTCTTTGCTGACTGCTTTCTTGGCTCGAGGCTTCTTATTGACCTTGGCCTCTTGCATCAACATATTACAGGCACTTTCAATTTCTTGTAAAAATGCAATAAAAGATTTAATCTGTTTCTTGCTACGGTGACTGTAACCCTCACGCAACTGCTCGTCAGCTTTGCCACTGGCTAGCTCAAGTAGTTCTGCAAGATCTCTGGAGTAAAAATCACGAATGATTCTAGCGTGAGCCGCCTTGGCTTGTTTTGCTTTCAGCAAGTTCAGCACTTTGAATGCCTTTGGATCAAATGTTTCGGGATCAGTTTGAAACGCTTCTATAGCTGTTTCAATTTCCTCGGTCATTCCCAATGACACTTCACGCAGTCGTTCCTGAATACTAGGAGTATAAACATCCTTTTTGACTTCTAAAACTGCATCGCTGTCATCAATGTCGTCTCGACCCTGCTCAATGACTTCGTTGATACGGGCCCGCAACCAAACAGCAGTGTCTCGTCCATCATTAAAGTCTTCACGAACTGCTGGCATACCTTTTAGCAAACAGGCTGCAACCGCACCCATGGTCATGCCGCAACGATTGTCTTTGGTTTTCTTAAATGCAGAAATGTCTTCTTTGGTACAGCCCTGTCGCCCCATCCAATCTATGACTTTGGGTTTAAGTTCTTTAGCAGAACTTTCTAAACGATACCAAGCCATAGCTGTATGAAATTGGCGTAAGAATTGATTTGTATCCCAAGTCTCGTGACCGTCCCACTTTGGGCTAAGATCGCGACCTTTCTTTGAACGAGCATCTGCCAAATGTTTTTCTTTAGTAGCCATTTTTCACTCCTGTGTGTTAAACAATACTTATAGTATAACACCATTTTCTGGGATTGTCAACTGTTTTCAAATCGTTTTACCTTCTCCAAATCGCCTTCTGCGTTTTCAAGATAAACAATGCTGGCAAAATAACCCAAACCTAATTGAGCCTGCGCAATTTCAAAAGCCTGCTTTCGACTATTAGTTGTTTCAATCAACTCTTCTTGGCCGTCGTCGCCTTCGGCCCATACTTCATAGAGTTCCCAGTTCATTTTAGACTATTATCTCCTTAAGTTAGTCTTTCATATTATCATCTTGGACTATCCAGCCCAGACGAAATAGATCCTCGCGGATCTCATCAGTGACTACGCCTTCCCCGACATAGCCTTCCCCTTCTTTGTAAGCCAGTTGTTCTTGCTCAGTGAGCACAGCAAACTCGCTTGCACTTAGAGTTCTAGTATCTCTAATCCCGCTACAGTACCAATCAATGTAATCACCTTTCTCTTGCATATCGGCAATGATGCCGCCAGCATATCTCCAACTGCAAGACCACCGTTGATTTTTAAGGATTGGAATAACTTCGTGTTTGATAAAATCTCTATTGCACATTGAGGCATAGAGATTTTGAGCATAGACATCACTTTCGCGAACCTTGGCCAGTATCCAGTCGGTGGTTCGAAGATCATATTCCATATTGTCTTTACGCCAATTGGGATCTTCTTCCTTGATCACTTTATCAAAATTGTGTTCTTCGTACATTTTAATATATGCTTTATCGTGCTCTTTGCCCTCTTCCTTACAGCGTTCGATATACTTTTCTTTTTGAAAGGTATTACGGGAGGGGCTTCTTGAAATCTTTGACATCTTGCACAGCTTGTTTTAGTGTTTCACTGTAATTAAGAGCACTTTGTTCTGACAAATGTATGTTAGTTTCAAAGTCTACATGGCCTTTGGTTAACAACGTCCAAATATGTTGCCAACGTGTCATAGACCAAAAGTCGGTTCTAGTTGTGGTATAAATGGTTACAGTTACGCCAGTGTCTTCTGCTTCTATATCGACGGTATGGGTGCAATCATCGTTGCCGCACTCACAGACAACCTTGTACATTTTTGAAGGTCCCCATTCGTTCACCAACAAAATACCTTTAGCAGGAACTTCAGGAGTTAGGTCCATAGACTATCTCTTGCTTTGATTAATCGAATCATCATAGCTTCATCTTCTTTTTCGTATGCGGCTTCGATCTTCTTAAGCAGCTTGTGTGACTTGTCGCTTAGTTTTTCAAGTTCAGGAGTCTTCTTGCTGCCAAACAGTCTGCCATCGTTGAGCAACCGTGCCTGTTCGCAGTATTCTGTCCAACCTGACGCATCGTATGGATCAGGACGAGCACGATAGGTCACAGTCCACCAAGTGTAAAGCTCTTTGATTTCTTTGGCACGTTCTGCTTGTCCAGTAGGCTTGCCGTATTCTGGATTGTCCGGCTCACACCAGTCAGTGTTAGTCAGTGTCATTGCCCAGTCAAGGTGATCGATACCTGCTTGTGGGCAACGCCACACACGCCAGCGGAACCAACCACTGGCCCAGAAAGGTGGATTATACTTGGCACGGTCTTCTTTACTGCCCCACGCAATGTGACTCCAAGCTGATTCTATCTCAACAAAATCAACCAGCTCATTGAATAAGCAAGGCAAAAAGCGGTTCCCCACGTCCTGCCATTGGCCAGGCTTAATATCCCGGGGATGAGCGGTAAGACTATGAGTCCGACTAACCCAACGGTTGTTAATGTAGTACTTGATATCATATAGTTTCCTTACAGGCCAAGTGACAAAATCTTGAATGTAGCCTAGGCCTTCTTCGGCTAGCCAGTAGCGAACAGGATGATAGCGTTTGGCTTCATCATCCCATTCAGCCCATTCATCGCTAGTGCCCATCTTGAGTTTGGGCTTGCCGCGAAGCCAATCTGCAAAAGGACTGCATGACCAATAGTTAGTGTGTTGTGCCATAGTGTGTTTTCTCTGTTGAACAACTTAATTATACTATCTTTCTAGAAACCTGTCAATAAGAATCTATTTTGACTCAAAACTTTCTTTGGTAGCCCGCTAGATTGAGCGTGATGCTGTACTGTTCATAGGCCTTTTGGACAGCAGCATTTGATTGACGATGCCAACTTTCTTCTCGTTCCTTTTCCATTAACATGGCAAACATATCTGCATCACTGTATCCGTGCGTGTGATTGCCAAAAAATCTCTGTTCCATCTCTACCAGAGCACGAAATCTACTTTCAGGTATTTGCACAGTGAATACTTTTTCGGTTTCAAATTCCACTGCATCCTTGCTGATAATATCTGCTCGCAGAGGATCTGTGAAATATCTAGGAGGGTGGTATCTGGCCCTCCGTTTTTGATCATCTACGATCTGCACTTCGTAGTTTTTGCAAAACTGATCAATTTTTTCTTTCATTGCACTAGGCTTTCACTCATTGGGAATATAGCAGCGATGGCTTTGGCACAGGCCAGTGCAACCAGCTGGTGCTCTTTTTGTGTACCGTTGCCACTGCGCAGTTCAATAAAGTGAATCCATGAACGCAAAGTGCCGTTCATGTACAGTCTGCTTTCAATGAGACCTTCCGGTAACACAGCACGAGCCTGTTCCTTGGCTATGCCATTCTTGATAGCCCACTCGTATTCTCGTTGTGCGGCATAGATGACTCGTTGTTGAGCTCTGTACCATTCATTTTGTAGTAGTTGATCTTCCACATCGACTGAGTTCTGTCTGTTCTTGGGGTCTTGCAGTCGGGCTTCTCTTGTAACAAACTTGAGATCTCGAGTTGGGTCAGCATAGCGTTGACTGAATTCTTGGAAACTGAAGCTTCGGTGTCGTAATATCTGTCGGGCGATATCACGGGTGGTAGTGATTTCAACACAGGCTGACACCATTTCAAGTGGCGACCAGTGAGCGTGTTTGACCAAGTATCTGATAAGTTTCTCTGATGTCTCTGAGTTAAGTTGATTGCTGGGATTGCTGACACGGGCGCAATACGCAATGAGTTCCTGGGCATCGACGATACCCAGATCTTTAAATTCGTCAGTGGGCTGTGAATAGGATACCAGTTTAACATCCATATATTTAATCTTCTTCGTCGGGCTGTTCTTGACAGAGAGACTCCATCAGTTTATAGTGCTCATAGGCTTTTTTCAGTGCAGCAAACTGTTCTAGTTTAGCGGGATCAGGAACCAGTATGGCCAAGCGTTCTTCCATCTTGTTCATAAAAGTTTTTAAACTCTTGCCGTCTATACTAATATCAGTACCAGCGGCCATATCAATACCGCCACCTGTTATATTGACACTTGGTGTTGTAGTTGTGTTAGACCAGGTATAATTACCGCCTGTACCTGATGAAATATAGTATCCACCATTGAGATTACCAATAGTAGTAGTAGGCAGTGTAATGGATCCCGAGCTATACATACTATTCATGGTGCTAGTGTCGATGGTGATGGTATCGGAGGCGTAGCCACTGTCTATAGAAAATGTAGGCTGTGCGGCTCCGTAATCATTTAGATCTATTGTATTAACCTCCTGAGACAAAATGTCTGTGTCAGGAATATCTAGATCCTTGTTGCTCATAATTAGGCCTTGGCTTGTTTGCGGGCGTTCTTTTCTTCTGTGATTTCGTTGCGACGAGCTTTGACTGCCTTGGCAACTTCTTGAAGTGCTTTTCGAGCACGAGTACCGGCGGCGCCATTGCCTGCTGTGAATTTTGCGTCCTCGGCCAAGAATGTTTCGAAGTCTGCTTTTAGTTGTTCTACTGTTGTTGACATATTATTTCCTTGTAATAATTTTATACTTAGTCAAGTATTTGGTATGGTCGGTAGGTTTCGAACCTACAAAGGCTGCGTCTATGACTACGCCCCGTCCCCTTTCTCGACTATGAGTCGAGCGGGAGGTCTGCCAATTCCACTCACGACCATACGTATATGTTACACGTTAATTATCAAGAAGTCAATCTTTGTATGCAATATTTTGCCAATCAAAATTAAAAGTAGTATCTAGTTTTTCATAGATAACCCATTGTTTTGTATGTTGAATGACTACAGGAAAATCAACTTTGATTAAATTGCCATAAAACAAATGATGGGGTTGTCTAGTAGTAATCCTGTCTTTGGTTTCTCCAAGACGTCGTTTTTGGAAAACCTGTATAAGATTTTTATTGTAATCGTTAAAAGTTAATGCTAGGATTTTACTCTGTGTTTCTTGACACCATGATTTTTGCACTGGTAATAAATATTCTCTTAGAATACTTTGATTACGATAAATTTTATTAACCCAAGTTCTTACTCCACCAAGCGCAATATCTTGAGAAAAATTACTAATGTACACACCGCCGCAGGCAACTATTGTTTCGTTGTCAAATACGATATGATACACGCCATTAGTATCATTGAATCTGTTTGTTTTATTCAAAATAAAAGGCAACGTATGATTTTGATTAGGCCAATCATCGTGCCACATATTGGTATTAGCGGGTTTTGATTCTAGTTGAGTTGACCTAAGAAAATTATAAAAATTAATTTTTTCTATGGCAGACAACTGATTATAAGTTGAAACTCTCATAGTTCCCCAAATACTTTTATCACTTGTTCGATTGGTTCAACAAATCTTAAACTGATGAATTGTGCAACATCAGTAGTTGATTGATTTTCAACTGAGTGCCAATCATTTATCTTTACGATAACAGGTTTATTGTAATATGTGTTATCTATGCAGGTAACTTTATCTGTTGAAATTGAAGGAGTAGATGTTCCGTTTGGTCCTACAAATGTGTCTGCATCTAAATCTAAAGAATTTTTAGCATACCAATTCATTAAAGTTTTGTTACAATTCATTAAAGGTAAATTCAGTGCAAAGATCGAACGGAATGTTTCAGGACTATCTAGATTTTTGTCAATATGAATAATACTAGTAGAACCTGGCGGAAGACGAAAATATAAAATAGTATGTATTGATAATTCATTACCAAGTATCGTGGATATTTTTTTTGTAATTACTCTATTGCAAGACATAACAATACTTGTCATCGGCAAAAAATCTAACATTTTCAGAATAACAAGTTTTTCATAATCAAACGATAATGGAATATAATTTTGATTACTTAATAAATCATTATGATAAAGAGACGATAAACTTTCCATACGATTTTTATATTCTATGCAAACAGATCAGTAGTATCAATAACTTCTTCAATTTCTCTAAATTTAGTAGGATGCATTCCCCACCTAATAGTAAACATTTGTAAATACAATCGAATAAATCATGTAGATATTTATTTTTTTTGTTTAAGGTGTAAAAAATGTCAATTTGTGTTCCTGCTCTAAAATTCCTTTCCCTAGTTCCTAAAGACATATGGAATATATTACAAGACGAGCTTAACAGTTGGGATCACCAAAACACCAAATATTCAATTGATAGAGCGTTTGTTCAACATAAAGTTAAGATATATTTTACAGGAGATCCATTACTATCTACTTTACCAGAAAATATTTCAAAAGTAATCAACTGGTGTAAAACTATTATAGGGGATGAATATGTGTCTATTAGATGTTTTTTAAATTTAATAGAACCAGGACACGAATTTCCAATTCATGTTGATACTTTAAAACTTCACCTGTTGTCAAAGAGATTGCACATATCTTTAAATAATGCAACAGATTGTTATTACTATACATATAAAAAAGTCAATGACCAATATATTCCTGTAGCACATAAAATGGAATTATGTTCTTTGTATGAGTTAGATAATATTAATCCACATTCTGTAATTAATAAAGGTACCAACAGCAGAGTAAATTTTATTGTGGATATGATACCTGTAAATCAAATTACAACTGATCTTTTAAAGACTGATATCGAACAGGCAACTTTATTTAATAAATTACGCAAATAGATCTGTAGTATCCATCACTTCATCAATTATTCTAAACTTAGTAGGATGTAGACTCCATCGAACTGTGAACATAATTCTAACTCCATCGTTAAAATTTTTAACATTGTGCATTATGTCATTTTTAGTAAAGCAAGGTCTTACTAGTTCCAATTCTTCGATGACTTCTAATTTAGAAACATCTTTTGGAGTTACCGCGTGTTTATAACCTCCCTCGGCTGCAGATGAATTTTTATTTTCTTCTGAGCAGTAATACCATATCATTTTAGTGTTGTGACAATTTAGAACAGGAATGTTCAGCCCAAACGGCACAGGTACAAAACTACTGTCAATGTGATGAGGAAGTTCTGAATGACCAGGTGTGAAATAAAATCTTAATAGACGGAATGGGCTCTTACTTCTGGGTTTTAACCAAGACATAAATGTAGGACAAGTATTTGTTAAATGTTCTTCGGAAAAATTCTGTGCGTGTAGTCCTTTTGAAATATAATCATAATTTATTGACTCTAATAATTCACGTTGTACTTCTTTGAAGTTAGGTATAGTTATGTATTTGTAAAGTTCTTCCATAATATCATTTAATTACATAGTCTGCATAATAATTTATGCTATCAGAGATGTCCATATTTTCTTTAGATGTTCCATAATATATAAGCAAGATTTTTCGATGTCCTACATAAAAGTCTGTACCGTGTTTGCATTTGTGGTCCCAATAACCCCAAGTATTTGAATCATTAGGAAGTTGTTGATAGACTGTTGCATCATTAAATTGATAGTAAAATGTAGATGTTAAATTTGTATCGTATAACATTGACCTTACTGAAAATTTTGGAATCGAAAAATCTGTGTGAGGATGGTGTTCATAGAGACTCGACACTGCTCGTATTACTTGCACATTAACTGGAAGATGATCAATATTATCTAATGTTTTCTTAAAAAGGTCAGAACAATCTATATATGGTGCATGATACCCAGTGGCCTCTACAATATCAACTCCCGGCGCCACATATATGTCCATCCCAACCCACTTTGCTCCTGCTTCGTTGTGATTTTGAACAACTTTTTTTAAACCTTTAGAATGATTAAACCATAGCTTCCACCATTCAAACCAGTTGCTAGGTTCTACCCTGGGAAAAATTAAAGGAGTTGAAATTATTTCTGGCATTCTTTAATGGTACCTATTATTAATTCTCATATCTTATTAGACCAATAAATACAGAATGAAACTATTCTCGTCTTCGCCAAATACGCTACGCATAATTCAACTATTATCAATAGCACTTATTATATTGTGTCCGTTTGTTTCAGAGTTTTCTTGGCAGTATATATTGTTGTCCATATTTATGTTCTATGGTTACAGTGTCTTAGGAATCAGTATGATGCTACATCGATACTACAGTCATAAAAGTTTTAAATTACATTCCTTAGTGAAATGGTTCTTTACGGTATTTGCTGTGCTTGCTGGTCGCGGAAGTCCGTTAGGATGGGTCTACATACACAGAATTCATCACGCAACTTCTGACACAGAAAAAGATCCTCATAGTCCTCACAACGAAAATTTTAATTTTATAGGATTTAGACCTGTACAAGAAAACAAAAAGATCAACCATTTTATTGTGAAAGAATTATTAACCACTGCACATATAAAAATTGATCAGTATTATCTTTTGTTGATATTTGGTTTCTTAGCACTATTATCCATAATCGATTACAATTTAATTTTTTATGCGTGGGCTGTTCCGGTGTTTATTGTCAGTGTTACCCAAACTATGTTTAACTATTTTGCACACACGAAAGGTTATAGAAATTTTGAGACGAATGACCGTAGCACTAACAATGTTTATCTTTGGCCATTTATCCTAGGCGATGCTTGGCATAACAATCATCACGCTAACGCTCAGAAAGTTTCTACAAAAGTATTAAAGCACGAATACGATCCTATCGGAGTGTTCATAAATCTTATAAAGATATCCTGATGCCAGTTACAGAAGTTCGAGAAATAACCAATAGTTTTGAATACGAAAAGGATTGTGAGGCCATTGTCCTGTCACGTAAAAAGATAAGCGGAACCAAACCTATTTCTGCTGAAAGATATCTAGAGCTTAGAGAAGAAGCCAAGTCAAATAATTCATCAGTGGCAATTGGATATTTTGAAGATAGTAAACTAATCAGCTGGCTCAGTATCAGTTTTCACGAAAGCAAGATGCGGGGAAAATTTTGGGTCATTTCAACTTTTTTTAGTTCTGTCTATTCATTTTATTTTAGTTTCAACAGACCTGAATTTGGATTGTTATTTAAAAAAGCATTTGAAATAGCCGAAGGTCGCGGTTACTATCAATATTTTTATTCTATATCACAACGACTAGAAAGAGTATATGAACGGCAATGGAAGAAAAATTCATATGCAATTCAAGGAAAGTATGAGCTAACAACATTAGCTGTAGTTCCAGCAAATACTAAACCAGAGTTTGAATTGTACTGGAGATTAATGGGACAGGAATTAAAGCCTGATGCTATTGTTATAAAGTCGAGAAAACTGAAAGGGTACGATTCACCCGATAAATAGTTTCATGAAGAACAATTTGTCAAGCAGTACTCTAGGTGCCCAATTATTTTTAATTACTTCCTTGCTGGGATCAATTCTCGGGTTGTACGTCTATGGAGTCGGATTAATTGAATTAACATTAATCTTCCTAGGATATTTTGTTTACGGATGCCTTGGGATTGTTGTTACCTATCATAGACGATTAACTCATAATAGTTACAAAACATATCCGTGGCTAACTAAAATACTTTCAGTCATTGGCTGCTTTGCAGGTACCGGTAGTCCGTTAGCCTGGGTTGCTATTCATATCAATCATCACTTGAAGAGTGATAAACCGGAAGATCCACACAGTCCATTGTACAAAGGTCTTAAGATTTTTACACTAGATTATGTTAACGAAGTTGGCGCCGATACCAAATGGAGAATGCGTGATCTAGTTACTGATAAATTTCAACAATTTTTACATCGTTATTATTTTGCTATTCTTTTATCTTACAGTCTTGTACTCTTTCTCCTAGGCGGATTCTGGTTGATGATATTTGCACACTGGTTGCCAGCTGTGATTACAGGACTTATGAGTAACATTGTGAACTATGTAGGACATAAACCTAATTGGTTTGGTGGCTACCGAACCTATAATCTATCAGATCAAAGCACAAACAATTGGTTATGGGCAATCCCTAGTTGGGGAGAATCTTGGCACAACAATCATCATCGATATCCTAAGAGATCTAATTTTGGAGATCGATGGTACGAAATTGACATTTCGGGATTAATAATCAAATTAATTAAAATTTAATGAAATTCAATAGCAGATATCCGATTGTGGCAATGCCTATGAACGGAGTATCGGATATAGATCTTGCGATTGTTGTAAGTCGAGCAGGCGCAGTTCCTAGCATATCATTTTTTAATTACTATACTAATGGTAGAATCGATCTTCCCTGGCTTGAAAGCGAATTAAAACGATTCATCGATGCGACTGGTTCTACAGAAATAATTCTAAGTATGCATTGGGAGCATTTAATATCTCATTCTGTCATAGACATACTAATAGAAAATAAAATAAAATTAGTTGAGCTTTTTATTAGACCTATAGATCATCCTCTATGGCCGGAATTATCTAGACAAATTGACGCTATAAAAATAAATGGAATAGATGTAATATTTAAAACTACAGGACTGTTGCCATTATCGCATTTTGATTCAATAGTACTAAAAGGTCCGCAGGCAGCAGGCAGATCGTTTGGCGGCACATTATCTCTAGAAGAAAGATACGATAATCTAAAAGAAAAAATAGGTTCGAAAATTATCCCAAGTGGCGGCATAGGAAGTCCAGAACAAGTAAAATATTTTATGGATAGAGAAGCAGTAGCAATAGGAATCGGAACGTTGTTAGCAGCATCCGAAGAAAGTTGCGTCTCGACAGAAACAAAACAAAAAATTATAGATTCATCATCATCGGATATAAAACTCATAGGACCACTAAACTGTAGAGGACTATTGTTTTCTAGACTAGACAACGATGATGAAAACAATTCTAAGTCCTTGTATGCAGGTATCAACGGAACAAGTTCCGGATGTATATACGTAGGCAATGGAATAGACCACATAAAAGAAATAATGCCAGTAAAAGATATTATAGAATGGTTAATTAAAGATGTTGATTAATAGATTGTTAGGATATTATACCTGTGACGGATTAGAGTTTGAATCAAAGATACAGGCGTGCTTTCATTCCATAAAGGTAAACAAGCCTGTGGATTGGGTGTTTAACGACCTAGAGTTTGGTCTTTACGATTGGGCCAAAGAGCCAGAAGAAACACTAGATCAATTGTACGATAAACGGGTAAAAGAATTAAGAGAAAAATATGATTACCTTATTTTAAGTTATAGTGGCGGAGCAGATAGTCATAACATATTGATGAGTTTCATAAGACAGGGTATCCATCTAGATGAACTCCTAGTAAACACTATGGAAAAAGGATGGAAGCCGTACACTACTTTAGATTATAGGAACAGATCTAGCCTTAATTCGGGTGCCGAACACTATCTACAAACCATTCCAAGATTAAAAGAAGTAGAAAATTTCATTCCAAGAACCAAGATCACTATATGTGACCTAACAGATCACGTTCAAGAATCGTTAATGGCAGCAGGCGATGCTAGTTGGGTACTGCAAAAAAGAGAAGCTTTAAATCCTATAGGAGTAACTCGTTTTAATTACATTTACTTTGATGAAGTCCGAAAGCGATTTGATAAAGAAAAGAAAATAGGCATCATCTTAGGTGTAGAAAAACCAAAGAGTCTTATTGAGAACGGAAAATTTTGGATGAAATTCAACGACCGGGCAGCTAATATGGTTACAATTATCGATCATATTAAAGATTACGATAACAGTGTTATTGAATATTTTTATTGGAGTCCAGAGTGTGTACCATTGTTGATCAAGCAAGGTCACGGTATAAAAAGATGGTTAGAATTAAATCCTAATTATCATCAATATTGGGATAGTAGGACTGCTAGTTATGCCTCTGTAAGATTCTGGCACGAAAGATTATTAAGAAAAGTAATGTATCCAACAACTTGGAATGACTCTTGGTTCCAAGTTGATAAAGCAACGAAAGATTGGTACAGTGAATTTGACAACTGGTTCATTGAAGGGACTGTTGGAACAACAGCCAACGCTATCTGGTATGAAGGAGTCAATCACGTTAGAGATTCACTAACTCCATTTTTAAGATATGATGCAGAAACAAATCAACCAGACGGATTACAAGTCTATTCTAAAAAATATCTAATCGGTGATATCAAAACACACTATTAATCTTTGGTTTTGATCTTATTCACTAAAATAAATTTTCTAATATTATCGTTGTAATTTAACGATTCTCTAATTTTGGATCGGTCAGTATCTGATTTAAAAAACAATCCCACATCTATAAGACCTTGTTTGTACTCTGCAGATTGAAAAGCATTTTTTAAGTCAGTTGAAATTTTTATCTTAGTAGAATCCTCCATAGCCTTAGGAACAATTACTGAAAGATAACTTTGAAATGGGAATGTTTCTTTATAAAAACTTTCCCAGGTTGAAGTTTTTAGTCCGATGCTATGACTGGTTAATAGTAGTTTTAAATTTTCGTGATCGGTATATGCTTTCACAGTCGGATAATTACCAAACATACAATCAATATGTCCTCCGATTAAATCTAGTACAGACTTGTTTCCTCCCTGAGCATAAGGAACAACTATATGACTATTTTTAGTTTTTGATAGCAACACCTCAGTAGCAATGTGTTCAGAAGATCCGTATCCACCTACAGCAAAAGATAGTGACTTTTTAGTATTGATAAAATCTTGATAGGATGTTATTCCTGTTTTAGTATTACAAAGTAATGCAGACGGCATAATACCTATAGTGGCCAATACATCTAAGTCAGTTCTAGGATCGTAATTTAGGTCGTTAAAATTAATTGGATTGGTAATAAAAACTTGGACCACGGTGGCTAACATCATGGTCTTTTCATTCATTAGATGTCCTAAAGCAATCTTACCAGATGCTCCTGGTCGATTAACTACTACATATTTTTTATCTAAATTCTTATAAATGAATCTTGTTGTTATGTCACTGACGCCACCTGGGGCGTGCATAACTGTGAACTCTATAGATTGTGCATTAACTAATGATGTAAAAGAAAAAAGGAAGAAGAAGAAAATTTTTTTAACTATCATGGGATCCTATAAATATTGTTATGTACTTTTCATACTTATCTCTTCCAAAATTGCCCGAAGAATTTTTTGAACAATGCTTAGAAAACGTTAAACTGATTGGAGTTGAGCCCAGACTCGACCATATTAATAATTACAGAGGTCCAATGAATCGAGCAACTATATTGCCGAAAGAAGTCGACGCCTGGCTTATGAAAAATATTGTTCTTCCATTATATGGTCAAGTTCCACAAGAGTTAAAATTAAATTTACTAAATGTCACTACCTATCAACGATTATGGAAAAAAGAAGAGACCTGGGGAACTCATCCCAAGCACACTGATAAAGGTCGAAACTGGGCATTAAATTATTACTTTACTACTGGTGGAGAAGATACTACTATTAGATGGTACGAAGATGACAACGTAGTAGCAGAAACTTTACCTATAGAAACTAATAGATGGTGCTTGCTAAAAGTCGATCAACTACACGATGTTAGAGGCATCGAAGAAGGTCAAACTCGATATTTTATCACTATGAATATACTTTCTGAAAACTTAGAACGCATTAAATCAGTTATAGATCAAAATACAATGATTGGAAAAACATGACCGTAGATTGTCTGTTGTTATACGGTAATCATCTGATACCGATGTCAAAATATGCTGGAACATTTCGAATTGCTACTGAACTAAGAAATGCAGGGTACACTGTTCAATGCATCGATGTCACGGCATATGATAACCGCTGGAAAGATTTTTTACAAGTGATAGGATCATTTGTTGGTGAAAATACATTATGGGTTGGAATTAGTACAACGTTCTTACATCATGTTTTTGGATTTCCTTATTGTAGAACTGTTACTTCATTTGAAAAACACTCTGCAGAAAATCCAAATATTGATCGAGGCATTACACAATTTGTCAAAGCGGTAAAAGATATTAACCCAAAAACAAAGTTCATTGCTGGCGGCTCAAGAAGATTTCTCATTGAAAAATACGGTTTCAAGGTCTTTACAAAGAACAACGATACAGAAATTATAGAATTTACAGACTATCGTGCAAAAAAAACTAAAAAAATTTCCGCAAAGTTTTTTGAAACACTAGTTGAAGGTTCAGAATTTCAACACTTTACGTCCAGTCAAACTATCTATACAAAAAATGATTTGGTTGAACCGTCAGACACTCTGCCAATCGAAGTTAGTAGGGGTTGTATTTTTAAATGTAAATTTTGTTCATTTCCGCTCAATGGTAAAAAGAAAGGCGAATGGGTTAAGCATTCTAACGTACTCTACGATGAATTTGTAAAGAACTATGAACTACACGGAGTAACTGAATATAGTTTTGCCGACGATACTTACAATGACAGTGAAGAAAAAGTTAAAAGACTCTATGACGAAGTATTCAGTAAGCTACCATTTAAGCTAAACTTTACTACGTATGTAAGACTAGATCTAATGATGCGATTTCCTGACACAGTAAAATATTTGCAAGAGTCCGGTTTGAGATCTGCGTTATTTGGGATAGAAACTATCTGTCACGATTCAGCAAAAGCCATAGGCAAGGGTTTAGATCCTATGGAACAATTCCAATTCATTGAAGAAATTAAAAAGAACGAATTTAAAGACATACTAACTTATTCTGGATTTATATTAGGTTTGCCAAAAGATAGAACAAACGAAGCTAATCTATTAGAAGAATTTTTATTCTCTGACAAGAACAAATTAGATGATTTTCTAGTAGAGCCTTTGTACATTGCTCCTCCTAATATTGCACTTGTTAATTCTAAATACTTTTCAGAATTTGATCTGGAGTACGAGAAGTATGGTTACGAATGTTATGAACAAATTAAAGACTCTGCCTTTACTGAAATTAAATGGACTAACACAATAACTGGTATGACTTTTGATCGAGCATTTGCATTTTCAAGAAAAATAAATGCAAGAGTACGTTCCAGTGATAGATTTAAATGCGGTCACTGGGGTTACAATTGGTACAGAGGACTCGGCGTACCATCAGACGATCTAATGGCTCTTAGTCGAAAAGAAATATACACAAAGTACGACATTCCACAACTGATAGAAAACAAGAAAGAACGGTATCGATCAATGGTGCTTGATTTAAACAATTATGTATTCAAGTGAAAACAATTGGTATTCTTGGAGTTACGGTGATCAGCTGTTTGGTCGCCAAACATCTAACGAAAAGTTTACGACTAAATTTACTAGATTTACAGGGACCGTTGGCTCATTTAAAGATGAACTTTTAAAGGGTGCTGCTAGTGCTTTAGACCACTGTGATACAAAACCTGTCATACTGTTCAGTGGAGGTGTTGACAGTGAGATAATGTTACGTGCTTTTCTAGAAGTAGGATCAAAGCCCGAAGTTATAATAGCCAGATACGAAAACGATTACAATCTATATGATGTAAGTTATGCTGTAACCATCTGCTCAATATTAAATGTAGATTACAAAATTATGGATTTCAATCTTCAAAAGTTCTATGAGAACGATGCTGAAAGAATCTCCGAGCTATCACAAATTGATAGGCCAAAGGCGTTGCCCTATTGTAGGTTGTTAGAATTAGTTGACGGCTTTCCTATCTTAGGTAACGGTGATTTAACTCCTTGGAGGTCATCTGCTGATTATTCTAAACCGGCTATCTGGATGAATCGTTGTTGGGAACACGATATAAGCTGGACAAAATTCTTAAGAGAAATCAATAAACCTGGTGTTGCTGAATGGTTTAAATGGACTCCGGGTTTGGTAATTTCATATATGAACACCAATTGGTTTAATAAACTTATCAATAACAGTTTCTACGGTAAGATGGGATCGAGTTCGACGAAGATTATTGGATATAGGGAAGCATATCCTGATCTAATTACTCGAAAGAAACAAACAGGATTTGAAAAAATTGACTCATTGGCAGAAGAAATGGAACAGCATCTAATTAAAAAATATAACGGATTGCCTTATAGAGGTGCGTTTGATAGAACAGTAAAAGAATTACGTATTGAAATCATTGGGGACGAATAAGATATGTACGCCATTTACCTAAATGATATAGAAAGATTTATTGCTTTAGAAAAAGATCTTTGGATTGCACACTTGTCGGCAAAGCTACTGTCTTCAAAGCTGTCTATCTGTATTTGCGATATAGGAAACGAATCATCTATAACTAATTCTAATTGTATACAATGGACACTATCAACTCCGGATTTACCAACATCTACTCAGTACCCAAAGTTAATTGTATCAAAAGATTCTAAATTAGAATTTGTTGGAGATCCCGTTAACACTGACTTAGAGATTTTAAAAATTCACCAGAAGTTCTGTCTATTAGTGTTAAGAATAGTAAAGGCTGCAAAAATGACTGACATCCTGCTGAACCATGCTGATAGAAAATATTTTCAATCTTTATTATCCTCTACCGAAGTAGCAGCCAGTCCAGATGATTCTGGAATACCTGGAGGATTTTTACATAGTATAGAAAAAATTCTGTACTTACAAACTTCAGAAAAAGATGTTCTTTCTTCTATTAGTGCAATGTTTAATGATCCAACTAACATATTACCTAGAAATCTTGCACAATATAAATTTTTATTTTACAAATATTTAAATGTATAACTTTTACTATAGACAACTTGATACCAGTCTGAGAAGTGTTTCAAAATTACTCGGACCAATGGTTAACGATTTATCAGAGGGCGGCAGATTTTATTTTAATCTAGCCAGAGCTATGCGTTCAGGTGGCGAAAACTATATGTTTAGGAATGGAGTATGGAGCGAACCTTTTGAAACATCAGTACTTCCTCAGTTCAGTATGCCGTCGTATGATCCAAATTTTAATCTAAACTTCTCCGATGTCTCAGATATGCGAGCATTAGACATTAAAAAAATAATCAACGAAACTGATCGTCCTATAGTTGTGCAATGGTCCGGTGGTATTGACAGCACCGTGACAATGGTTTCATTACTAAAAAATTTAACCAGTGCTGAACTATCAAGAGTAACAGTGGCAATGAGTGGCGATAGTCTGTTAGAAAATCCAAACTTTTACAACAATTTTATAAAAGACAAATTTAAAATTCTCGATTCTGAAAATATGATCTTTAATGATTATAAAGAAAAATACAATGCATACTGCATAATGGCAGATACTGGCGATTGTGTCTTCGGATCTGAATTAGGTAATAAATTATATCCTAGGATGAAATTTATAAAAAATGATATTGGTACACTTTACCATAACGTAATTTCTAAAGATGTAGAATACACTGTTTATAGAGACATCATCATACAGTATTTCAATAATAATTTAAAAGCTGCAATATTACAACTTAAACAGTACACAATATTTGATAAAAGTATTAGTGAATTCCTCCCGGGGGATGAAAAATTTGGAGAACTATTTTACGAAAAAATAGTTAAAAATGTTAAAACTAGTGATGTACCAATTCATAGTCTGCACGACTTTTTCTGGTGGACTATTTTTAGTGGAAGATATTTGTTTTGTGCTCTTAGAGCACCTGTGGCATACAGCCTAGGCACTAACAAAGAATCACTAATTAATGATTGCTTGATACAGTGGTTCAATACTGACCAGTATCAACTATGGTCTATGAACAATAATAACAATGGTGAAAAGATATCAGGGCCTACACAAGGTCTTTACAAAACTGCCTGCAAAAAATATATATTTGAGTTTGATAAAAATGAATGGTATTACCGTCACAAAATGAAAATTGTATCATCCCCTAACATTATACGTCGAAATTGGAAAAAGCACTTTAATGATTTTGATCCGGTGTTAGGAGTTGATACAAATTACAATATGGTTAAAATAGGAACACCTGAAGTCGATAACTATGTGACTGAAAGATTAATGCAATTCAAAATAGATTGGTGTTAATTTGCCGCTTGTTTAATTTCAACTTTATATTTTTCTCTAAATGATTTTAATATAGAGATACTGGTATTGTAGTGAGCCTTGGTATCCTGTTTATAGAACACTGGACTAATAAAGTCTCCTAGTTCGAATAGTTTATTCTTTCCTAGGCTCAGGGTAGCTTTCTGGAAAATTGCAGATATATTTTCTTGTGTTTCTTTAGGCATCTCTTTTGATGCCATAGTAAAATGGAAAATGTACGGTGCTGCAATTTTTTGCTCAGTCAGCGTTTTAATCTGAGGAAGATCTGGGTGTCTCTCGGGGCAGTTCATTCCAATTATCTGCAATTTAGGATTCTTTGTAACGAACTGATTATAACTAGTCACACGTTCGACAATAAAGTTAACGCTATTATCGTCTGATACCATATGAAAAAATGCATCTGCATTGCTACGGTATACTATATAGCGAACAGGTATATTATGTTTTTTCCCTAGTTCTAGTCCAATTAAATGTGTGGCTCCACCAATTGCAGGACCGCCTATTGTAATTTCTTTAGGCAGATTTTTTTCATTAAAATTTGTAATTAGTGCCCAGCAGGCGCTACCGTGGCTGAACAATGGTTCTAATTTATTTAGGTCAACTAGTCCTCTGCTCTCAGCTTCGACTACGCTGTTGGTAATAGTTACGATACGATTCTTTGGATGCTCTAATGCTTCTCGAACTCCAATACTTTCAAAACCACCTGTTTTGAATTCCATAACAAACTTGTATTTGTTCTGTATTTTATTAGCTTCATCTACTACTGCAAAAATTTGTGGGGTCATACTTTGGCTAGGACCCTGAGCGTTTACCACTACAATAGTTTCTTGGGCCTGTGCCAAGTTGAAAACTAAAAATAGAAAACCTATAATTACACTTTTCATTATATTCCTTTAAAAATTTTATTTAATTCCTCGACTGAATATGCAAAACTTACATTGGTTAAATCTGCCATTTGATTTTCCATATAAAAATCTTTAAAAAAACCAGGAGGATTTTCTAAAGGTTTTCCAGTTGGTCCTTCATAGCCAGTTAATTTTGATTTATCTTTTATATCTGGCCAAAAATTTCTATGCAATGTTAGTCTACTAGACAGAGTACTTTCTTTACCTACAATTTTATCATCTAATAAGTCACGTATCATTGGTTCTAAATGATAGTTCATAGTGATATAAGGAGTATACAAATACCACTCTCCTATAACTTCTCTATGGTGATAATCCGTTGTTAGTGATATAAAAAATTGTCGTTCAGTAAGATAGAATGACCAATTAGATTTTTTTGTATAGTCACCTCGTAAATCTCGTTTCCAATAAGGCTCGCCTTCTCCGAATACTGGTATGTTATCTAGATAGTCTAACCATTTAATTCTAGACAGCGAGGCAACATCCGGAACCAAAGTTTTCTCAAATATATCTTTAGCGTCTCTCTCGTAAAAATTAGATAGGTTGAAATCGATAATTTTATAAGGTATATTCAATGCTTCACATATCTGCATTGTAGAGTTAACGTCTCGAATATTTAAATTATCTTCGTATCTAAAAATAAATGTGTTATGCGTTATACCTAAATCTTTAAAAGTACGTACCATAACTTCGCTATCTATACCGCCAGATAACAACACATCAAAAGGTTCAGAAAACGAATCCCGCATAATACTTGCATTTTGTATGAGTGCGTCATAATAAGACATTGGAACAATGTCTTTTGGAATATCAAAATGAATTTCTAGGAAAGATCTTCTAGAAGTTTTAGGAGTATTTAAGATTCCGTCAAAGGAATAGGTCATCCAATCTTTATATCTTTTCATAAGAAAATTATTTATAAAATTAGATCGACTGTGAAAAATTAAATTTCTTCTTCTATCCTTGGATCGGTAATAATACCTACAGAATCATTATAGGCCGCAACCGCTTCCCTACTTTGTATTGTTAAACTACGGCCGGCATAGTCTTCGTACAACTCTTTTGTTTCCCATATGAATTCTACTTCTTGAGTTAGCTCATCGGGCTCCGTTACTGTTCTAACTTTCTTTCCGTGAAATACTGAAAACATCATTTCCATTACCTGAGCCTTTAACTCTTGATCGGCAGATGAATCAGAATACCAACTTACTGTGGTATTTGGCCTACGATTTATTGTCAATACTCTGTACGACATATTAAATTTTCCTTATGAATAAACTAACATTTATATTTATATCTATATAAAATGCACTGTATTAGAATAGCATTTTCTAAGTATCTCGTCTGTTTCGTCGGTTCTAACAGCAGTTATAACAAAAATGGTTCTAGGTAACTTGCTCATATTAACAGTGCCGTGCGGCACATTCAGTGTATCGAAACAATGTATTTCTCCTGCCCGCCAACCTGTGTAAATGTAATTACCGTACTGCATTAACTGTCCGGGTTCGTAGTCTTGTAGTGTAACAATCAGTCGTATTAATTTGTGTGGCTCAGCAGGATAGCGATGCCATAGTTTATCTATGTGCATAGGAAACGTCTGGCCTGGCATTTGTGTATGTATACGAATCCTACAACGCTTCATCTTCCAGTAGTCTGCCATTTTTTTCAACACAGGTATTTCTGCAATTTTAGGTTCCGGTACTACTTGTGTAAATTCTATCCCACCAAATTGATTGCGATCATATTCTTCTTGTGAATGCATTGGACTTATGCCACCTGGGAATCCTGGATGTGATTGTTTGGTAGTAAGCTCGTTCCAACCCACTTTTTTTGATTCTTCTTCGAACCAAGGTAACAACTCATTAATTTCTTTTTTGTCTTGTTCACTAAATTCAAAACGTCCCAATAAACTAAACCACTCGTCGTGGGGATCAGTTTTCCATTTATCAAAATGATATGTACTAAACTTTTCTTTGAGATAATCCCAATTACTTTTATGTTCGCTTGAATCCTGATATTGAAAATCCAAAGGTATCTCTTTGAATTTTGCGTGGTCTTCGTATGTTTTTGGGTTCATTTATTTTTCCTCTGTTTCGTATGCTATTACAATTAACCAATCAATAAGGTCAGTCTTATCTTCTACTATTTTTCCGTTAACACCATCCAATGATTCCACTGCTCGACATCGTGGTCTCTTTGCGTCTTTGGGGGCTAGTACTCCAGACTTCCATTTTAATTCTTTAAAGTTGTCTTGTTTAGAAATTATATTGTTCACTTAATTTGAGTCTCAAATTTCTTTAGCGTTTCTTCGGCATTATTTATAAGCTCTTGTGCAGCCTTCTTACCAAATGTTGCCTTTGCTATAAAAAGTTCTTCGTAGAATTTATCTGTATCTTTCTGAGAAAAATATTCTTGCAAAAGCACAGTCCATTTCTTCTCGACGTCTTCAGATACCCCATATGGTAGTACAACTACAAAACCATCTTGATGATCCCAGTCTGGGAATCGTTGTGTAATACTGGTCATCTCTTTTGGTAATTTAAAATTACTAGGACTAATGGCAGTGATCAATTTTAATTTGCCGTCATCTATTAACGGTTTTGCTACGATCATTGGGACTAGTGCCATCGGAACATGATTACCTACTACATTCTGTGCAGTTTCGGTAGATGTTTTGAACGGCACTAGTAATGGTTCTTTTCCTAATTTTATTTTTTTATATATTTGATTAAGAACAGCCACGTTACCTACAGCAAACCAACCTATCATAATGTCATTGTTGCCTGCCTTTAATCCTTTTTCCAAGCTGGCAAAATTTTGATAATTGCTTTTTGGATTAGTAATAAAGGCTTGAACGGTTATTCCTGATATAGTCAACGGCACTATTAATTTTTTATTTGCTCGCTGTTCTGCCAATGCAATAACTCCTGCCGCTGAAAAAGAAATTACAGAACCATCTTTCGGACTTTGCGATAAGTCGTTCATTGCTATTGCTCCATTGGCGCCTGGTCTATTAATAATGACGGCTGAATATTGTTTTGATAACATCCAGGATTGAAAATGTCTTGCGGCCTGATCGCTTGCACCACCAGCGCCGTAGGGTACAATGATTTCAACCTTTTTAGGAATTTCGGCGCTGCATACGGATGCAGTCAAAAATAGAATTAGAGCGAGTAATTTCATATTATAAGTCTATGTGTAATTTAAGTATTTATCGATGATACTCACTTAGATGTGTTAATCTGAATTCATCGAAAGAATAGGAAATGGTTTTGTTCTAGAAGGCTTAATAAAAGGAATCGACAATTGATCAACTGATGTTGTTAATAGTAATTGTTGATCAACCCCTTGTAATAAATTATTTGATGCTTGTACCCAATTATTTTTTAAAGCTGCCAATTCCTGATTTTCATACAACCAAAAATACCAATCACTTCTTGCAACATTTGGTTTATCTACCTGAAATGTATTAAGATTCCAAGAGTCCTTATACAATATTTTCTTTTGTAAGTTGCCTTGGTCCTCAAATCTTTTTAATATATCTGCTGTAGTCAATGCACTTGAAGTCTCTATTAAAGATAAAAATTCTTTATTTTTCTTAATAACTAGTGCAGTTTGGTATGCTTGTTCTAATGCTAGTATTGGAAAATCAGGAGTCCAATAAAATCCTTCTACTCGACCTTCTGAATTCGCAACAGGCATCAAAGATGTATCGAATACAACATCCATAAATTGAACACATATATTATTATCTTTTAATAATAAGATTGGTTTATCAACTCCAAAAATATGTCCAGTATTTGATATTTTCTTTTGAGAAATGTTATCCTCATTTATAGGATCTACCCACCAAGTGAGAGAAGCTAGACCTCCTCTGCTAATAGGCATCGATAAGATTCTAGTTTCGATATGTTCAACTGATGTTAATTGTTCAGATAGATTAGATGCATAATCTATCATAGTTATTTTAATATCCGGTCTATTAGAGGTAATCCAATCAAGTGTTGGTTTAATTGCAAAATCCCATTCGCTGACTGCATTTCTAGCAGATGTGTCTTTGGTATTTGGTGTATAAAACTTTCCGTCTCTTAAAGGTTTTGGCCAACGCACACTAATCTCATCTAACTTAATATTGTTAGTAATAAATGTATGTAATATGTTGTGGCTATCTGCTCCGCCGGAATAGTGTAAAACTAAATGCTCGTATTTGTCTCTAAGCTGTAGTGCTCTTTCTTTATACAAAGTAGTTAATGGAATTTTTCCTAATAGTGTTTTGTCAAAATTGTCCCAAATATGATCGTGATAATAAAAATAAACAGATTGTTTATTTTGACTAGCATATTTCACAGCATCGAGCTTTGATGCAAATAATTTTTTTGACGGTAGACTTACCCAGCAACCATACTTGCTAGACAATAAAGGATGAATTAAATTCATCAGGTATTTACCCTGATAAAATTACGATTAAATATAAGTGAAAAATTTAAACCTAAAAATGGAATACTATAAAAAAATTAATATTGACAAGTACGATGTTATCGTATCGAAGATTAAATTATATTTAGAAAGTAAAGAACTTGTCAATACTATTCACGCAGGATTTGTACAGCTTCAAATATCTGAAGTTGTAAGAAATTGTGTCGAATTACCAGTTTTTTTATGGACTGTTGGACTAAAAATAAAAAAAATCGGTATATATCATACTACTCATAATAATCAATCACCCATTCATATTGATCATACTGTCTATAAATCTAGGTTGAATATTCCTATAATGAATTGTGAGTATTCGAGTACTGTATTTTACAATGCCGAAATAGAACAAATTAATCAACAAAAAAATTCTGATATAAAATATATTCGATGTATTAATGCCGTTGAAGTTGACAGGGTCACTGTTAATCAACCAACAATATTACGCATCGATCATCCTCACCAGGTAGTAATGGACGAATCTAAATCACCAAGGATTTGCTTAACTATTGGATGTGACCTTGATCCAATGACGGTGTTTGCCACAAAATAGCATGATCTTTAAATTTAGTTGCTGATGCTACGATCATGTCATTGGTCCTTTTCCGTACTATATCTTGATAAGGATTTTTAACAGTTATGAATACTGCAATCCTGATACCCGGGACATTCATTGTTGGTGCGTGAACCGATCTAAAATTATTCAAATAATAGGCCATATGCGGATCTATCATCTTACAATTGAATATTTCCTGAGATAATCTGTCGTCATCGCCGTTTAATTGAACAATCATACCCACTCTCTCATTGTATGGTAATTTTGTTTTCCTTAACAACAACGGATTTTCTATATGATGTTGGCACTCTAAATAAAATCTAAAACCAGTTGGATCAACATCGTTATGCCAAAACGAAGTACCTTTTACAATTTCTCTAATCGGTAGGAATATTACTCCTCCCAATTCGTGTCTTTTTATATCAAATGCTCTATAACAATATTCAGCTAATTCTGGAAACTCATTGTCAAAATTATTTTGCCAATCACCGTTCACCGCTCCCCAAACTAGATCCCAAGGATAATCTTCCTTAATTTCTTTCTCCGCATGGCGGGCAGTTTCTTTAAATGACTGCGGATAAACAGATTTAGTCCAATCTAGAAATTTCGAAATATCAATGTCGGGTCGTTTTGGAATATCTAAAGGAGTGTAACAGATATCAATAGATTCCATATTTTCCTTAAATTATTTTTTTCTTTAACTGGTTACTGCTTTGATGATTGTAAATTTTAATACTGGATCTTCAGTTAACGTACCTCCAGTAATATTTCTTAGAGTGATTTGCACACTTCCTGTGCCAGCATTTGCAACAATGTTATATGCCCCTAATGTACCATTTCGAACATGAGAAACAATTACGTGATCAGTGGCAGTTACAAGAGTGTTAGTCAATGTAAACGCAACATTAGTACTCGCTGTTAACGTATCAGAAAACGTGGTAATTTCTCCAGTTAATTTGCTTAAGGTAACACCAGTACTCTTACTGGTACCTTGCGCCACTGTGCCGCCTGCTCCGGTTGAATAACCAATACCTCCAGCACTGGTAGTAATAGACTGTGTGCAAAGTAACGCTCCGGTCTTATCGATAGTTATTCGTTCTGCACTTGCTGATCCGTTGTGTGTTCTAATCACTAATTTAGTAGGAACGACACCACTACTCACAGTTCCATCTACTACAGCTGAAATCGATGCACCGATACCATAGGAAAATCCACTCCATCCGCCAAATGCTATATCAATAATATCGTCACCGTTTTGAATATTCTGAGGTGATGCTTCTGTTCCTCTACCTCTATAAAAACTAAAATTATTTGCATCGACACTGCTATGATGCTGACGTATCATATATTGGATGCCGTCTGTACAAACCTCATCTGAGTTATGTCGTACAGCTTCATTTAGAAGAATATATCGGTCTCCGCCTAACAGGCTTAGTATTGTATTGTCAACGCCGTTGCTTTGCTGAACGTGAAACTCAATAGCCCCGGGAACATATCCATCCGAAGGTGTTCCGTTGACAAAACTCTGTATGTACGCAGCGGCACCACCTAGTGCGCTGTCAGCAACGCCAGTTTGACCGTAAAAATGTAGATCTCCTAAAATAGTGTTATCTGGAGTGACTGTGGTAGATCCAACACTACCTATATATCTGCGGAAATCTAATCCTATGCTTGCAGCGGTGTTAGAAATAATAACACTATCAGTAGCAATCGGACCAACAATTCGGCCTCCTGTGCCGTCAACTAACATTGTTGAATTATCTGAAAAAACACTACCTGTCAAATCGCCGTCAAACGGACCAGTAGCCGCAACAGTCACGGTTGCATCTATTCGTCCCGCTGTGTCATTGTAGGCAAAAGTAATTCCAGAATGCGATCCGGTAGAAAACAACGATGCTGCGGCATCGGCCGCATCTTCTGTGGTAATACCTGTGGTAACCACACCACCTAATGTTGATCCGTTGCCTACAAACAGTTGTCCTGTGGTAGTGTCATGTATCAATTCGCCTGTCAATGGCGTTATTGCAAGTCGTTGTGCAGTGGTCCCTCTGCGAATTTGTAAAGGCATAATTAAACTCCTAGAGCTTTATCGTTATAATGTTATTTATGCCGTTTTACATTTTACAAATACCCTTGTTAAGTCAAAAAAATAGGCTCCTAAGAGCCCATTTAACTACCACTATATTACATGGTAGGACCGTTACCGTTACGGAAACCAACAACACCACCTTCTGCTTCGATGCGCTTGATAACATCTTCAAACAATATAGGAGCAAAGTCAGGCGTCTGTTCTACACATACGCAATGGTATCTAGGATCAATTTTATCACTGTACAAAATTTCACCTGTTTTAGCATCAACTCCACGGGCTTTACGCACCCGATTTGCGTGTAAGTGTCCGTGGATGTTTACACCAAAACGTCCCAAACTATCACTGTGTACAGGGATATGACTCAAGATCATTCCGTTCATAACGTGGTAGGCTCTCAACTCTCTAAAGTACTGCCTATATTCGTCATCGCGGAAGATATCGTGATTGCCGCGGATCAACACCTTATCGCCGTTTAAACGACTCAATGTCTTCAAACTTTTGCGGTTAATAACAACATCACCTAAATGGTAGACCTTGTCAGTGGGTTTGACCCGTTCGTTCCAGGCCTTGACCATAGCTTCGTCCATGTCATCAGCAGAGTCCCACGGACGTAATTTTGTTACTCCATCGTTACGGGTGAAGCGGCATACACCAGTGTGTCCAAAGTGCGTGTCGCTTACTAAGAATACACTGGGCATATTTGCCTCCTTGCTTAATAAGTTTCTTTTATAATATCGTACTCTTCTTTAGGCCATTTGGCTTTGAATTGATCCGATTTAGTATATTCATTGTATGCCTTGGCATCAAAGAATATCTTGTGGAATACTGTTTTGAATGCACCTTTTGGGTTTATAGTCAAATAAATCGATTTTGCCTTGCCTGCCATTTTTTGCCTTTCAAGCTGTTAACCATTTGTCGGTGTCTCTATATTCTATAGATTCACTGCCGTCATATTCTTTTATTTGGAATTCGACTCCTACAGGAATCCACTCTACTGTTAAGTCTCCTATACCTCCCAGATATAGATCTGGGTACTTTAGTTCTATATAGACCTTGAGATCATTCCAGCGTTTTCTTTCCACATATGTTACTATGTTTGGATCGAATATTATTTCAGGATATTCTGTGTTCCAGGTATACCATCCTGCTCCAAATCCTGGAGAATACACTACACCTACTTTTCCGTTTTCTGTTAATTTATTCATATTAACATTCTAAATCACTGTGATATTTTTACAATCTGTATGAAACTCGACCTTTTGATAGATCGTATGGACTGACTTCTATTTTAACTCTATCGCCTAAAATGATACGAATCTTGTGTTGCTTGAGTTTACCACTGGTGTAACACAGCATTAAATTGGGCATATTTTCAATTTTTACCTTGTACATACTGCCCGGCAGAACTTCTTCTACTACACCTGTTAATTCAATAATATCTTCTTTGGCCATCTAGTTTTTATCTTTCCTTTTTAACGCGGCCAATACGGCTCGATTTATTCCAATCGTATTTAACGCCATCTGGGCAAAAACCGTCCTTGACGCTGTCTACTCCGAAAACACCCACAATTTCAAACTCGCCACCTTGAATGGTAACAAACACATTTAATTCTTTGGCAAATGCCAGAGCCAAACCCAAATTGGCAAAAACTGTTGCGCTTTTGTTTTCTATTACTTTGTACATACGACTATTATACTATCTTTCTTTCAAGTTGTCAAGTGGTCCGGCCAGCAGGAATTGAACCCACATTCTAGAGGTAGAAGCTCTATGTATTATCCATTATACGATGGCCAGATAAAGAAAAACCCTGCCCTAAGTACTATGTCTTAGAGGGCAGGGACGTGTTGTTGATAACAGACTACTTGGCTCATTATACTCCGCCTGTCAGGGAGAGTTATTGTTTCACATCGTATTCGTAGTTTACTGTGTCGAGATTCTCTCTATAAACCCCGGCACCGTTCTTAAGATGAAATCTCTTGGCCATCTCAGTCTTGGGACTTAGGGTGACAAAGCGTTCTATGCTAGGAAACTGGCGTTGTATTTCTGCCACAGTTGCTGTCAACAATTCAACACCAGCCCCCGGGGCGTAACTCCAAATGGTATAGAAAATCGCCGCCGTCGGCACTTCCGCATCTTTGATCAAATCGTTTACATCTTCTGGAATAAAGTCGTGCAGACTCACACATACCATGGCTCGAGGAATATCATCGACTAGAGCACTTACAAACTTGTTCTTGCCTACTCTAAATTCTTTAGGCAATTCCGGACGCACTGGGTCATCCTTGATGTAGTCTAGCAGTGGATCAGTTAGATTTGTGATAAAGGATAACATTTTTTTCTTTCTGTTTATATGCGTACTTATGTCTTTTCAATAAAAAGTATGTTGCAATTTTATTACGGAATATATTCTACGTCGGCTGCTAAGATAAATCTATAATCAAGGCTTTGAACCACACCTGGACGATGCCATTGGTTGCTGGGATACAACAACCAGTTATAGTCACTAGGGCGAACAAAAAACTGCCCATCGCCGTTAGGCCCATTTGGAGCCATTTCTGTTCCGCAGTAATCACGATCCTTGACATCGTTGGGAATATGCAGATAAAATATACCACTTAACATCTTGGCATTTGAATTTTGGGGATGCCAGTGATTGTGCCATAAAGTTTCACGGTCTTCGGTACTTTCTAGATTAGTCATAAAACTCCAAGCCATCATATTAGACACTTTTACTTCTCGTCCAAGATACATAAACACACTGAACAGAAAGCTCATACGATACTTCAACCAAACAGATTCAGGTCTAGAAAATATATTTTCTTTGGTCTGATACTTGGGACTGTTAGTAAAGTAATTGCCAGTGCTGATAATGTTTTTAATAATGCCTATGGCTTCTTTATTGTCTCCTGGCGTGATTACTGAACAGAAGTCAAATTTCCTAAAGGTATTGTTTTGATCTATGACTTGCATATTATGGAGCGGGGTAAGAGAATCGAACTCTCCGCATCAGCTTGGAAGGCTGAGGTATTACCACTATACGAACCCCGCATCATTAGTTCTATTTACTCGTCCTCTTCTGGAGGATTGGCTAAGGGGGAAGTTGAAGGCTTTTTCTTAGACCATATCGAATATGATTCTCCTTCAAGTCTACCACTTTGATTTGGTTGTAGTTGTTGAATCACACCACCCTTGGCAATAAAATCTGCTACCGCTGCATCAGTTGCTGCTTGATATTCTGCTTTTGTCATAGTTGCCTTTGATTAAAATTGGTCGGAGTACAAGGATTCGAACTCTTGACTGAAGATTGGAAATCTGCTGTTTTACCATAAATTTATCCCGCGTTAATTTTACTTATCAGTTGACTACTGTTAGCTCAGTATTAAAGCTAATAATTATCCTTTCATCCGATTTGTTCAGATCAGTGTCTGATCCATGTGGTAACCAACTAGGAAATAGTATTAATTTTCCAGTTGTTGGTTCAAAACTCATTTTATCATATGTATGACTAGTAGGATGTTTTTTAGGTAGATATTCTAAAAACGGATTGACATTATTAAAAAATATTCTACTGCTATTAACATCTACTTGTAAATATATTACACCTGATATTAAACTAGAATAATGTATATGCGTTAATAATGCACTATCTTTATATTGAAAACTTGCCCAAGAATTACCTAACTTGCCGCAATCGTATCCTGATGTTTTTTCATATTCTAAAACAATATCAGATAATGATGATAACATATTAGCACACGATTTTACATTTTGTTGAATGTCTTCTAATAATCTATTCGAAATATTAAATGTAGTAAACGATTTTCCAGTCATTGCAGGATAGGGTTTTTTAGGTAACGATCGTAGGTAAATGACAATATCATTACACTGCGTTACAGTTAAAAACTCCGAAACTTCAAAAAGTGAAATTGGAAATAAATTACATTTTGTTATTTTCATAAATTTAAATTTTGGTCGGAGTACAAGGATTCGAACCTTGGACCCCCTGGTCCCAAACCAGGTGCGCTACCAGACTGCGCCACACTCCGAATTAACTTGGAATCATATGAGGAACATACGGCACTGCCCTAGGACCGTGACGTTGTTGAAGAAGTTTCATAGCTTCCTGTGCTGTTTCTGCACCAACACGATCCTTGAATTCTTTCCCGTTGACTCTGATTGTTGCTTCAAATAATTTCATAATATTGGTTGCGGGGGAAGGATTCGCACCTCCGATCTCCAGCTTATGAGACTGGCGGGGACGACTAGACTCCCCTACCCCGCGATAACTTGTTAGATCAAGCCTTCTGTCTGCAAAGTCTTAACTACATCTTCGCTCAATGGAACTTCCGTTTTGATATTTAACTCAAGAATTTCATCGTTGAGTTTTTGCTTCTGTTTCTTGAGATTTTTAATCTCTGCACTGATAGCATCTAGTTGTTCATGTCCGATCACATTGGTAGACACTGTGTCAGCGTAGCCGTAGATACTAGCACGTCTTCCGTGCTCGCTTTTGTCGTTGCGAATCTTGTCCAACTTACCGTTGATCACAGCAAGATTGGTCACAGGTTCTACCACAAGACCTTCAAGTTGAGCAACACGTTTGTCCACAAAGGCAGCAGTGGCCAATTTTAAATCAATGCCACTCTGCGCATTTGCACTGCCTACTAGACCTCGAATATTATACAAGGCCAATAAAAGTCGTTGTCTACGACCGTCGTTGTTAAACAGTGTGTCGTTGGCATTCTTAAGTTCTACTGCCACATCTTGAAACTCATTTAGAGTCAAAGATGTTTCAATCTTGATGCTCTTGATAGCATCATTAATGCTGTTCTGCAGAGCACTGGCTTTTCTAAGTGAAATATTCATCTCGTTGTCCTTTACGTTTTTTTGGAATCTTGTTAAGATAATCTTTATAGGTGTACTTGCCTTGTTCTATTTCTAAAAGAGCTGTGGAAATAAATGTTTTTTCCGCTTCGGCTACTCTTGGCATTGAACCGTTTTTTAACTCTCGGGCACGTTGACTAGCAACAAGTACTAGATCAAATCTATTGCCTATCTGTTCTACTGCTAATTCCGATGTTAATCTTGTTGTCATAATTTCCTTAGGTTAAATGACGGCTCAGCAAAAGGTCAAGTAATAGACTGGACAATATGCAACGGAAGGTTCGTAATCTTCCTTTGACAAGGTGCAATATACAATACACAGAGGTCCGTATATTTCCGACTAACAAATGACATTCTATTAGAGATCGGATCACACAAACACGGTCCAATTTCCAGTTGGATTGTAGCTTTGGATTAGGATTAAAAGTCCTAAGCCTTGTGTCTATTCTCATCTACCCTTCGCTTCACCGGTTCAGTATTGCTACTGAACAAAACTATTATAGTACTATACAAGATGTCTGTCAACATCTTTTGAATAAATTGGTGCCCCTACACAGAATCGAACTGCAAACTGCGGATTACAAAACCGCCGTTATACCATTTAACTATAAGGGCAATACGTGGTGGAGGAGACAGGGATCGAACCTGCGACCTATTGCTTGCAAAGCAACCGCTCTCCCAACTGAGCTACACCCCCACATTATCATTTAACTTCGTTAAGTTAATACTCTTGGAGTTTTTCTTTAAAGACTTCTTCGGTCAGTCTGACTTCCCGAAGATACTGTGCCAGATGAATGGGTATTCAAATCACCATTGTTCGATTTGCGTGTTTCACGCTTGGGCTGCACAGCGGCACACAGCTCTGCATCAATCATAGCACGTTTCCAAGCACCCTTCAAATGGGGGTCTTGAAATCTGGCCAGAGCAAGACTTGTTTTAAGCGGCTTTGACATTCTGTAATTTGGACCTGGTTTCATTGTGTTTCCTTTTTAAAAAAAATTGGCCGAGAGTCAGGGAGTCGAACCCTGTGATCCGTTTTACTTGATCTACGGTTTAGCAAACCGCTGCATTACCATCCTGCCCACTCTCGTTATCTTGTGAAAAATCTTTTTATTTTTAACCAATAGTATCTAAGACCCCTAGGGCTAGGAGGCCAATCTAATATTAGCCAAGGAGTTGTTTCTTTGGGAATCCCGCCATATGCTTTTTCTAACACTTCTTTACTGGACACTTTTACTCCTTGTAGTATTGGTGGGTGGTGAGAGGATTGAACTCCCGACAAACTGCGTGTAAGGCAGCGACTCTACCGCTGAGCTAACCACCCAAAATTTACCATTAGTTAGTAGCATAGTTTACTATTCTCTTTCTGCCTGATGTAGCATCTTACAGATGCGTTTACCGGTATCACAGGACTCCGATTCGAACAAGGTTGGCCGTGTACATTGGCCCGCGAGCTATGCTACTAACTAAT
>SXGQ01281875.1_pt1 | contig 51115 bp, 49 predicted proteins | sample 3178371 | NCBI WGS metagenome assembly SXGQ01 (sample SAMN11356859, study PRJNA531348) | freshwater metagenome | isolation source: freshwater sample F1-20 | place: China: Fuxian Lake, Yuxi | collected 2017-12-25 | reverse complement strand
GGTGGTCAGCGCCACCGACGGCCCCATGCCGCAAACCAAGGAGCACATTCTGTTGGCGCGCCAAGTTGGCGTTCCTGCGCTTGTTGTGTTCTTGAACAAGTGCGACCTTGTGGATGACAAGGAATTGCTTGAGTTGGTTGAAATGGAAGTTCGTGAATTGCTCACCAAGTACGGATTTAAGGGCGACGAGATTCCAATCATTCGTGGCGCGGCGTTCCCAGCCTTGAGCAATCCAGGCGATGCCGAGAAAACCAAGTGCATTTCCGATCTTATGGAAGCAATTGACACGCACATTCCAGAGCCTGTTCGTGAAACCGACAAGCCCTTCATGATGAGCGTTGAAGACGTCTTCAGCATCAAGGGTCGTGGAACCGTGGCTACTGGCCGCATCGAGCGCGGCATTATCAAGGTCAACGATGAAATTGAAATTGTTGGTCTGCGACCAGACACACGCAAGTCAGTTGTGACCGGCGTTGAAATGTTCCAGAAGACGCTTGATGAAGGCCGCGCTGGTGACAATGTTGGTTGCCTGCTTCGTGGCGTTGAAAAAGCCGACGTGGAGCGTGGTCAAGTTCTCTGCAAGCCAGGAACCATCAAGCCACACAGTCAGTTTGAAGCCGAGGTTTATGTTCTGAAGAAGGAAGAGGGTGGTCGATCCACATCTTTCATCTCTGGCTATAAGCCACAGTTCTATTTCCGAACTTCGGACATCACCGGTCGCATTGAGCTGATCAAGGAAGGCGTTGAGTCCAAGGACTTGATGTGCATGCCTGGCGACAATATCACCATGCGCGTTGACCTTGAAGGCAAGGGCGTGGCTATGGAAGTTGGAACACGATTCGCTGTCCGTGAGGGTGGTCGAACCGTGGGTTCAGGTGTTTGCACGAAGATCAATCTGTAAGTTTCATCCCGCCTGTTCCCGCTAACACAATGTTGGCGGGAACAGATGGGATTTATCAAAGGCCCTGGGCCTGGAGTTTGCAATGGCTAAAAAATCTCTCGATCGTGAATATGTTTGGCTGCAATGCACCGAAACCGGTGACTTGAATTACCGCACCGAAATCCGCGTGAAGGGCGGTATTTCCGAAAGAGTGAAAGAGGGCTATAAAAAGTTTTCACCACGACTTCGCAAGCACACCCTTCACAAAATCAAGCGTAAGTAAGGGAATTTCCCTTGCGAACGCATAAACGTCGGTAGCTCAGCTGGTAGAGCAGCGGATTCCAAATCCGCAGGTCGCGGGTTCGATCCCCTCCCGGCGTGTTTGATGGTTTGTTTGAAGCAGTTGCTTGGCGTCACTCAGGTTTGGGCGTGTTTCTTGGCGCAGGTGTTCGCGGCGCAATCAATTGTCTGAAGTGTTCACATTTCTAATTACCGCATACTGAAAGTACATTATGGCAAGTGCAATTCGAAAGTTTGGTCAGGGCTACTGGACACGAGTGATGTCGGTGGTTGGTTTTGGTTCGGTCGCGGTGCTTGGAGCAATTTGGATTTGGCGCATGCTTGATACGGTGAGTGTGGGTTTCCCGTCTATCTATTTGTCTAGCAGCGTGTCCTTATTGTTCTTGGCCGTTATTGGAGCGACCTTGTGGTGGTTTGTTGGTCAGAACGCGCGCAGCGTGGACTTTCTTGTGGCCACCGAAGGCGAGATGAAAAAAGTAAATTGGTCCACCAAGCAAGAGCTTGTTGGAAGCACGGTTGTGGTGATCGCGGTGGTGATCATCATTTCTTTGTTCTGTTGGTTGTTTGATTTTATATTTTCCACCCTGTTCGTCTGGATGAAAGTTTTGGACATGAGGAGTTGATCAACATGCTGTCAGAAGAATCACCAAATACCGAAAATCATGCTGAAGCCGAGGCTCAGACCCCGGTCAAGACCAAGAATCTTTCCGCTGGACTTGGAGCGCTTCGAAGTGGCGGGCCATTGAAGGGTGGCGTTGCCACTAGTCGTGCCTATGAAGCAGCAAGCACCAAGAACAAGGGCACGCCCATGTTGGCGCCACCAACCATGTCCGCCGCCGAAATGACCGCCAACGGAACGCTGACACCAGTTGATCCCGACAGTGAATTGCCCATGTATCGCGACGGCATGGATTGGTTTGTGCTTCGTGTTGCAAGCAACAAGGAAAATTCCGTGCAGTCAACTCTGGAGCGCAAGGTTCAAATTGAAGGCATGAAGCATTTGGTTGGCCGCATCATGGTGCCGACTGAAAAGACCAAGACCATCAAGGCCGGCAAGCAACGCGTGTCGGAAACCAAGTTGTACCCCGGCTATGTGTTTGTTGAAATGAAACTGGAGCCAGACGGGCGCATTCCGCAAGATGTATTTTTCTTAATCAAGGAAACCACGGGCGTGGGCGACTTTGTTGGTACGGCTGGTCGGCCAACGCCAATGGCGCCGCCAGAAGTTGAGAAGATGTTGTTCGACAGCAAGAAGCCTGATGAATCACCAACCGTGCGCATGGAGTTTGTGAAGGGCGACGCAGTTGTTATTAAGGAAGGTCCATTCCAGAATTACGAAGGAACCGTTGACGAAACATTGCCCGAGAAGGGCTTGGTTCGAGTGTTGGTCACCATCTTTGGTCGACAGGCTCCTGTTGAGCTTGAATATTGGCAAATCGCCAAAGCCGAAAAGTAAGAACTTGAATTGAAATTGGAGCCACTCTTATGCAGCGAATCGCATCTCCATTTGTGCTGGTCATTGCGCTGATTTCCACCACGCTTCTTGTATTGACGGGTTGTGTAGCGGGCGCCACATATCCACCAACCGCGGGCAAGACAGGGCTTTCCCCATCCATGCCGCCATGTCCACAGCTTATGGCCAGCGGTTTACGTTATGCCCAAGTGCGCTTAGCGCCACCGGGTGAAATTTTGGTTTTCAATTTGCCACCTCAAACACCCAATTATGTGTGGGATGAAGTTGCCGCCAAGCTTGGTGACGGCTCTCGTCCCATGACCGAGAGCGACAAGGTGGGCATGACGTTGCAACAGCTTCGCTTGAATGGCAGCCACGCGGAAGTCGATGTGATTTATGTCACCACCGATGGCGTGTGGCAAATGGCCACGGTGCATTTGGATGGCGCGTTCGGCGCAGACTATCGCCCATCATTTTTGCAGCGTTGGTTGATTCCAGTTGAAAAGCCAGTATTTTATCCACCGTTGGTGGGTGTTAGTTTAGATACGGTTGAAGCGCCTGTGGCTTCGCCAATTATTCCCGCCACCCCAACGGCGAATCAACCCACGCAACCCGCCGCCAAGCATTGATTGGCGATGTTGCGCCGTGCGCTTGGCGGGTATTCGGAATTGTGTGCGCAATCTCTTAGCATCTGTGTGTGAAGCAAATTTCTTGCGCCGCAAAAATTGTTCAAAAAATATTGCATCAAGAATGCGAGTCATCCCATATACGTTTGTCGCAGGCATTGGGCAACTTTGGGCATGATCAAATTGAGGGAATCCGCGGATACAGGCGTGCTGTTAAAAAAATTCGTTGCGCTTTGTTGCTGACCGCGGGAAGTCTTAGCGCGCATGAACGCCAAAAACTAGACGAGCAGTGGGTAGGGCTAGGTCGTCGCTTAGGGTATTTACGCGACATGCATGCGCGCGAAAAGAAGATTTATGAAATTATTTTAAGCTTGCCTGTGGCGGTGCAATCAGAAGCGCTTCAAGCGTTGCGCAATATATGCGGATCGGTGGACAATGAAACGAATGCGGCGCACAGGCGCGAGGTACTTGGAAGCCTGACGGGTGATACGGAGAGATTGATTTGTATTACGCAAAGCATTGGAATTTCAAATTTGACTCCGACTATGGTGGCGGGTTCGGTTGAACATCTTTGGAATAGGGCGCATATGCGGGCTCAAAAATCCTGGGATGGTCGCAACGAAATCTGGCTGCACGCATTGCGTAAACGAGTTCAACGCACGCACATTGCGTTTCGCATTTTGCGCGCCCAAAGCGGCCCGCGTGGTTTAGAAATTGAAAAACGACTGGATGCCGCCGCCAAAGCCATGGGGGAACTGCGTGACATATCCCTTCTTCGAACGCAGTGCGTGGCCGCACCTGAATTCTTGCACGCGCATATTTTGCAAACAGAGATTGAATCCACCAACAATGCGCGCCGGTTGGTGACCCAAGCCTTCAAATTCAATATTGCAAAAGCACTACGGTTTATAACGGTTTCTATGCATTCTGCGTGATGCCTCCAAGATCGCCGCGTGGACGGTACCCCGCCGGTACTGGTTGCCGTGAGTCGCGTGCATATTCCCTTGGCGTGTTACCTTTCGATCGGACATTATGAATCAATCAGCCAAAAATCAAAATATCAAAGTGCAAACCGCCATCACACCAACCCGCGAGCAGAATTATTCTGAGTGGTATCAACAAGTGGTCAAAGCCGCCGACCTTGCCGAAACAAGTGCGGTACGCGGCTGCATGGTGATCAAGCCATGGGGCTACGCCATTTGGGAAAATATTCAGCGCACTCTGGATAAAATGTTCAAAGACACTGGACACAAGAACGCCTACTTTCCGTTGTTCATTCCGCTTTCATTTTTGGAAAAGGAGGCTTCGCATGTTGATGGCTTTGCCAAAGAGTGCGCCGTGGTCACGCACCACCGTCTACAAATGAAAGATGGAAAGTTGGTTCCGACTGGCGAGCTAGATGAGCCGTTGATTGTGCGTCCAACCAGCGAGACAATTATTGGCGCCAGCTTTTCAAAGTGGGTGGAGAGTTACCGCGACCTTCCATTGCTGATCAATCAGTGGGCTAATGTGGTGCGCTGGGAAATGCGCACACGATTGTTTTTGCGTACGACAGAATTTTTGTGGCAAGAAGGTCACACTGCCCACGCCACAGAGGCCGAGGCGCGCGAGGAAACCATGAAGATGCTGGAGGTGTACGCGGACTTCGCACAGAATTGGATGGCCATGCCCGTGATCAAAGGGCGCAAGACGGATGGCGAGCGATTTCCGGGCGCCGTGGATACTTTCTCCATCGAATCCATGATGCAAGATCGTAAAGCTTTGCAAGCTGGAACCAGCCACTTTTTGGGGCAAAACTTCGCCAAAGCGAGCGAAATTCAATTCTTGGATCAGGCCGGGCAATTGCAACACGCGTGGACCACAAGTTGGGGCGTCAGCACGCGCTTGGTGGGGGGACTCATCATGACGCATGCCGACGATGACGGTTTGATTGTGCCGCCGCGCTTGGCGCCCACGCATTTTGTGATTCTGCCCATTACACCCAAGCCCGAAACACAAGCTCCCGTTCTAGAAGCCTGCCATAAACTTGCGGCGCGTTTGCGCGAAATTCCGTATGCAGGTCGCGCCATAGAGGTGGAAGTTGACACGCGTGACTTGCGCGGCGGTGACAAGATGTGGAGTTGGGTGAAGAAGGGCGCGCCCGTGCGTATAGAAGTTGGGCCGCGCGATTTGGAGCAAGGCGTTGTGAGTATGTCGCGGCGTGACCGCGGCGTGAAGGAGAAGGAGAGTCTTTCGCCAGACGCATTAGTGGCTGGCGCCGTGAAGTTGCTCGAGGAAATTCAGTCGGGCATGTTGGCTAAAGCCAACGCATTTTGCCAAGCCAATACCAAGATTATTGATGACCCTCAGGAGTTCCGTGAGTTCTTTACACCCAAGACTGCCGAAAGTGAAAATGTCCCAACCGAAATCCATGGCGGCTTTGCAAGTTGTCGCTTTGCAATGGACGCGGATGCGGAGGCCAAATTGAAGAACGAACTGGGTGTTACGGTTCGGGTGGTGCCAATGGATAATGCCTCGGACCCCGGTCCATGCATTTTGACTGGCAAGCCAGCACAGCGGCGCGTGTTGTTTGCCAAGTCGTATTAACGGCTTACGCCCCAAGATCACTGAATGGCGTTCGGGGCGATACATAGCGTAATAAATGCCCCATAACTCGTATTATGAGTTGTTTTACAAGCAGCTCAAGCTATTTCAATATTTAATTTTGCATCAATTATGCAACAGCAATTGCAATTCGTGCGTAAAAACTCATGCTGTACTGTTACAGCAATTTGTTCAGTCATTCGTTGAGGTCGAGGAAAAAGGAAATCATGAAAATCTGTTGCGTGTCAATCTTTGCCATTGGGGCCTTCGCTTTGAGCACAAATGCTGGCTTTGTGAATGGCTTAACTCCAGCTTGGCGTGGAACTGCAGACACCCTGTACATGGGCTGGGAAAATTTCACATCCGCTTATGGTGGTGCAAATCTACCGGATGTTGTGAACAGTAATAATCTTGGGACCGTGTTGAACTTTGGTCCAGGAGCAGTTCTTACAAGCACCAAGAATATTTACGGTCCAACTGGTCCGCTTGAAATCACCATGCTGGGCGGCGTTGTTTCGGCGCCACGCAATCCTGTGGAGGTTGTGTTAAATGTTTCCGCCGCTGGAACAGTAATAAACATGCAAAGCGTCTCGCTTACGCTGATGAACAACTCTGGAAATTTACTTCGTCTGAATCCAAACAGTTCTTATGTTCAATTTGATCAACCGTTTTCCATGGGTGGCCGGGTCCAGACTCTGGCCTTCACTTGGAGTTTCCAACCAAACTTAATTGCCGCTACGCAGTGGCAAGTAAACTTTTCTAGTACAGGCGCCAACACTTCGCTTGATGCCGTGTCGCTAGATATGAGATTCATTCCCGCGCCCGGAGCACTGTCAGTGCTGGCCATGCTCGGAGGTGGCGGGATGATTTGTGGGAGGCGGCGACGTCTGTAAAGACCAAGTTTGCCTCGTTCACGCCCTTTTTTGAGCAGGCGGGTCTAGAAAACTAGGCCCGTCTGCTTGATTTTTAGGCTTGATTTTATTTGTAATGTCTAAAGCGCACGCGCTTAGGGCTTGGCGTTTTCTACGCGCGGATACAAGGCAACTTTGGCAATGGCGGCGCCGGGTTTTACAAAGCCCCATTGCGAACGAGCATTCCACGGTGCATCCAAAGGCAAGCCAAGTGTTGCAGAAAATTCCAACATTTTCTGCGGCAAGAAGGGTTCAAGCAACAGCAACGCAATACGGACACTTTCCAAACACTGCGCCAGAATAGACGCAACCACATCGCGTTGCGCGGGATCTTTCGCCAACTTGAAAGGCTCGGTCTTATTGATAAACAAATCAACATCGCGTAACAATTTCATAGCGTCTTCCGCCGCATCTGCCAACTGAAACGCTGCGAAATGTTTTTGCCATTCCGCCACCGCTTGTTGACAGCGCGCAGGCCATGCGCCGCCATGCTCAATATCGGCGGGCATTTGTCCGTTGAACGTCTTCACAATCATGGCGGTGACGCGGCTAGAGCAATTGCCAACCGTGTTCACAAGATCAGCGGTGTATGTTTCGTGAAACGCGGCCGCGCGGAAGTCCGCATCGGTGGCATCCATGGGACCACGGGTCAACATAAACCAACGCCACGCGTCAAGACCATAGCGCTCGATGTATGTTTGAATGGTTGGCAGATCAATGAAATTGCCAAGGCTTTTGCTCATTTTTTTGCCTTCGCTAATCCAGAAACTATGCGCATGAATATTTTTTGGAAGCGGCAACTCAAGCGCCATAAGCATTGCGGGCCAAATTACCGCGTGAAACCAAAGAATTTCTTTTCCAATGACATGCCAGTCGGCGGGCCAATATTGTGCGCGTGGATTATTGATGGAGGAATCCGTGTAGTCGAGTGCCGTGATGTAATTGAACAGCGCGTCAATCCACACATAAATGACATGACCTGGATCACCGGGCATGGGGATGCCCCAGGTGAAGTTGGTGCGTGTCATTGGCACATCTTGCAGACCGTCGCGCAGACGCCCAGTGACTTCATTCATGCGCGCCGCTGGCTGGACAAATTGTGGATGACTTTCAAAGTGCGCCTTCAAACGATCAGCAAAGGCGCTTAGTTTGAAATACCAGTTTTGCTCTTGGGCGCGCACAAGTGGTTTTCCATTGATGGAACTTTTATAGTCGCACTCTTTGGCGCGCGTCTCGGTCAGATATTCCTCTTGTCCCTCGTCGTACCAACCTTCGAATGAGCCTTTGTAGAGCGCGCCTGACTTTTGCAGGCGCTCAATAAATGTTTGCACTTGGCGTTCATGCCGTGGCTGGGTGGTCCTTATAAAATCCGTATTGGTAAGTTGAAAAAGCGAAAGAACCCGCTGAAATTCGGCGGCATTTGTGTCCGCCCACGCTTGCGGCGCAACGCCATGTTCGGCCGCCGATTTTTCCACTTTCACGCCGTGTTCATCAGTGCCAGTGAGAAAGAACACATCGTCATTTTGCATACGCATGGCGCGCGCCCAAGCGTCGCACAATGTTGTGGTGAAAATGTGACCAATGTGCGGGCGGTCATTGACATAATAAATTGGGGTGGTGATACAGGCCGTGCGACTCATGGTGACAGTCTAAGTATTTTACGGCTGCAAGGAGGGCTCTATGTACGTTGAGCCTAAATAGGGTAGGAGTTTTTCAATTTCGTCTTGGTCCTCGATGCAAGCCAGATAAAGAACGGGGCCATCGCTCCAAATCATAATCAGTGACGCATCCTCGTCGTTTCGTTCAATACTTTCCAAGATCAAATTGTCGGGCACAAATTGATGCGACCGGCCAAGCTCATCAAAGGAAAGAAATTGACCGTCATCGGCCGCCATATATAACACCAACCATTTTTTGTCGGTGTCGTCCACGCTTTGATACACCAACTCCACAGAGCGAAACGACGCACCCGGCAGTGATACGGCGGATACTCGTTGCAATTGATAGCCAGCCTTCTCAAATTGCGGTAATCGACAGGAGCGACCAAGAAGGCGCGTAAGCGTGGCGTTTTGCTGCTCGGGTATCAAGGATAATTCCGGTGTGTTACTCTGCAATTCCATAATTGCACCCGCGCGTAAATATGCCGCCGCATGCAGCACTTCGTCTAGCGTTATGCCCCCCAACAAGGTAAGGCGAGCCGCAATTTTTGGTCCATAAACCCCAAAAACAACCGCGCCAAGAACCGTGAAGAGCGCGAAAAGCACCGCGACTTTGGAAATGCGGTGGGGTGGCGGCGAAATGTTTTCTTGTTGGGTCATGAATTTTCTAAGCGAATTTAACTTTCGCTTCGCTACGATAATGCAATGAAGCGCAATGAGCGAATCCAAAATATACGCGCCTCGGTTCACTTTGCCGCCGTGGTTATTTTTGTGGCAATCAATGGCGCATTTGTATTTGCTCAAACCGCGCTTGATGGCTCGCTGCATGTTGGATCTGGAGGAGTAAACACCACACCCACACCGGCTCCCAGGCCTGTTCGACGCGAATCATCAGAGGCGCGTAATTTGTCTCAAAGCCTTGGCTTGAGACCAAACGATGACTTTATAAAGACCGTCAATCAACAAACTGGGGGTAGGTCAGGCACGATTCCAAACCAAAGCACAAATAATCGCAACGCGGGGACGCAACCCAACGGCGTGAACGATTTGAAAAGAAGGGATCCACTGCAATTTGATAGCCAAGGATTAGCCTTGTCCATCCAGCCGAACCGTTCCATGGTGGGAGAAACCATGCCATTTGCAAAGTATCGCTTAAACAATGGTGAAACGGGAATTATATCCGCCAATAATTTGCGCGGCGTGAAGTTTGAAAGTGAGCGTAATCGGTTGGGATCGTCGCGCTTGTCACTTTACGAAAATGCGCGCCTTCGTGAGGATGTTCGCAACAACACCATTCAGGCTGACTTTATTGGCACGAACGTACGCGATCCGTTTAAGTCATATCAGTCTGGCGATGCCGTGGCAGCAAAAAAAGCTCCTCCGCCCAAAGATCGCAGCATGTCGCTGAGACAACAACCGTTTGATAATCGCGTGAATGGGTATGACTCGATGATGATAAGGGTCAAGCAAAGATTTGAAGATCAATTGCAAAGTAACCAGAAGACCGCGCTCGACGGCGAAATGAAATCCGCGCTTAAGGACAGAACAAATTCCGAGGAGCAACTTTTAAGCGTATATGACCAGTTGAAAAGAGAACTGGTGGCAAAAGAAGTTCAGCCCAAAACGAATGGCTCATCTACGACCACCGCGGCTGTTGACACAGAAAATGAAAAACGCCCGGGTATTCACATGACTATTGATGAATACGCGATGGTGTTGAAGCATGGGCAAAAGCTGAATTCTATGACGGGCGAGGAAAAGAACCGATTTAATCAATTGTTGTCGGAGGGCCAACGCGCCATGTACGAAGGCAACGCATTTTTTGCCGAGAAAAGATTTCAAGTAGCCCTTGCCATTCGCCCAGATGATCCTTTGGCGATAGCAGGAATGTTGCACTGTCAAATCAGCGCCAATCTTTTGGCTTCCGCTGCCATGACCCTCCGTGAGTTGTTCAACCAGCACCCCGAAATGATGGATGTGGATTGGGGGCCGCAAGCCATTCCGCCGCGCGCGCGCTTGGATAAGGCGCTAGTGGAAACTAGCCGCCGCATGGAGATAGGTAAGGACGCCGCGCAGTTTGGATTGTTGCATGCGTACATTGGTCACTTGCTCAACAATCAAGATGCCGTGACCGTTGGTCTATTTGCTTTGCGTGGAACACCAGGTGACGACAGTATGGCAACTATTTTAAAAGCGTTGTGGGTTGATACCGCGACTGACAAGTCGCCGCAAAAAATAAATACGCCAGTTGCCCCAAACGAGACGCCAAAGTCCGCGGCGCCTCCCACGACTCCTTGATGGCGTTTCACCAATCTGAATTGAGCAACCGCCACGCCAGCGGACCCTGTTACATTGAGCGGAGCTGCGCCGAACTTTTTAAGCCAAGGTTTTGAAAAATAGCCTGTGTCGCCGTGCATTTATTCAAGGTGTACAAGTGAATTCCACGCACGCCACTATCAAGCAAGGCTAGACACTGTTCAGTGGCCCAATGAATTCCAACGCGTTCAACCGCGGCATCATCATCACCACAGCGTTGTACCGCGCGAAGTAATTTTGCAGGAAATGTGGTGCCGCCAGCCAATTCGGCCATGCGCTTTAGGCTGGCCATGTTGGATATGGGCATAATCCCAGCCACAACAGGAATGCGTATGCCAGCAAGCTCGCATCGCTCGCGCCAATCAAAGAACGCCGTGTTGTTGAAAAATAATTGGCTGCAAATATAGTCCGCGCCGGCGTCAACTTTGGCGCGTAGGTGGTCCATTTGAGTGAGCGTGTTGGGAGTATCTGGATGTCCCTCAGGAAATCCAGCCACGCCAATTCCAAATCCACGCCGATCCGGGTGCGCTGCGCTTTGGTTGAATTGTTGAATACATTTCACAAGATCCGCCGCGAATGGAAAATCACTTGCCGTGCTTCCAGCAGTTTGGGCATCGCCCCGCAGTGCCAAAATATTGGAGACACCAGATTGCGCATATTGGGTCAAAATATTTTCAATATCTTTGCGGTTGTGGTTGGCGCAGGTGAGATGTGGAATGGGATCAAGTTTGGTTTGTGTCTTCAGTCGAACAACCAGTTCGTGGGTACGCGCGCGTGTGCTGCCCGCCGCTCCGTATGTCACGCTGACAAACGAGGGCTGTAATTTTTCAAAGTCCGCAATGACATGAAATAGCGAGTCCCAACCCGCGTCGTTGCGCGGCGGAAAAAATTCGAAACTCGTGGTCACCGAGTCGCGGGAAAGAATGTCCGCGATATGCATGTGGATAGTCTATTGTGGATTCCAACCATGCCAAATACAGAACGCATTTCGAAACCAACAAGCCAACGAATGAGTTTGTACCTGCGCGTTTTGAACGCCCAATTGGAGTTGGATAGGGTTTCCATAAGTAGCAAGGAGTTGGGCGCCCAAACAGGTGTGAAAGACGCCCAGGTTCGCAAAGATTTGGCTTGCTTTGGCTCACTTGGCACTCCGGGCGTTGGGTATTTAACGCGTGATCTGCACCATCAACTGCGGCGTATTTTGGGCATGGATAAATCATGGAACGCGGTTTTGGTGGGGGTTGGCAATATTGGTCGAGCTTTGTTGGCCTATCCAAAGTTTCGCAACGAGGGATTTAACTTTGTTGGCGCCTTTGATTTGGACAAGAAGACCATTGGAAATAAAATTGCGGGGTTGCAGATTCAGCCCATGACAGCGTTAGCAAATTCCATCAGGCATAGTCGGGTCAAACTTGCGTTGATCGCTGTTCCGCCAAACGCCGCCGTTGCCGTGGCGCAATTTTTGGTGGATGGAGGGATTCGTGGAATATTAAATTTTGCGCCTATTCGTCTTCATTTACGCGACGATATTGCTGTGGTCAATGTAGATTTCACCGACGCATTGGAACAACTCGTCTTTAAAATTCGATTATCAACAACCGACGTGAAGGGAACAAAGTGAATACAAATCTGACCATTATGGGGGTGGCGTGTCTAAGTCTGGCGGCGTGCCATGCCAAAATCTTGACTCCAAGCCCCGCCGACGCGCTGCGCCAGCAAGTCACGGAACTTGAGGCCAAGAATGCGGTGCTTGAAGCGCAAGTGGAGGAACTGCGGGCTCAATTCGCGCTCAAGAATGAGACTACTCAGTCACCGTCTGTCGAATTGGAGCAGGCCACTCCGCGCGCCGCGAAATTGACCATTGGCAATTTGTCCAGGGCGCTTCCCAAAAAAGAAGTCGCGGGAAAGCCCACCCAACCTGAGAAATTGGTGATATTTGTGAGCGCAATGGATGCCCGTGGGCAAGCCCTGCAACTGACTGGCGATTTGACGATTGAGGCCAGCTTGCAGTCCGGTGCCAATGTTGCTCAATTGGCCGTGGCACATTGGGGACCGCTTCAGTTGCGCGACGCTTATCGAGGGGGGTTTGGAAGTCCGCACTACTCCCTTGAGACGCCCATAGTGATTGCGCCCGACATGCTCAACGCCACGGCCTTGGTCGTGGTGACATATCGCGATGGTTGGACGGGGCGGACCCTGAAGACCGAACGCGCCATTCCATGGCCAATTGATGAATTCAATGCGGAAATACCGCCAAATGTAGAATGAGTAACATGGGTTGATCTATGTGCCGCAGGCAATTACATCAACGGAGGCCATATTTGAGCGCGCAGATCAAGCCGACCACCATTCATTGTGGTTGGACGCTGCGTGGCGCTATTTGTATTGGTTTGGGTTGCGCACTAAGCCTGCTCGCAATGAACGGTTGCCAAAAAGTTCTCTTTCCAGAAAACGAACCACGCAATCAGTTTGAACGCTCGGACAATTTGCGGGATCGTTTCACGCCGGTGACCGAGCCCGATGTGTTTGGAAATCCAAGGCCCGCATTGCGCGCGCGACTTTCGCCGCCGACAGATTGAGAGCCCAAGAAATAATTTTAAAATTCGCCAAAGCCAATCAAAGAATTGTCCGATAGGGATTATGAATAATTATTTATGACGCTTCCAATTCAAATCATCAAACTTGTGAATGTGCGTCGACTTGTTACTCGACGAACACGCATGGTTTGGGCTGGGTTTATTGTGACCGCGACAGTCACGAGCAGCTTGTTGGTGCTTGGCGATGCTGGCGCTCCCAAATTGCTCGCCATGGCTCCCGTCATTCTTGGCGCCAAAAATTCAAGCATTCTTCCACGAGAATCACCGTTGAATCGCGCACGCTGGACCTCCATTGTGATTCATCATTCCAATACACCTGCTGGTGACGCCAATTCAGTGGCGCGTTTGCAGGGGGCGACCGATGCAAGTGGAATTGGATATCACTTTATTATTGGAAACGGCCAAGGAATTGCCGACGGGTCCATAGAAGTTGCCAGTCGTTGGAACAGGCAAGAGCCTGGTGCGCATGTGGCGGCAATAGCTAAATCATCAAATTCCCCGATGACAGTATTGTTGGTTTCAAACAAGAACATGCCATCCGCGGATGAATTGAACCGACATGCGGTTGGAATTTGCCTTATTGGAAACGGGGATCGACGACCATTTACTGACAATCAAATGCGCGAGTTGGCGACATTGGTGCGCCGACTGCAAAGAGAGTTGAATATTTCCGCTGAAAAAGTTTTTTTGCACAGCGATGTGGCCGGCGTGAGCAGTCCCGGACGATTTTTTAGCGCCGCCGACTTTGAGGCGCAACTTATTCAAACACAATTTTAACACTTTATCTTGCAAAATTGATCTTCAATTTCAACGGAAATAGTTGGATTTTATTTAAATTCTGGTTTAGATATTGCATGCAATTGCGGGTATGGTTACGATCAGTTAGTCGTCCATCTAGCCTGTTAGTCAATTTATTTGCGGTCATCTATACACCATGTCTCCATTACCCATTGAACTTTTTGGTCATAGAGTTATTGCCAAAATCGGCGTTGGCGCCGCTAGCGAAGTGTTTGTGGTGCAAGACATCAAGACCAAGCAAGTTTGGGCTTTAAAGCATGTGGTTCGAATAGATGACAAATCCGATCGCTTCATTGATCAAGTTGAACAGGAATATGCGATTGGCTCCAAGTTGCAACACCAAAATATTCGTGGCATTCATAAAATCTTGCGCATAAAAAAGTCATTAAAAGTGACTGAGATTGCTTTGCTGATGGAATTAATTGACGCTGATACGCTTGACATTCGCAAGCCAAAAAATATTTTGGCGGCGACCGAGTTACTTTCCCAGATCGCTTTCGGACTTGACCACATGAACAGTCGTGGATTTGTGCACGGCGATATCAAGCCCATCAATGTGATGGTGACCGAAGGGGAAAAAGTCAAGATTATTGATCTTGGCCAAGCTTGCACGATGAATGAAGTCAAGAAAAGAATTCAAGGAACGCCAGGCTATATTGCGCCTGAGCAGGGCCATTTACAACCTATTACAGCGCAAACCGACGTGTACAACTTTGGAGCAATGATGTATTTGGTGTTGGGAGGCCAAATTATTCCTACGGTCATACCTCCTCAGACTGGAACGAGTTCGTCCACGCCAATCAATCCCAACATGCTGCAATTGCCGGTGCCTTTACATAAGAAAACCCCATCTATTCCTGAAGAATTGGGCAATTTGGTTCAAGAATGTATTCAAATACTGCCACAAGATCGCGTTCAAGACATGGGGCAGGTCGCAAAAAGATTGGAGCTTATTGCGGCGGGCTTGTCCGGTTCTAGATTGGGCATGGCCGTTTTGGCGGGCTAGTTGTGGTTAAACTTGTTTGCGGATGTACGCTCCGCAATGAACTCTACAAACAACCACAAATGGGATATTCGATTTCTGCTTCTAGCGGATCAGATTGCCACATGGAGCAAGGACCCCAGTCGTGGAGTGGGCGCGATTATTGTGAGTCCCGCCAAGCAAATTGTCGCTACGGGTTTCAACGGCTTACCGCGAGGCGTTGAAGATCGCGCTGAGCGATTGGAACGACCAGCAAAATACGAATTAATTGTGCATGCGGAGATGAACGCCATTATTCAATGCGCGCGCAACGGCGTAAGTCCGCTTGGGTGCGTCATGTACACCACATTTTCGCCGTGCGTGGCTTGCGCCATTGGCATGGTGCAGGCGGGTATTTCACGCGTGGTGACATGGGAGCCAGACTTGGTTGGCGCAGACGCGCATTGGTTGGAAAGTATTCGCAAGGCGCAATCCGTTTTGCGTGAAAGCGGTGTTGTGTATGAAGTGTGTTTGCGACCCGTAGTCGAATCACATTCGATCCGGTGAATCCATTCCCAGTAGATCAAGTCCTTGTGCAAGCACTCGCTTGGTCAAGAGTGAAAGACGCAGCCGCGCCAATCGTGTGGCATCATCTGGCGCCTTGAGAACGGGACACGCTTGATAAAAAGTTGCGTACGAATTTGCCAGTTCATGAAGCGCGCCGCATACGCGTTGTGGAGAGCCAAGATCCGCTGCCATTTTGATGGTGGCGGGGAAGGAAAGAATGGCCAGCACCAAGGCGCGTTCTGCGGCGTGATCAAATTTCCATGCAGCATTTGAAATTGAGGATTCGGTTGCAGCTCCTTTGGTCAGCAGGCTGGCAATGCGAGCATGCGCATATTGAATGTATGGGCCAGTGTCGCCTTCAAAGGCGATCATGCGATCAAGGTCGAACACATAATCTTTGATTGGGTCCCCAGACAAGTCCGCATACTTCACGGCTGCAATTCCAACCGCGCGGCCAATGGCGGCGATCTCTTGATCGGAAGTTCCTTCGGTTGGCGAATCGGTTTGGTTTGCGCGAAGTTTGACTTGATCCGTGCCACGCGCAATGGCCTCGTCCAGCAACGCCTTGAGCGTAAACAGCTCGCCGCTGCGGGTTTTGAGGGGTTTTTTGTCGGTGCCCAGCACGCTGCCAAACGCTAAGTGTGAAAGTTTGGCTTGGGTGCCATTGGCAAGTTTGTCCCAGCCGATTAAATGAATGGCGTCAAAGACATCACGGAAATGATCCCGTTGGCGGGCGTCGACAACATACAAAATTTCGCCGGCGTGAAGCGCGCCCACGCGGTGATGCACCGCGGCGAGATCAGTTGTGGAGTATAAAAATCCGCCGTCAGCCTTGCGAATGAGAAGCGGGCGCTCGCGATCGGCAAAGCGAACAACCATGGCTCCTTGATCTTCTTGCGCCAGACCCTTGTCAATAAAGGCCTGCACGGTTGACCCAAGTTGGTCGCGGTAGAAGCTTTCGCCGCGCGAATGCTCGTTGGTCAAGCGCACGCCAAGTACGCGCGCGGTTTCAAGAACCTCCATCATGGTGACATTGATGAGTTGCTGCCACGCTGCCACGGTGGCGGCGTCCCCGGACTGCAAGCGCAGTAGGGTGGCTTTGGCGTCTTGCTCGGCGGCAAGCGCGCTGTCCTGTTGCGTTTGAAGTTCAATAATGCGATGCGGACCGGCGTGATGTGCGCGCGCGGCCTCAAGTCCAGCGGTGTCGGTGGCGGCCTCAAGTTGAGCCACGCGATAGGCGTGGTTTAAGTCTGCAAGCGTGAGTGATTTCAGGTCGCGCTTCTGGCGCTTCAGCGCCGACATGGTCATTGCGATTGGAAGTCCCCAATCGCCTAAATGATTTTCCCGCAGGACCTTTCTTCCAAGGCGCTCGTGTAGGCGCGCCACGACATCCCCAAGAATGGTGCTGCGCAAATGTCCAACATGCATTTGCTTGGCCACATTCACGCCGCACAAATCAATCACAATCGCGTGGTCGCGCGGCGCGGGTTCAATGCCAAGGTCATCCATGCTCACGCGGTCAAGCATGGTCTGAAGCGCGGAGTTGCTCAGACGAATATTGATAAAGCCTGGTCCAGCAATTTCCCCAGTTCCCAGCGCGGAAAGCGGAGTGGCCGCCAGAATTTTTTCGGCAATATCGCGTGGATTCGCGCCGACCGCGCGCGCAATGGCAAGCGCGGCGTTGCATTGAAAGTCACCGTGCTTATTGTCGTTGCTGGCTTTGATTTGCGCATCGCCTTTAGCGGCCTCCCCGTTGATTGCCATGGCAATGCCCTTGCTGAACACTTGTTCAAGATCAAACTTTGGATCGCATGACGCCATGCTTGGAGTCTATCGACGAGATTGTGTTCGTTGCGAAGCAAGAACATGTTTTCGTTTGGCGTACAAAGCCTTCAGAACAGGAATGGCAATGCCAGTTCCGGCGTCGTTGTCTTGAAGTGAGGTCGCCGCAAGGAGCAGCATGGCGATCAGGCTTTCATAATCACGAATGGAAATAAATTCCTGGCCAACACGCGCCTTCGATGCGCCTTTGCACACGCCGTCAATGTCGCGCATGTTGTGGTAATTGCCAAGCGGCAGACATAGGCAGGTGCTTTCAAATCCATGCGCTGAAAATGCTGTGGCCTCGCAGGCGCCGCCGGGCATGAGCTTGCGCTGATACACAAATTTTGGATTTTGTTTTTTGTGCTGGTCATACAAGGAACTCAGCGCATTGGTGAGTTTGGGTGAGAACACGCTGGCGCGGTCGCCCACGCGCAGAATGGCGCCGGCGCCAATGGGGCTGTCATGCGGGAATGAACGCGAGTTTTCCAGGCAAAGCAGACGCGCGTTGCGCGGAATCAATTTGCTGTGAACGCTGTGCAGTGCGCCAATGAAACCAACTTCTTCCGCGCGAGTGAAAAGTAACCCAACATGTGGCGCGCTTTTGGATTGCAAAAGACGATCAAGCACGGCAAGCGCGGCGCTCGCGGCGGCAAGATCATCGCATGCGTTGGTGTGCAGCAAGCCGCCGGCAATCCGCGCCTTCGACAAACGCCAGCGCGCAATGTTTCCAGGTGCGATCGTTGTGGCAGACCGTTGAAGTTGAGCCGTGTAGACCGGAAAAATATGCTTGCCCTTCATGCGCCCAGTGACCGTGGCCGTGTGGCGCTTGCCCGCGGAGTCAATCACTTCAATAGACGCGTTCTTGAAATAGGGTTCGTGTACGCCGCCACGAAACTGCAATTCCAGATGGCGTGCGTCGCGCAGGCGCTGAACCACGAACGCTGGATGGTCCATATGCGCCGTGACAAGCAGGGGACGGCGCTGGTTTTTGAACGCGCGTTGGGTGATCAAAATATTGCCGCCATTGTCGCGTTTCACGGCTACTTTTGCAGCGCGTTTGGAAATCCACGCGTCAATGAACGCGATCACCGCGTCCTCGTGGCCAGCGGCGGTTGGAAGCGCGGTCAGTGCCAGTAATTGTTGTAGTTCGGCGGCTTGGGATTTCATGGTGTTCTCCAATATGCGAAAAATGTATTGATTTGATTCAGGCAAACTTGTGGCGTTACAAACTACACTCACGCCATGCCACTTGCTTCCATTGATGAAATTCTGATCGAGCTTCAAGCCGGCCGCGCCATTGTTCTTGTGGACGATGAGCGGCGGGAAAATGAAGGCGACTTTGTTGTGGCGGCGCAAATGATCACGCCTGAAATGGTGAATTTTCTCACACGCGTCGGGGGCGGCTATTTGTGCGTGGCGCTTGATGGCGCCATTTGCGATCGGCTGGAACTTGATCTGGCGGCCTCGCGCAACAACGCGCGCAACACCGCCTTCACGGTGAGCGTGGAAGGACATCCGCGCCATGGAATTGGAACAGGCGTGAGCGCCAGGGACCGCGCAACCACCATTCGCCTGCTGAGCGATCCAATATCGGGGCCAGCGGATTTCACTCGGCCCGGTCATGTCAATCCACTGCGCGCGCGCGATGGTGGTGTGCTGGTTCGCACGGGACAGACAGAAGGCAGCGTGGATTTGTGCCGGCTTGCAGGTCTGCAACCCGCGGCGGCGATCATTGAAATTGTGAAGCCTGACGGGGACATGGCGCGCATGCCGGAACTGAAGGCGATTTGTGTTGAGCACAAATTGAAGATGTGCTCGGTGGAGCAGGTGATTCAATGGCGCTTGGCGCGCGAAGTGATGGTGACGCGCGTTGAGCCGCATGATGGTGAGGACATTCAAACGCCAGAAGGAATTTTTCGTCTATTCGCTTGGAGAAGTTCGGTTGACGCGCTTCCGCATATTGCCTTCACCGCAGGTGGAGTTGGTCGCTTGAAAGCGGGCACGGTGGTGAAACAAAGCGAGCCAACATTGGTGCGTATGCATCGACGCGATATTTTTTCCGATGTGTTTGCAACACCCAAGGACGGGAATGAGGGCAACGGTCAGAGTGAAATTCGCTCAGCATTGCGCGCCATAGCCAAAGATGGCCGCGGAGTGCTGGTGTATTTGCGCAGCGAAGGTAGTGGCTTTGATTTACCTGATCGCTTACAGCGCATTCATCGCCCCGAGAAGGATGACCCAAATGCGCCGGATTTAACGCGCCCAGATGGACTTGCCGCCGGTGTGCATCCAATGGATTTAAGGGAGTTTGGTGTGGGTGGACAAATTTTGCGCGATCTTGGATTGACCAAACTTCGATTGTTGACCAATCATCCCAAGGGTTCCATGCCTGGCCTACATGCGTTTGGTTTAGACATTGTTGACCAGGTGAAACTGTGATCAAGGTTGGGGTTGTCGCATGCGTTTCGTTGAGCATGGTTGCGTGCGCCGCGGAGCATTTGCAAACCACCGATGCGGCAACGACCGCTTCACAAAGTACCCCAGTCACACCACCGCCAGCCGCCAACAAGAACCCCGAAAGTGCTGGTTCGCCAGCCGACGCACGGTCCACGCAATTTGAGACACCGGACGCCATGTTGAGCGCGCTCGAAAAGTCGGGCGAGGCAATGACAACCTTCCGTGCGAATGTGGTGTATGACCGCGTGGACGCGGTCAGTGAAAATCGTGAGCGACGCACTGGGGAAATTGTGCTTGAACAACAAGCGGGTAAATTGAAAAGTCGAAGGTTGGCCATTCAATTTGATCAACTCATTGACGCATCCGGCCATGCCACTTCGCAGCGCATGCGCTACGTGTTTTCTGGTGGCTGGCTGTTTGAATTTGATGACCAGCGCCATCAATTGATCGCCCGTGAATTGGTTCCGCCCGGCGAGCAACTTGATCCACTGCGTATGGATGAGGGTCTGATTCCAATTCCAATTGGCCAGAAAAAAGATCAAATTGACCAGCGATTTCATGTGCAATTTGCGGCGCAACCCACGGAACCGTTGCTCAAGCGTTTGGAAAATGTCCAGGGACTTGCGCTGCATCCCAAGCCAAACTCGGGTGTTGATCCAGAACTTGGAGACTTGTGCGTGTGGTATGACCTGACCACGCTTGCACCAGTGGCGGTGACAGCCACAACCAAAGGTGGCGATGCGAAAATTTTATTGTTGACCAAAATCCAAGTGAACAAGGTGCTGGATGAGTCCGCAAAAGCCATGTTGGCAACCCAGCCTGCCGACTTGACGACCAATGGCGTTCCGTGGCGCAAAGATGTGCGCCCTTATAAATCTGCGCCCTAAAGTAATGCATGTATGGATCGCATTTGAATGCGTGACGCTGAATTGATTGCGGTGTAACAAATGCTCAAAAAAAATTCATTCCTCATATTTGCAGGCGCGTTGTTTGTGGCCAGTATTGCAGTGGCGCAAGAACGGGACCTGGTGCCAGCGCGCGTAGACGTTTCACCCGCGGTGGTGAAGGCTCTTCAGCAGCCTTGGCTGAAGCCGGATGAGCGACGCGACATGCGTATTTTTCATGGACAGTGGTCGGATGATGATGTCAACACGACCGCGCGCAAGGCGGAAGTTGCATTGCGGGTTTGGAAACTGCAAGACGCGTCCCTTGAGTCGCCAGACGCTCCAGTGACCATTCGCGCGCAAGCGTTATTGTGGCGGGGCGAGGCGGCACAAGCCTTGTCGCTGTTGGCGGGTTGCGAAGATTCCGAATGCGTGTTGCTTCGCGCGGACGCCTTGATGTGGCTTGGACAGAATGAAAACGCTAAAATTATTTTGCAAGAGTTGCGCGACGCACAAATTGCGGCGGACGCCAACGCTAATACATTGCGCACCGCCGCGCGCGCCACCGTGGCGCTTGCAAAAGTTCAGGCTCTTTCTGCGGCTCAATGGAAATTAGCGGTTGATGAATTTGGGCGAGCGCGCGAGGCGGATCAACTTGATCCGCGTGTGCCACTGGACGAGGGGTTGCTCTTGGTTGATCGACATAATCGAGCGCAAGGCGTGCCGGCTTTGTGGCAAGCACTTGAACTTGATCCGCGCTGTAGTCTCGCTTGGTTTGCCTTGGGTGAAGTTGCCCTGAACTATTTTGACTTTGATTCCGCCGCACGCGCGGCGGATCGCCTTCGCTTACTGAATCCCACACATCCGCTTGCGGATTTACTTGATTGCAAGCGCACCCTGTTGACGGATGATCCAGAGCGCGCTGACGCGATTTTAGATGGACTATTGTCGCGCGAACCCAACATGCCGCAGGCCCTTGCCTTGCGGGCGGCGGTGGCGGGTCGCCGTTGGAACACGCAATTGACCGAGCAGCGTTTGGCGGACTTTGACAAGAAATTTCCCAACAACGCGTTGGCCTACGCAACGCTTGGTCGCACGCTTAGTTTAAATAGGCAATATCAGTGGGCGCAGCGCGCGCTTGAAGAGGCCATTCGGCGCGCGCCAGTGTGGAGTGAGCCACGCGGCGAACTTGGATATTTGCTCATGCAGGCGGGTCGTGATCAGGAAGCGGTTGCGGCCTTGAAAGCCGCCGCTGAATTGGATCCATTCGACACGCGCAGCGCGTTTGGTTTGTGGCTTATGGATGAACTTTTAAAGTGGAAGGAAATTGATTCGCCGCACTTTCGTATTCGCGTGAAGCCCGGCATTGATGAAGTTGTGGCCGAACTGATGCCCGACGCACTGGAGACCATGCATGGGGAGGTCACCGCAAGATTCAAGCATGAACCCGCGGTCAAAACCACCATTGAAGTTTTGCCCGACCACGAATTTTTTGCCGTGCGCATTACTGGCATGCCTGGAATTCACACCATCGCCGCTGCCACCGGCCCCGTCATTGCGCTTGAAGTTCCAATGGAGGGTAATCCTAAAAAACATCTGGGGTTGTTTGATTGGCTTCAAGTGTTGCGCCACGAATACGCGCACACGGTCACGCTGAGTCAAACCGAAAATAAAATTCCACACTGGCTTACCGAGGCGCTTGCGGTGAGCATGGAAACCAAGCCGCGCACATTTGAGACCTGTCAAATGCTTGCCAACGCTCTGTCCAATGGCAAATTATTTGCGCTGGATAAAATAAAATGGGCCTTTGTGCGACCCGAGTCGCCGCAGGACAGGCCGTTGGCGTACGCGCAAGGATGTTGGATGGTGGAATATCTCCAAGCCAAGTGGGGCGGGGATTCCGTGCCAAAATTACTTGAACAGTATAAAAAAGGCTTGGATGAAAACCACGCGTTCCAAGAAACTGTTGGGGTAAGTGGCGACGAATTTTTTGCGGGATTTGTCGCGTGGGCCGCCAAGCAAGTGGAGCAGTGGGGCTTGGCACCAGAGCCATCGCTTGAAAAGTTGTGCGACACAATTCGAGCCAAGGATCCAGAGTTGCAACTTACCATGCGCAAGGCGGAGCAAGAGCGACTGGATGCGTTGGCCACATTTTTAGCCAAGCAGGTTGGTGAGCCCGCCCAAATTGCGCAGTCCGCGTTGCTCGCATCGCGTTGGCCAAAAGTAAAAAAGCCGGCGGTAACGATGACTGATGAAATGATTGATCAGTGGCTTGCGCAATATCCGGAGCAGCCAGATTTGTTGGAATTGAAATTGCGGCGGCGTTTGAAGGAGCAGCCAGAAGTGGATGGAATTGCCACAACGCTTTTAGACGCGTACGCCAAGGCGCGGCCCGTGGACCCATATCCGCATCGTGTGTACGCGCGCGGCAATTTAAATTCGGGCGACCAACAAGCCGCCATCACGCACTTAAGCGCGCTTGATTTGCTTGAGGAGAAGGATCCCAGCTACGCGTTGGAATTGGCGCGCTTATATCGGCTGCAAAAGAATGGAACGGCGGCGCGCGCGTCGGTGGAGAAAGCCGCGCGCATAAATCCGTTCGACCCGGCTACGCGTGAATTTGCAGCCACGCTTGCAATAGAGGATGGTGATTTACAGCGCGCGCGCCTGCACTTATCCGCGCTTGCAAGGTTGGAGCCGGATCAACAACGGCACACGCTTCGTTTGGAAAAGTTGGACGCCATGATCAGGGCCCAAGCGCCGCGGGGTGCGCCTGCGCCGTGAGTTGTATGAATACGCGCGCCAATCCTGGCGCAAATTTCAAAGTGAACAATCTATGTGGCATTCATGGCGTGCGTCATTATGCTGACCAAGGCAAGTGATCAAGATCCACATTACCTCCGCAAAAAATAATCGCCACATTGCGCCACTTTTGTTGGCGCGCGAGTTCACGAAATGAATCTTGCATAAGAACCGCCACACCCACGGCGGCGCTGGCTTCAATGGTGAGCTTGAGTTGCTCCCAGGAAAAACGCATGGCCTGCGCAATGGCGTCTTCTTCCACAACTTCAATTCGATCAACGAGCGTTTGCACGATTGGAAATGTCAGCGAACCAAGCGCGCCGCGTAATCCGTCGGCGATCGTGAGTTGATTGGTGGAAGGTTGGCAAATTCCAGTGGATTTTGAGCGGGCGGCGTCGTTGGCAATGAGTGGCTCAGCCCCAATAATAGAAATTTCATTGCGTTTACCTTTTGCTGCCACGGCTATTCCAGAAATCAAACCACCGCCACCTATAGGCACAATGATTGCGTCGATTGGTTGCACATCGGCAAGAATTTCAAGCGCCATGGTGCCTTGGCCAGCCATGACATCGATGTGGTTGTAGGGCGGAATCACAGTTGAACCGGTGCGCGCCACTATGTGCGCAAGCATGTCCTCGCGTGCCGTGAGTGTTGGTTCACAAAGTGTGATGTATGCGCCAAATTTTTCAACCGCAGCACGCTTTGTAATTGGAGCGTTGTGTGGCATGACAACGTGGCATGGAAATCCAAGCTCGCGCGCCGCGTACGCCAATGCCTGGCCATGATTTCCGCTGGAGTGCGTTGCCACGCCACTCGCCGCAGTGGATTCTGGCAATCGACTGACCGCATGCGCGGCACCGCGATATTTGAAACTTCCAGTGCGTTGAAATAATTCGCACTTGGCGAACACGCGCACCCCCGCAATATGTGACAAAGCGTCCATTTCAAGACACGGTGTGCGCACTGCGTGGCTATGAATGCGTTGGGCGGCGGCCTCAACATCCACCAGAGTGATTGGCAGACCTTTCATCCAAGGCAATGTAACCTACATCCATGGGAACACGCCTAGACACCATCATGCGTATGCACGAGCACCGACATTGGGTACGCAACAAATTGTTGACCGCGTCGCGTGGACTTACAAACGACGGATTGCGAAAATCGTTTGAAATGGGAATTGGCAGCGTGCTTGGAACATTCGTGCATTTGTATGGCGCGGAAACCGTATGGATGAATGTTCTTGAAAACAAAAATCAAACCGCGCCATTTCCAACCTTGGATAATTTTGCCAATTTAGAAGCGCTTGAGCGCGACTGGGAATTGCTTGATCAGCGTTGGGGCGCTTGGCTTGCCAAAGTGAAAGAGGCGGAGCTTGACCAAGTGGCCGAACGCGTGCGCGAGGGGAAGTCCTACGTGACCAGCGTTATGGATGTGCTGATACATGTGGCCACGCATCAGCACTATCACGCCGCGCAAATTGTGAACATGCTGCGTCATTTGGGCGTGAAGCCGCCGCCAGCGTGCGATTTTATAGGCATGGCGCGCGAACAATTTGCAAGCGAACAAAAATAAGTATGACTATGATTAATGCTTAGCCGCTCGGGGCGCGTATTCCACCGTGGAGTTCGCTGAGAAGTACCCGCGGAACCTGAACCGATTCGTATCGGCGTAGGGAAGTGGCGCTAGTTCGCGAACTGCTTGACGCGGTTTCGCCTTGTCAGGAAGTACACGATGAAAAACAAAGTTTCACACGCAAACAATGGCGGCTCCGCCAATGCATCTTCATTTGAAATTGGACAATCACATGCGCGGCTGAACAATCAGCCATTGCCGCTGCATGGCGCGGCCAATCCATCAACCAACGCGCAAGGCACCACGCCTGGTTCATTTGCGCGCAAGGCGGACATTGGTGGTCCGCTTGCATTTTCCAGTCCAGATACGCCGGGCATGCCGGCCGCATCCACCAAGACCGCATGGGACTTTCTTCCAGTGGGCTGGAGCATTGTGGCGGCGCACAACCATGAACAAGGTTGCGCGGGGCATTTGCACACGCACATCGCGCCTTGGATTCGCGCGCAAGCGCCCGCCGGATTTGAGCCCATCACGCAACTCGAATTCGCGCGTCTTGGCGTGACTACCAAAGAAATGCGTCGCGTGGCGCAGCGCGAGCCGCATCTGACGGCCGAGCAAGTGCGCGATGAAATCGCCGCGGGTCGCATGGTGATTCCAGCCAATCGCGTGCACTTGGGATACGAACTTGATCCAATGGCTATTGGTCGCGCGTCTCAAACAAAAATCAACGCCAACATGGGCGCTAGTCCGGTGAGTTCCGGCACGGATGAAGAAGTTGAAAAGTTAAAGTGGGCGCAGAAATGGGGCGCGGACACAGTCATGGACCTCTCAACCGGCGGCGATCTAGACGCGTGCCGTGACGCGTTGATTCGTAACAGCAATGTGCCCATTGGCACTGTTCCAATTTATTCCATGATCATTGGTCGCAAGCTTGATGATTTGAACGAGGCCGTGATTCTGGAAACGCTAGAACATCAGGCTAAGCAAGGGGTGGATTACTTCACTATTCACGCTGGCGTACTGAAGGAGCACCTGCCGCTCATTAAGAATCGTTTGATTGGCATTGTGAGCCGTGGCGGAAGTTTGCTAGCCAAGTGGATGTTGATTCACAACAAACAAAATGTCATGTACGAATGTTGGGAGAGCATTTGTGCAGTCATGCGCCGCTACGACGTGACATTTTCCATTGGTGACGGGTTGCGTCCAGGCGGCTTGGCCGACGCCACCGATGCCGCGCAACTTGCGGAGCTTGCGGCAATCGGTGAACTGACCGAGCGCGCTTGGCGCCAAGGCGTGCAAGTGATGGTGGAGGGACCCGGACATGTTCCACTTGATCAAATTGAATACAACATGAAATTGCAGCGGCGCATTTGTCATGGCGCACCGTTCTACGTGCTTGGGCCGCTGGTCACGGATATTTTTCCCGGCTACGACCACATCACAAGCTGCATAGGCGCCACAAGCGCGGGCTATCACGGAGCCAGCATGTTGTGTTATGTCACGCCTAAGGAGCATTTGGGTTTGCCCAAGAAGGACGATGTGAAGCAGGGATGCATTGCTTACAAAATTGCGGCGCACGCCGCCGATGTGGCGCTTGGAATTCCAGGTTCGCGCGACCGCGATGATGAACTCACCAAGGCGCGCGCCGCGCTGAATTGGCAAAAGCATTTCGAGTTGTCATTTGATCCAGACACCGCCCGCGCTTACCACGATGAGGACCTGGATGTGGACACGGATTTTTGTGCCATGTGCGGACACGATTGGTGCAGCGTGCGCATCAGCAAGGAAATTCAGGAGTTTGCCAGTGGAAAAAGCGAGGAGTATCGCCGCGACAAGCCCGTACAAAGCGCCGCGCTGACGCCCGAGCAGCAAGAGGTTCTTGCCAAGCGTGGTGTGCTGTCACCCGAGGAAATTCACAAGCTTGCCTCCAAAACCAAGGTGGCGGTTAGCGCGGTTCAAGCCAAAGCATCTTGTCACAGTGATTTTGTCGACTCCGCGCAAGCGCGACAAACTCAAGAACAATTGGTGCAACTGAACACCTCACCGGCACACAATATTTCAACAAAAATCCCACTAATTTAGTAGCGTTCATCAAATTTCGTGGGATACTTCAACCATGATGGCTCTTCAGCGGGATCAAAACGAAACGCAGATAGGACTCCAATCTCCCAAGTGGCTCAGCGTTCCACCCATGCGCTATCAAGAGGGGTACGTTTGGTTTCTCCTTTTTGCAAGTCTGGACATTATTTTAACTTGGTACATCTTGCGCAAGGGTGGAACCGAAGTGAATCCACTTGCCAAGATTGTGATTGATCGGTGGGATCTTGCAGGAGCAATTGCGTTTAAGTTCAGCATTGTCTTATTTGTGATCGTGACCTGTGAAATTGTTGGGCGCCACAAAGATCAAGTAGGACGTCGACTAACCGTCGTGGCCATTGCACTATCGATATTTCCAGTGGTGTGGAGTTTGACGCTGCTTGTGCTCCACGGATTTTTAATTGGAGTTCCGTGGTGAATATAAGTGTCTGCATATCCCAAGCCCGGCGCACCGCGACTGAGCGGGGGGGGTCAACTTGAACGCCGTGCGCGGAACATGGCTGTCTCAATTTCCTTGCTTGAGCGTGGTATGCCACTAGTTAAAGTGATTGGCCCTCGTGACGTGATCAAAATATCGTCCTCAATGCGTATGCCAATTTTTTCATGTGGCAAATACACGCCTGGCTCAATCGTGATCACGGCTCCAACGCGTAGTGGAGAGTCTGGATTTGCGTCATGGGTTTCCAACCCAAGATGGTGACCAATGCCATGAATGAATGCATCGGCAAGTCCAGCGCGGCGACTGACTGCGCGCGCCGCCTCGTCAATGTGATGAAAGCGCGCGCCAGGTTTGCAAGCACGAATGGCGGCTGATTGTGCCGCTAAAACAAGATCATGAATGGCGCGCTGGCGTGGAGTGAACTTTCCATTCACCGGAAGCGTGCGCGTGACATCGGCGGAATAACCGCACCATTTAGCGCCGGAATCAAGACAGACCAAATCACCATCGCGCAATACTTGATCGTTGGCGTGATAGTGCAACACGGTGCTGTTGAAACCACCACCAGCGATGGTGCGAAACGCAAGTTCGCGTGAGCCCCCTTGGTGATATCCAGACTCCACATGCCGCTGCAATTCAAACTCATTCATGTTTGGCTTCAGACACGCGAATGCGGCGGCAAAGCCAAGGCCAGTGATGCGTCCTGCTTCTTGAATGCACGCCACTTCGGCTTTGCTTTTGCAGGCGCGCATGTCATTTAAAATATGCGTGCCATCATTGATGCAGCAATTTGGAATACGCTCCGCGGCGCGGCGGAAAATTTCCAAGTCACCACTCACGGGATTCGTATGCGCCGCCAATGGCATGAGCAATGTCAGTGACTTGGAGCGTTTTGCCGCGTCCAGAAGTTGTGGCGCAAGCATGTTGGTTCTAAAGATGGTTTCAATACCGGCTTGCGTGCGCAGTTCTTCACCAATTTGCGCGCGAAAGCCATCCCACTTTTCCCGCTCTGGATTGAGCGGCCGTAGAAAGAGTTGCACGCGCCTTGCTGGATTTGGGTTTTTGGCGTCCAACAACAATGCGGCGCCGGGCTCATCAACAAGTCCGGTGAGGTAGGTGAAATGCGCGTGCGCCGCAAATGGGTGGTGCAGGTTTGGGTCAGCCTCCCCGGCCAGAACCAAGCCAATACTTCCATTCAACGCTTTCAGCAGAGCCACGCGTCGAAGCGCGAATTCCTTTTGTTCAATCATGATTGCGGGCGTGCGTGAGGAACGATTTTTATTTACGGCCATACGGCAAGACTACGCAAAAAATGTTGCAACAAGCATGCCCGGATCGTGTGGATGAAAGTGGGCGGATGAATGAAATTCAAATTGCGAACACATTCGAAATGGTTTCCCAAATAGAAAAAACACAATTTTATGTGTGCGACACACGCGCTACTTCTATGAGCTCACACATTGCCAAGGCGGCTTTGATTACACGCGCTCAGCCACCGCGGTTTTGTCCATGATCCGCTTGGCATAGGTGGTCATGGCGTTGCGCAACTGATCAAAGCTTTCCAGCACATACAAAATCGGCTGATAGTGGTCAATTTCAAACGCGGTGTCGCACACACGATCCAAATCAAATGGTCTGCGGTCAACATCAGGGCTTTCCAACGAATGCTTGCATTCGCCGGGACTTGAAATCAAACCACTGCCATACACCTTGATGCGACCGCCTTCTTTGATCAAGCCAAATTCAACGGTGAACCAGAACAGGCGCGCCAAGCGCTCCACATCCTTTTCATCCGTGGCGCCAAGTGCAGCCTTGCCGTAGGTCTGCAAAAAATCCGCGAACACTGGATCGGCGTGTAATGGAACATGTCCAAAGATGTCGTGAAAAATATCGGGCTCTGGCAAGTAGTCAATACTTTGCTTGGGACGAATCACAATGGTGGTGGGAAATTCTCGGCGCGCCAAGCACGCAAAGAAAGCCTTGGACGGCAAGTAGCCAGGCACCGCGCGGCTTTGCCACTTTGTCAATGGATGCAGGAAGCCGTTGATTTCTGATAGCGGCGGAATTCGGTCGCGACGCAGATTGATCAGCGCCGCGCCGTCCAAATATGTTTTACTGGCGTTGTCTTTCAGAAAAATCATCTGCCGATCAAACATGGTGCACCATGTTTCTTGATTCTCCGCGCTGTAGCCAGCGTACTTTTGATCGATATAGCAGCGCCCAATATCACCGTAGCCAGGCGCGCCAAAATTGTTGGCGTAGGTTTGCGCCGCGTCAGCTTGAGCGTTGTCAATCATTGCGTGGTTCAAACTGCCGGCGAACTTTTTAGCGTGATGTGATCCGTTCATGTGGTTCTCCTGTGGAAAGATGATTCTAGTATGGCTGGTCCAAAGAACAGAATCACAAATGGCTAGGAAATGAAGCGCCTTCAATAAATGATCGAACTTGTGCCGTGTTCTCCAAACGAATCGGAAACGGAAGGCGTGCCACGTCGTGCAAGCGGCGAATATCAATTCCGCCTGCGTCCACACCCACCGCGATCGGTTCCTCGCAGTCCACCTTGGTGGTCACGCACAGTGCCTTTAACAATGCGCGTGGTTGAGCGTTCAATTGCTTCAATAAGGCAAGTTCATCTACCGCCAGTGGATTGGACCGCATCATGGCTTCATCATCCAAGAACCAACCCGCAAGACGGCCCGAGTCAATCGCAATGCTGGCCCAGCGGACATCCTCGGGCTCGCCATGATAAGCGCGCCAACGATCGCACCACCCCGCAAATGTTCCTGTTTCCGTTTGACGGGTCAGCGTGACAATTAAATGCATGCTGTCGTCGTCATCGTTTGGAAGTTCAAGAACGGTTTCCATGGCTAACAGCATGGCCTCCATAACCGGCATCACAAGAGTTCCATCGCTAGCCACAATCAACTTCACGGCCACGCGTTCGCCGTCGAATTTTAAAAATCCATGAAGGTGACTATGAAGAAATTCAATCGCCGCATCAAGGGAAACTTCTTGCATGTCACCATGCTAATCCGTCACCGCTCTTCGTACACTCCGTATATGCCGCCGTTTCCTTGTCACACACATTTAAATGATCACCGCCTGGTGGCGCGGGCGTGGAGCGTTCAAACCCAAGGCAATGCGCCAACCATTCTTTCAGGATTGACATGTCGCTGATCGCCGTGGCAATCACGGTGGAAAGTGCCAATGATATTGAGCCCGCGCTTGAGTGCGCACGCGCGCAAGCCAAGCTTGGCGCGACCATTGTGGAGTGGCGCGTGGATACCTTGGCGCAAACGCAGGGCGCGCTTGAAAGTGTGGCGCAACTTGTGAAAAATAGTCCTTTGCCTTGCATCGTGACCGCGCGCGTCGCAGCGGAGGGCGGGGCCTATGTTGGCAACGAGAACGAACGGCTTGAATTGCTGGTGGCCATTTGCAAACTCAATGTACCGCCGTCATACATTGATCTTGAACTGGCCGCGTTTGCGGCGAGTGCGGAGTTTGCAAATCAATTTGCGGCGACCAAAACTTCCACTCGCCTTATTTTAAGCGCGCATGATTTTCACACGCGACCCGCGGATCTTTCCAAGCGCGTTGGCGCCATGTGGAGCGAGCCGTTGTGCTCCGTGGCAAAAGTCGCCTGGCGCGCCAGAAGCGTGCGCGACAACTTGGAAGCATTTGAATTTATGCGTTATCAAGGCAAGCCCACCATTGCCTTATGCATGGGTTCATTTGGAATTGCAAGCCGAGTGCTTGCGCCAAAGTTTGGCGGCTTCCTCACCTATGCGCGTCCCGACGGCGAAATGGGCACGGCGCCTGGCCAACTGACGGTTGATGAATTGATCAATGTGTACGCATTGCCACACATGACGCCGGCCACCACCGTATTCGCCGTAGTGGGATGGCCAGTGGAGCATTCGCTTTCTCCGTTGTTGCACAACGCCGCATTTGTGGCCAGGCAATTCAACGGCGCGTATGTCCCCTTGGCAATTCCACCAGAGTGGGAGCATTTCAAAGCGTCAATAGGCGACATGTGCGCCGCACCTCTTTTGAATTTACGCGGGGTCAGCGTCACGCTTCCGCATAAGGAGCACGCGTTGCGATTGTGCCAGGAGCAGGGCGGCGCTTGCGACACCGTAAGCCAGTGGTGCGGCGCCGCAAACACGCTTTTATTTGCCGATGGAGTGGTTGCAAGCGCATTTAACACCGACGCGCCCGCGGCTGTGGTCGCGCTTGCGGGCGCGCTAGGAATGAGCGAGCGCGCCTCGGCCGCGCTGGCCTCTGGCTACGGCATTCCCAATGCTCATATCGATTTACTGAATACCAGAAATGTGAACAACTCGGAAAAATCCACGGTAAAGCAAGCATTTGATCAATGGAGTCAGCAACGCATATTGGTGTTGGGTGCGGGCGGCGCGGCGCGCGCCGTGGTCGCCGGCCTGAGCCTCGCTGGCGCGCATGTCACCGTTATCAATCGCACGCACGACAAAGCCGTCAAGCTTGCCAATCACTTCAACGCGCGTGCTATTTTTGGAGCGCATCAATCGCGCGTGGAGGCCGTAGAGCTGAATAATGTCGCGGCAAATTCTTTCAACGTAATTGTGAATTGCACCAGTGCCGGAATGACTGGCGGCGGCGGCGAACATATTGATCCACTTTCGAACACATTCAAAATAAATTCAACCATGGTTGTCATGGACACCGTCTATCGTCCGCGTGAAACGCCGCTTCTAAAGCGGGCGCGCAATGCTGGCGCAATCTTGGTCGATGGAACCGAAATGTTTTTGCGCCAAGCCGCGTTGCAATTTGAGTTGTTCACCCAAGATATTGCTGCTGGCGGCAACACCATGCATAGCAAGCCGCATCAGCCATTTCCACACAACGGCGGTGATCCAGGCATTTCGTCGCGACCAACATTAGCGCGTGGATCTGCGCCACTTCATTTGTGGCGTGATCTACTCAAACAAAAGTTGGACGCTGACTCATGAAAATATTCTCAGCCATGAAGCACGGTTTGCGTGCGCCCATGATTGCACTTGTCTTGCTCTCACTTCTGAATTTGCTGAATTATGTGGACCGCTATGTGGTCAGCAGCCTGGTTCCGTTTTTAGAAAAATCACTTGAGCAGGGCGGCTTGGGGCTTACCCACACTCAGTCCGGCTGGCTCTACTCCGCATTTATTGTGGTGTACATGTTGGCCGCGCCGGTTTTTGGTTTAATCGCCGATCGACTTCCCAGACTGCACGTACTTGCAGCGGCGGTTGCGTTTTGGAGCGTGTTGACACTTCTTGGCGGATTTGCGTGGGGCTTTTGGAGCCTTCTGATCATGCGCGCCTTCACTGGTATTGGCGAAGCCGCGTACGCCAGCGTCGCGCCTGCCGTTCTTGCCGATGAATTTCCCGCCAAGCAACAAAGTCGCTCCATGGCTTTCTTCAACGCGGCCATACCGGTTGGCGCCGCGATTGGTTTCACTCTTGGCGGAGTTGTTGGATCTAACTACGGTTGGCGAGAAGCGTTCTTTGTCGCCGGCGGACCCGGACTTTTTCTTGCGCTGTTGATTTATTTTTTACGCGATCCAAAACGCGGAGCCATGGACGCGCACGTTGTTGTGAACGCCCCGCCAACAGCGCGCGATGCCATTGGCATTCTGTTTCGACCAAGATGGTTGTGTACCACCGCGGGTTACGCATTGCAGACCGCCGGATTTGGAAGCCTTGGATTTTGGACGCCAACCTATCTTGACGAGGTTTGGGGTTTAAGTGTTGAAAGTTCCAGCACCATGTTTGGCGCCATCATTGTTGTGACCGGTATCACAGGCACATTAGCCGGGGGTTTTCTTGGCGATTGGTGGTTTCAAAGAAAAGCAACAGCGCACTTATGGATTTGTGGAATCACCAGTTTTGTGGCGACCGCGGCCATACTTTTTGTTTTGTTCGCGCCCAATATCACGGCCATGTGGTGCGGCGTCACCATTGGTGCTTTCTTTTTAGTCATGAGTGTGGGACCTGTCCACGCGCATTTGGTGCATATTTTAAATCCAGCGGAGCGTGGCACCGGAATGGCTCTCGCTATTTTTGTGTTGCATCTTTTTGGGGATGTTCCCGCCGTGCCCATGATCGGATGGATCGCCGAAGGCTCGGGCTGGACACTCGCGTACACGACTATTCCCATTTGTATTTTTTTTGCCGGAATTATTTGGTGCGGTGGCGCCATGTATGAACAACGCATATCCAAGCGCACCGTTAATTTCACCACTCACGACTAATCACGCCTTCGTATGATGCGTGCATGACATTGCGATATATCACTGCTGGTGAAAGTCATGGGCCAGGAATGTTGGCCGTTGTTGAGGGAATTCCCGCCGGTCTTTGCATTGATAGCGAGTTCATCAATGGCGAGTTGCAGCGGCGCCAAGCGGGTTACGGCCGCGGCGCACGTCAACGAATGGAAAATGACAATGCTGAATTTATTTCCGGCGTTCGCCGCGGCGTGTCCATGGGTGGTCCCATTGCCATGCGAATACCAAACCAAGACAATCGACTTGATGACGCGGCAAAAACGCCTTCCGTTTTCCGCCCACGGCCTGGTCACGCCGATCTTGCCGGCAGCGTGAAGTGGCTCACCACCGATTGCCGCGAAACGCTGGAGCGAGCCAGTGCGCGCGAGACCGCGGCACGCGTAGCCGCTGGCGCGCTTGCCAATTGTTTTTTGCGGCAATTTGGCATTCAAACCTTTGGATTTGTGCGCGGCGCGCTTGATGTGCTTTGGAGCGGCGAAGTCACGGCGCATTCATGGCCCGCGCAACTTGCCGCGCGCAACGCCAGCGATGTTTCCGTTCCCTGCGCCGTAACCAGCGCGCGGCTGGTTGATCACATTCATAAAGCAAAGGTGGACAAGGACACGGTTGGCGGACTTGTGCAAGCGCATGTGTTCAATTGTCCAATTGGTCTTGGTTCATGCGCGCAGTGGCATGAGCGATTGGACTCCCGCTTAGCCGGCGCCGTGATGGGTATTCAAGCTTTCAAAGCTGTTGAAATTGGTCTTGGACGCGATTGCGCGTTCCGCACAGGTAGCCAAGTGCATGACGCAATTCACTTTGACGCATCCAAGAAGAACGAATCGCATCTTGGATTTACACGGCCCACGAACAACGCTGGTGGACTTGAGGGCGGCATGACCAATGGAATGCCGGTGGTGGTTACGGGAACCATGAAGCCAATTAGCACTCTATTGCGTGGCATGCCAAGCGTAGATTTAAACACCAAGGAATCCGTTCTGAGCGCGTATGAACGCTCGGATATCAGCGCCATCGCGGCGGCCAGCGTGGTGATGGAGCAGGTTGTTGCTTTTGAAATTGCGCGCGCGTTTTTAGAAAAATTTTCCGGCGATTCCATGACGCAGGTACAGGCGTCATACACCGCATACATGGAACTTGCGCGCCGCTTGCCGTTGGCTTAAATCAGTGCACGGCGAATGCGTGACTTATAAATACTTCATTTCAGGCATATAAAAAGCTATTTGACCTCAACTTTCGCGTGTTTTTACCGCGACTTGAATTTCATTCAAACTGAAATAAAAATCAAACTTTGATTTGACCTTTGATTTCTACTTCTGACATTTAGTTTGGAGGAATGAGATGAGCACAGACAAATCAATCGGACAAGCTAATTTGGAGTATCCATGCCCTTGGGGTTACAATTTGATTGCTGGCGAGGAATCTCACATTCATCTTGCCATTCGACAAACCTTCGGCCATCACCCCGTCAAGCTTGGCGAAATTCGCAAGAGTACGGGCGGCCGTTGGTGCGCTTTGAATGTGGACACCACCGTCATGGACGAATCACAACGGCAAAATTTCTTGGAAAAGTTGCGCAGTTGTGCGGGTATTCGATACGTACTGTGAGCGATAGTGAAGCGCGCGCTTTGCGCCCTATACATCACGCATTGGCAAGCGGCTCTATTTCAGAAGACAGCGTTGGATGAAATTGAGATCGTCCCCGTAATAATTCAAATATAGAAGCGAGTTCACGCGCAGGAATAATTCCATCCATGGAACTTGGCGTTGCCAACAGGCATTTCAACTCGATGGCTTTGGCGAAAGCATCCTGCGAGCCGCGGCGATCCGCGCGAAGCGAGAACGCTAATCCAAGTCCCCACCAACCATCGCTGAAGGCGGGCAATAATTGAGTAACCATTCGAAATGCGCGACCGGCTTCTATGGGGTTTCGCTCGTTGGTTAAATATGAAACCCCCATGTTGAAATAAGCGTGCGCGTTTGCTGAATTTTTAAACAACAAGCCGCGGCACAACCGTAAAGCATCTTGATGACCTGGCAACCCCATGCACAAACACGCCACCGACTCGTTGAGCAAACAGGCATTGATGTCAGCGGATGCCGCCGTGGCTTCTTGAAAAGCCTGGCGCGCGCCTGGCCACGCTCTAGCCGAAAGAAGTCGCACACCGCGCTCAAAATGAACTTGCGCTGCCTGTGATTCGACCATGATCAAAACATTGTTTTTGTTCGACTCGACTGTTTGTGTTGACCCCATCAACAGTGGTGAAATTGCCGATGAACTTGCGGCGGGTTTCGATTGTGACGCGGCAATATGCAAGGGAGTGGCGGGCGCGCCACGCGGGAAAATTTGATCGGCGGAAATTGCAATGTCCTCTGGAATTTCAAAGCGAACCACACGCAATCGCCCGGCCTTTAACCGCGCGACGCAGGGCTTTCTTCGGCCGCCACCCGCTTCGCTGGCAAGCACATCCGTCATGGTGGTAATGGTCAACAACACGCCATCGCCATAATGACGAAACCACCGATGTCCTTCGGGCGCCGAATCTTGGCCACGCACCATGCGTTCTACTGGCATTTCAAATATTCGATGAAGCGCATGCATGGAATCCGCGAAATCTTGCGACCCAATTATTTCACCGCCACTGTTTCCAGTGGGCGCAACATGCGCGTCGCGTGGGTGAAGTCGATCAAATGCGAACGCGCGTAAAGCATCGGGTTGCGCTTCCAAAGCAGCGGCGCTTTGAATGTCGGCCAAAATAGATGCGCGCCCAGGGGCGCTGTGCGCCAACAAAATTCCACTGGGGCAAATTGCCGCTACCGGAAGCTTTGGCACAAGTTGTGAAAACGCGCGCGTAAGAATTTGCAATGCCTTTCCTTGCGTGGGTTGAACAGGCATGTCAGCCAAGTTGCGCGGATTTCGATCATTGGAATGCCCGGTCATGGAAGCACTTAATGCAAGCTCACGATCGCCAGCTAACAGAATTGTCCGCGTTGGTGCGGCGGCAAATCGTTCAAGGGCAATCGATAGGCAGGCCACGTCACCCAACATTCCACCCATCAAGTCACCAAGAAAAACTATTTGGGGCAAACGGCCGATTTCAGTGGCTTCGTCAATAAAACAAAGAGCAGTTTCAAGCGCAAGTACATCGCCGCGCACATCGCCAATAATCCAAAGCGGTTCCTCGTCCGTAATTGCATTGAGTCGAAGCACTTTGCGACCAGTCGGGCGAAATTCCGCGCCCATGGCCCCCGGACCTCCACCCAGCAAACGATCCGCGGTTTGAATCGCATCAGTGGCACGCTTCATTGTGCGGTCCGCGTCGGCCCACAAAGCCACATTGTGGCGCACGCGATTGAGAATCACTTGTGATCGTGGCTCCTTGAAATCAACGGTCACCAGCGGCCCTGGCGGCGGAATGACCGATTTCACAGTATTGCCAATGGGTTGAATCACAAGGAAATAGTAACCAATTCAATGTGGTGAATCTGCGTTACGATTGCGATCGAACAAATAATTATGAAAAACACACTTGTTAAATCAATATTGGGAGCCATCGCTGCCGTAACTGGATTTGCATGCGCTCAAACCGCGCCGCAAAGTGCCGAACTTGTCACCAAATGGAAGGACCGCAACATGTATTCAATTCAAGCCACCACGATCGATGGCGCGCCGGCAAACCTTTCCCAATACAAAGGCAAGGTTGTGTTGGTGGTCAATGTCGCAAGCCGTTGTGGTTTCACAGGTCAATATGCCGGCTTGCAAAAGTTGTATGACACCTACAAAGACAAGGGTCTTGTTGTTCTTGGAATTCCCAGCAACGACTTTGGCTCTCAAGAGCCCGGCAGCGAAAAAGAAATCAAGGAATTCTGCTCCACCAAATATTCGGTGACATTTCCAATGTTGTCCAAGGAACAAACCAAGGCTGGGGCTGGTCAAAGTGAAATGTATGAATTTCTTGGTACGCGCACTGGAAAACTTCCGGGCTGGAATTTCAGCAAATATCTCGTGAGCAAGGACGGTCAACCAATTGCTTTTTATCCCAGCACTGTGACGCCGCAAGACAAAACTTTGGAACAAGCAATTGAGCAAGCTTTGGGAATCACTTCACCCGCGACAGCCAGCCCCAAGCCCGCGTAAATCCTTGGTGAACCAACCCAACCTACCGCTGCACAAGTGATCCCTCACTGGGACTTGGCGTGAATCATTTGGTCCAACTGTTTGGTTGTTCGATGTCGAAGTGGCAACAGCGACTCGGTAAATGCCGCCGAAACAACCAACGACAAGCCCAACCATGTTGGAAGCACCCCAATCATGAGCGCGGTTGAAGCCAGCGCCGCCTGAGGCAAGGGTGCGCTTGAAATTGCAAGGGAAATCCGCAAGGATCGCAACCAAGGAACCCCCAGAGTCAGCGCAAATCCAATGGAAGCGGCTATCCAGCGCAAATCTTCTGCGGCGAAATACAGAAACACTGTTGGGGAGAATCGAAATTCATCCATCACCTCTATCCGTGACAGCGCAATAGCAACCGCCGCGCCGGCCGCGGGTCCAGCGCACTGCGTTGCAAATTTGCCAACATGATCCCGCAATCCCCAGGCCGCAAACATGGTGCCCCATGGAAGTACCCACACGGCCGCCGAATCAAAATCCATTCCCCAGACTGCGACGCACGCGACCGCGAGCGAAATAAATCCCACTGTTCCGCGGGCGGCGTCAAATGATTCCGAATCTTTGCCCAACAATCCCATTACGGTCCAGCGTTCTCTTCCAGCTGGCACTGCCGCGCCAAAAGCAATGATTGCTGCAGCAACCAAACTCCAAGTGGTCACGGTTTCGCGCGTTTCAATTTGCGCGATCAAGAATATAGATGAGATTGGAATGAGAACCGTCCATACACCAATGGCCAAACCTCCGCCGCGCCACCAGCAAACGCGTCCTGACATGGGAGAGCGCGTCAGTGTGACAGCGGCCGTGAACAGGGCCGTGATCCACAACGCGCCATAATTAAATTCAACACGGTTTTGGGCAAGACGAATCAACGCGGATTGTTGCCAAGCATCAAGTTCCACAATCAAAGATTCGTCGGGTATGGTTTTTGTGCTGGCAGACGCTAGATCAAGCGCCACCCGCGCTCGTTGCGAACGCAATAACTCCATGCGGCTTTCGGCGCATCCGTCCACGCACGTGTTGTAAAAGTCTGGAAAAACGTGGGCGCAGCACAGCGGTCCAAAGAACACTCCCACGCATATTCCCGCAGTGATCCATGAATTTTTCCAACCCGCCGCGCGCAACAGCCAGGCTAAAGCGGCCGCCACCGCCCCTACAAGCAGCGCGCCAGAAATAGACCATGTGATTGTTTCGCTGGTCAACACTGCCGTACAGTAGTTGTTTCGACAGGTTTCATACAGGGTCTACCCGCTAAAATTTCCGCGCGGTTCTTGACCCCATGAAGCGGCGCATTTTGTTTGGTTACGGATTGAAATACACCAACCCTCACTATTGAAAAGATCCAACATGTATTACCCCATACAATTTCATATTCAGAATGTTTCGCAGGTTTTGACGATCCTTTGCGTGGCGTGTTGCGCCTCACAGGCACTCGCGCAAAATCAGTCGCCTGTTCGGCGCACGCCTGGCGTGGCCGCATTTCAAAAAGCCATTGACATGGCGCCTATTGATGCCGTTAGCCTTGCGGTTGTCCCAGACGCAAAATCATTGGGCGAGGACATGGGCGAGCTTGCCGCAAAACTACAACGCATGCAAGCGTTGACAGAAATGAAGCCGCTCGATTTGCTCAAGAGCCAATTTGGTATAGGTCCGGGCATGAATGATGGTGGCGCATTTGTCGTGTGGTTTATGGTGGCCGCGGATCAATCACTGCGGTGGTGCGCGCTGATTCCAACCACGGACAACGCGCAATTTCTCCACTCGAATTTGCAGGCCACTCCAATCGTTGCGCCCGATGCGTTTGAGTGGCGCGGTCAAACGGTCTACGCAAAAAATATGCAGGGCTTTGTGGTCATCAGTGAAAATCCAGAGCTTGCTCGCTCTTACGCGCCCAAGCCAGGTTTGGCGGAGCGTTTGCAAACACGCTTGGGCGAGCGGGGATTTGCCGTCCTTTGTGATGGCGAAATTGGCCTGTGGGCGGGGCCGCAATCATTGGCGGATATACAAAAAGGCAGTCAGCAAGCAGAGGTCGCGTTGGTGCAAAACCTTGCCGCTGCCAAAGAAAAAGATAATTCCCCGGCGGATACCAAAGTTCCTGCGCAAGATTCTTCTGCCCGCGCTCGCGTGAGCAAACTTATGCAGGGCTTGACGGATGGAGTCCTAAGCATTGACATTGATCCACTTGGTGTGTTGCTTCGCTCGTACGCGGTGCTTGATCCAGCTAGCGAGTTGGGAAAATCTGCGCGTGGAGGAGTACATGCTGGTGTCAATCTAAACCGATTGCCGCGCGGACCATTTGTTATGGCCGCCGCGGCTGATATGGACGGCCTTGGCGGAACCCAAGCCTTTTTGGATCTTGCGGCACAGATTCCAGGCGGCGAGCAAGTTCCAGCATGGCTTGAACAAAATAAAAATATTTCCAGCGCAATCCAGTTCGCTATCTATCCCAGCAAACTTGGTGTTGTGGGCGGCGGTATTTTGAACGACGCAATGTTGTGGATTTCCACCACCGATAGCGCGAAGGTCAATTCCATTTTAGAGCAATGGATGCTTTCGCTTTCAGGCGAAGTGGATGGACAAATGCGCGAGGTGACTTGGGAAAAAGACCGCGTGTTAAAAAACACCATCACCACCAACGCGTACGCCATGAAAGATATTCCGCTTCCAAAGAATGGTCAGCCCGCGCGTAAAGCCAATCCAATGCAACGCATGGCCCGCTCATTGGTCTTCGGACCAAAGGGTCCAAATGGGTTTGTGAAAACATTTCCCGACGGCGTTTTTGTGACCTTTAGCCAGCGGCCCGATGTGCTTGAAAAAGCAGCCAAAACTGCGGCTGGTGCAAACTCTTTGGAAACCGATCCGGTCATCACCGCGCTACGCGCTTGGATGATGCCCAAGCCTGACGCGCTTGCGTTTATTGGAGTTGGATCGCTGTTGAATGTTGTGCGCCAAGCCGCCAACATGTTTCCAGTTGGCGGATTTGAACTTCCAGACGCGCCGCCCGATTTGGAACCGATCGCCTTCGCGCTTTGTGTGAATGGTGGAAAAATTGAAACTTCAACCATGATTCCAACTAATGTCATTGGTGTCGCTGTCACGGCGGTCGCGGATCGCAATCAAGTTGAGGAAGATGAGCAAGACGATCAGTCCGAAACATCGCCTGCAAGCGATCCAAAATCCGCTTCGGATAACGCTACGCCCATGGAGCCGAAAAAAAATCCGAAGACGATGACGCCAACGCCAAACAATCCGTGACGCAATTTCAAAGATCATCCTTGCCGCAGTGGCATGTGGCCGCGCACGCGCCGTTGTCATTTACAACACGGCCGTTGTTCGCGGGCATCCTCAATTGCACGCCTGATTCCTTTTCCGACGGGGGACTATTCGCCACCACCAGCCAGGCAGTTGAACACGGAAAGCGCATGATCGACCAAGGCGCGGACATGCTAGATATTGGCGGAGAAAGCACGCGTCCCGGCGCGGCGCGCGTTGAGGCCTTGGAGCAAATTCGACGCGTTGAACCGGTCATCCAACAACTGCGCCAACATAGCCAAATTCCAATCAGTATCGATACCACGCTGGGGCCAGTGGCCTTGGCGGCCCTCAATGCTGGTGCAAACATTGTGAACGATGTGAGCGGCGGCGAGGAAGACCCCGAATTGTTGCGTATCGCGGCCACGCATGGCGCGGGCGTGATTCTTATGCATCGCTTGTGCGCTCCGGGTCAAGACCAGTACAGCGATGCATATGTATCTCCTCCGCATTACAACAATGTGACGCGCGATGTGCTTGAAAAACTTTTATTTCTTACGCAGCGCGCCCAATCGGCCGGCGTTTCGCGCCAATGCATTGTGATTGATCCAGGATTTGGATTTGGAAAAACAGTCCAGCAAAATTTTGAGTTGCTTCAGCGCTTCAATGAAATTGCTGCCAGCGGATTTCCAGTCATGGCAAGCCTAAGCCGAAAAAGTTTTCTAGGCGCGGTGTGTGGCGGTCAGCAACCAAGCGAGCGATTACCCGCATCGATTGCGGCGGCGGGTATTGCCATTCAACAGGGCGCGGCCATTCTGCGGGTTCATGATGTTGCCGAGCATGCGCAATTACTGCATATTTGCTTGGCTGTTGGTGCTTGCTAGTATTTGGTAATCGTCATCGGAAGGTCCGCTGGCGGTTCAAACAAATTTTGGACACATTGTCCACACCCAGGAAGCACACATGGCAAGCCCAAACACAGTTGAATTCACCGACGCCAATTTCGAGGCCGAAGTTTTAAAGAGCACCGTCCCAGTGTTGGTGGATTTTTGGGCCGAATGGTGCCAACCATGTCGCATGCTTGGACCAACCATTGATCAACTTGCAGAGGAAACCAAGGGCAAACTGAAAGTAGGCAAGGTTGACATTGACCATCATCGCAATATCGCAATGCAGTACGGCATTCAAAGCATTCCAACGGTCTTTCTTTTCAAGCAAGGCCAGATTGTCAAAAAGTGGAATGGATTGGTTTCAAAAGCTGTTCTGACAGAAGCAATTAACGCGGTGTAATACGCCGCTGAACCCATTTGAATAGCGGACTTGATATGTGCTCCGTCGCGGGCAAAAAATGAGCGTTTTGACTACACTATTCAACCCTGCGGTTGGTCTTGAAATAGATTTGCGCCTAATTGGAAAAAATTAGGTATTTGGGCCTGTAGCTCATTTGGTAGAGCGCTTCCATGGCATGGAAGAGGCGGTCGGTTCGATCCCGATCAGGTCCACTTCGACATCCCGTCTTCGTTGCGTGCAACGATGACGGGTTTTTATTTTTTCAAGCATCGTTACTCATGGGACTTGAACACATTTCGCAATATGATCTTGACAATTCAGACCTACATTTATGTTTTATATATTTCGCGGTTCGCACCACACATTCCATGTCGCAACAATTTAAAAACAATTCAAAGTATGTTTGGTTGCTTCTAGCAAGCTTGGTCATGGCCGGCTCGGGCATATTCACCGTCAACTGGCCAGTCCAGTCATCGGCATCCAACACAACCACGGAATCAACCGCCCCAACCAAGTCAGCGCTGCCCAACACAAACACCATTGACCACGTCATTTTAATTTCCGTAGATGGCCTGCGACCGGAAGCGCTCTTGCCGCCAATCGTCGATCAATATCCCGCCATGCAGCAACTCACCCAAGGCGCATGGACTGCGCAAGCCCGCTGCGACCCCGACAGTTCAATCACGCTTCCAAATCATGTTGACATGCTCACGGGTCGACTATTGGTGGGTGAACATGGTCACGGCTGGGTGAGCAATTCGGATCCACCGTCGCGCAAAATGGGCGGGTCGCTTCATTTGAAGGCGGATCGTTATATTTCAAGCGTTTTTGATGTGGCGCACGACGCAGGCATGCAAACCGCGATGATCGCCGGCAAGTGGAAATTTGTTTTGTTTGGGCAAAGTTATGGCGAAGATGCCGGTGGTCCAGATGGTGTTGCCCCCAATGACGGCCAAAATAAAATTGATTGTTTTATTCACTCATCCGATCTCATGACCCAGGTGGAGCAACTTGTGGCCTTCATCAATGTCGCGAGCCAAAACCAAAAACGATCCTTCACATTTCTTCATCTCGCACTGCCGGATTTCACCGGTCATGGCGCTGGTTGGGATTTAAACGAAGGATCTTCCTATCGAAAGTCGCTGCAGCGCATTGATCAAGAGCTTGCTTCGCTGCTGAGTAAAATTCAGCAATCACAAAGTCTGGCTGGGCGTGTGGCGATTGTTCTGACTTCTGACCACGGAGGTGGTGTTCCATTTACGAGCCACACCGATCCAGAGGCTCCGATCAATTTCACAATTCCATTTATGGTGTGGAGCGGCGTGAATCAAAAACCTGTTGATCTGTACTTGATCAACAAAGTCTCTCGACATTGCCCCGGCGCCAACGAACGCTTCACGCCCAATCAATTGCCGCCCATTCGCAATGCCGACGCCGCCAATGTCTGCTTGACCCTGCTTGGATTACCTCCGGTACCCGGCAGCACTGTCAACGCGCGCCAAGAATTACTAGTGGCACTGCCACAACCAAAATAATTCGCGCATGCTTCGGCGTGCAATTTCCCCGAATTCATTTCTGGCATTTATTTAATTTCCAAGATTAAGTATCATGCGGACATGGCTGATTTTTGGCTTGTTTGCGAAACCGACAACAAGGACCTCAGGCGGCAACTTGCTCCCCCCGGCCCCATTACTATTGGTCGCGAACCAAGTTGCGGCATCGTGTTGTCTGACGGTGGGGTAAGTCGTCAGCATGCTTTATTACAGTGGAATCCGCCAACAACTCAAGAACCAGGACACTGGCGCATCAAGGATAAAGGCAGCACTGGTGGAACATTTGTGAATGGAATGCGCTTGGAAACGGAGCGCACGCTTGCGTTGCAGCACGGTGATCACATTGAAATTGCACCATGGAAGTTTGATTTCATCAATCAAGAATCGCCTATCAATATGTCGCGAACAGTTGTCATGTCCGGTGACAAGGACAACTCGCTGGAGAGTTCGCGTATTGAGCGTGTTCGTATTTCCAGTCCCTCGACCTTTGCGCACAATCAGTTGCTGCTGCTTTTGGACTCGAGCGCGGCCATTCACAAGGCCACAGACGAATCGTCGGTCTATCAAGCGTTGGTCCATGCCGCGGCAAAATCCTCGCAATTTGAAAATGTCGCGTTTGTGCGTGCCACTGGCCAAGGCGAGGCGGTTGAAGTGCTAGCCCAAGTTGGCAATATTCAAGATCCAGGCGGAAAGACACGCATGAGCCGCACTATGCTGCGGCAAGCGCGCCAAGGACCCGTTGTTGCCAAAGCAAATGAAGCCGTTGAAGGCGGTGGAATTGCAATGAGTTTGCAGGGCATGAATGTGCGCTGCGCCATTTGCATACCAGTTGAATTGTCAGGCATGCTGTTCGGATTTCTTTATCTGGATGATCGAAAGCAGTGCGATGACGCCATGCTCACAATCACCGCAAGTGTCGCAGGCACTGTCGCGGACACGGCCGCGCAAACGCTAAAAAATATTCAACAAGCCGCCATGGTGCAGCGTCTTGAGCGCGATCAAAAGGAAACATTCGAAGGAATTACACATGCGCTAATTAAGTCCATTGACGGCAAGGATCCTTACACGAAAGATCATTGCAAACACGTGGCAGAATTTGCGAAATTGCTTGCTCAGGCAGCGAATCTGAGTGAGGCAGAGATTGAGAAAATAACCTTCTGTGGCATAATGCATGACCTTGGAAAAATGTTTGTAAAAGAGGAGGTTCTTCGTAAGGTGGAGCGCTTAACAGACGAGGAGTTCGCTCAAATTAAATTACATCCCGAACGCGGATATGAAATATTGCACGACATACCCCAAATGCACGATGTGCTCCCTGGCGTTCTGGAGCATCATGAAAAATGGGATGGCTCAGGGTATCCGCGTAAATTAGTTGGCAAGCAAATTTCGGTTCTTGGCAGAATTATTTGTATTGCGGATTGTTTTGATGCTATGACGAGCAACCGCGCCTACCGTCCTGCACGCAATGTTGCGCAAGCCTTGGCTGAAATCGAAAGGTGTCTTGGCACACATTTTGATCCAGAATTAGGAAAAGTATTTTTGTCTATTCCGATAGAGAAATTAGAAGAGCGTGTCGCCAAACACAATCACTTCAAGGACCCAGCCTGATGTTCCACTTTCGAATTCATGTAATGAGCTTCTTTGCCCTATGTTTCTTGCTTGGCGCGGCAGCGGTTTTTACCTACGCACAAACCAGCGGCACGCAATCACCGCCAGTGATCCAGTCCGATCCCACGCGCGTTCCCGCAATTCAACTGGTTCGAATATTTCCCAATGTTCAATTACGCCGACCTGTGCAAGCGGTGCAGGCCCCTGGCGAGCCCAACAATCTGTATGTGGTTGAACAAGCCGGACGAATTCTGCGCCTGGATCAAAAGAATAATCAGGCGAAATCTGGCACAGTTTTTCTAGACATGCGCAAGGAAGTGAATTCTAAAAATAATGAGGAAGGCTTGTTGTCGATTTGTTTTCATCCCAACTACGCGCAGAACGGATTGGTCTACTTGTATTACAGCGCCACCAGTCCGCGTCGCTCCGTCTTAAGCCAGTTTCGCGTGAATGATGATCGTAACTCCATCAACATTGACAGCGAGAAAAAAATATTGGAGGTTGAACAACCGTATTCCAATCACAATGGTGGCACGATTCTGTTTGGTCCAGACGCAATGCTGTATCTCAGTTTGGGAGATGGTGGCGCCGCCGATGATCCGTACGGCCACGGCCAAAATGTAGGCACACTTCTTGCGTCCATCATTCGTATTGATGTGTCCGAAGTGACCAAGGAATCTCCCTACAAAATTCCCGCCGACAATCCTTTTGTCGACACGAAAGGTGCGCGCAAGGAAATTTGGGCGTATGGGCTTCGCAATGTGTGGCGCATGAGTTTTGATCGCCAAACCAAATTGCTGTGGGCGGGGGATGTGGGACAAAACGAATTTGAGGAAATTGATGTCATTGTGAAGGGCGGCAACTACGGATGGAATGCGCGCGAGGGGTTGCACGCGTTCGCCTCTGGCCAGAAAGGTGACTTTGGCCACGCTTATATCGACCCCGTGCATGAGTATTCACACAATGACGGCGTAAGCGTGACTGGAGGTTATGTGTATCGCGGCGCAAAGTACCCAGCATTGAATGGCATTTATCTTTTCGCGGACTACGGCTACGGAATTATCTGGGGCGCACGCGTTCAAGACATGAAGATGGGCACGCCAAGAAAATTAATTCACCGCAGCGGAAATCTTTGGAGCAGCTTTGGTGAAATGCTGGATGGCGAACTTGTCTTGTGCGCATTTGACGGCGGAGAACGCGGTCCCGGATCGCTTTGGAAAATAGAAGCCGCGAATTAACCACCAATGTATCCAGGCGAATTCCACCACGGTTCACTCATCTCTGGATAGTTGCCCTGATCCACATTTGGATCCTCATTGTCACCATCATTCAAGTCGTAGTAGGTCACGGGTTGCCCGCCCTTGTTCATTTGTTGCGTTTGATATTGAGTTGGCGACTGGTCGCCCTGCCAAAGTGATGGCTGACTTTTGCATCCACAAGCTAGCAATACCGCCACCGCCACGAAACATTGAGAGATGCGCGATTGAATGTGTGACATGATGATCACTCTAGCACCTGCGCCATGGAAACGATTCCAGTTGGAGCGGAGGCATGGTCCACGCCTGGCGCCCAACTTTTTGCCTTCACGCTGTCGCCCTCGCGTTCGATCAACATGTACCAGCCATCGCTGAAATAAACGGCAATACCGCCTTGTTGTTTTTGCCACCAGCCTGTGTTTATGGCGTCGATACTTTTCATGGCGGCGCCATTGCTTTGCAGACAAATATAAAATTCCAGTTTTTTCAAGTTTGGATCCGCGCTGCGAGTCTTCCAAACACCAGCCCACTGCGCGGCGTAAGTAAGAACCTTGACCGCTTGACCAAACGAAGTGGGCGGTCCTTGTCGATTCACGCGCGGGGCATAGGAATATTTTTCAAAACCAATTTGTCCCAACTGAATCACATCTAGTGAGCCGTCGGACCAATTCAACACTAATACCCCATCTTCAATCTTCCAGGTTCCTTGCTCGCCTTTCGCGCCATCTACGCCTTTGCACCAATTGCTGATCGCCGCGCCATCATTGAACAAATTCACATCAAAAAGACCATTTTCGCTGTCTGTTAAAGCCCAGGTTCCTTCGGCAACATCGCGGGTAATTTCAGTAGCGATCGTTCCACTTTTAGGTGACGGCGAAGCGCACGCGCTGCCGAGCAGGCCAACAGCAGCCACAATCAACATTGCAATGTATTTCATAAGGCGCATGGTAACTTCAATTTCAAGCGTTCTATAAATCTTCGGCCGCAAAAATTATTTCCGCGCTTATTCACGGGCATATGTGTTGTCTTCCGACCTTCAAAAATCTTCGGGCACATCGCGCCTTGTTTCTTGCCTACGCACCCAGCCATCCGGCGGCATCAACGGCCGCGCCGCCAACATATCCAGCGCATGCGAAAGCCGAAGCGGCGAATAATTCCAACTGTCAACGCCCACATCCATGCTGCGTCCAATTTCCAACAAGGCGCCGTGCGCGTGTCCATACAAATGCATGGCTCCACCTAATTGTCCACGCCAAGCGCGCAGCGGATAGTGGCATAGGACAACTCGCTCGCCGCCATCATTGCGCCGAAATGTCTTTTGATTTTTCACCGACGCAAACAACGCCTCAAACTTCGCCACCTTGGGATCGTGATTGCCGCGGATAAGTTGAATGGTCTTGCAAAGAATCCGCTTTCGCATTGTCAGCGCGTGAGCAACTTGTGCGTCGCGGCCCTGGGCACTTGGCCCGCAAAAGTCGCCAATATGAATCAGCACATCGCGCTTCTTCACAACGCGATTGATGGCGTCGATTAAGGCGTTGTCCATGGTGGCGACATCCGAAAATGGTCTTTGAAATAAGGAGATCGCTTTGACTTCACCAAAGTGCGTGTCGCCAGAAATCCAAACGGTGCTTGCCATAGATCAAGGCTAGCGCAACAACTTACGCTAACAAGCGGGTCTTTTTGCGCATGAAGCCATGAATGAGGTCAGGCTTGTGGCAAGTAATTCTCGTGCCTCAGGTTGTCTGTCGCTCACGCAATCAATATCAATGCGAATTCGCTATAACTACGCACCATGACATCGAAGAACATGCACGCAAGGCACTTTCTGCAAATAGAGGGCTTGCCGCGCGAACACCTGCAGCGCCTTCTTTCCGCCGCAAAAAACAATCTTGCGGTTGCTGATCAGCGAATCGCCCGCAAAGACGCGCTTGCTGGCCGCGTGATCGCCAATCTCTTTTTTGAAGACTCAACACGCACCCGTTGCAGTTTTGAAACCGCTGTTCACCGTCTGGGCGGCGAGGTGTTCACTTTGGCCGCTAGTGGTTCAAGCGCGAGCAAGGGCGAAAGTCTGGTGGATACTGCGCTCAATATTGAAGCCATGGGCGTAAGTGGGTTGGTCATTCGTTCCACAATTTCGGGTGGTCCAGCCATGGTGGCTAGGCGGGTTTCAATTCCAGTTATCAATGCCGGCGATGGACGTCATGAGCATCCAACCCAGGGCCTGTTAGACATTTTGACCCTGCAGGAGTCGCTGGGATCCTTAGAAGGCAAGCGAGTCGCCATAGTTGGCGATATTGCGAATAGCCGGGTTGCTCGTTCCGCCTGCCATGGTTTGACTATTCTTGGGTGTCATGTTGTTTTGATTGGCCCACCGACTTTGGTGAACAGGTCACATAAAGAAATGATCAAGTTTTGTGATTTAGTGAGCATTTCTCACGATATTGATTCTAATTTACGCGATCTTGATGCTATTATGATGCTAAGACTACAAACAGAACGTGCAGCATCTTACGGCATTTCGTCGGATTACCGAGAGCTTTATGGTCTAACTATGGAGCGGGCATTGCGTTTAAAGTCAGGTGCGGTGGTTCTTCACCCTGGACCAGTGAACCGCGGGGTTGAAATTGACGACGCTGTAGCTGACGAATTTGGTGGTACCCGCATTTTACGCCAAGTAACCCACGGGGTAGCTGCACGAATGGCCGTACTAGAAGAGGTTATTGGTCACTAACTCGCGCCCTTATCTCAGCTTCGTGAAAAATGCAATTTATAAATTGCACCCGATCAATTCGTCGAACATTCAACATGCAATAATGTTTAATCTCTGATCATTTTTGTTTGTATAACTTAGGCTACCCATTTAGACCGATACTCAACTGCTAGAAATCTATTTCATTAAATAAATATAGGTGCTTCAATTTCGAATTCGCATAATTTATTTCCTGGCCTCATGTTGTCCTTGCTCGCAATCCTTGTGGGTTGCGAAACCGATAGTTTTATTGATCCAAGTCGAACGGGTTATTTTGAAACAACGCCATCAGCAATGCCCATTCTTGGACGCATTGATGTCATAGAACAAGCGGGTGATCTGCCCGACTTTGTTGAGCCAACTCGTGAAATGTTGCAGCCAAGCACATCTCAGTACACCTTTTCACCTGGCGATGTTTTGTCAATTTCTATTCCAAATTTAATGCGGACGGGAGAAACTGAGCGTTCAGAGCGAATTATTGATCAAAGCGGATTAATACAGCTGCCGGTGATCGGTAAAATAGCTGCAGCCGGTAAGACAGTTGAGGTCTTGGAGAACGACATTACAGAACGGCTCAAAGACATCATCACCAACCCGCAGGTATTTGTGGCCTTAACAGAGGGGCGTACATTTCAATATAGGGTATTAGGTTCGGTTGCTCAGCCTGGACTTTTTGCGCTGCCCAAGCCAGATTTTCGCCTGCTTGATGCGCTTGCAACAGCTCAAGGCGCCAGCGTGAATACAACTCGAATCTTAATCACGCGAACTACCTTAGAAGAAGAATTCAAACCAGAATATGACCGAAAATCTCCAAAAGACGAAGCCTCTAAACAAGATAAATCTGCCTCAAATTCCGAACAGCCATCAACCAAAAATCCAAATGACTCCATAACGCCTACTCAAACTAATTCTGCGGTGCCGGAAGTTGATATTGATAAACTTATCAACGAACTTCCAACTCCTACCTCACCAACTGTTCGCCCAGTCGTAGAGCCACCAGCTTCAGAATCTGCCCCTGTGGTTCCAGCTTCGGATTCAGCGCAACCAACCCCTTCTGAACCAACCCCTGCAGAACCTGCTCCTGCGCAGCCAGCTGCTGCTGAACCAACCCCTTCTGAACCAACCCCTGCAGAACCTGCTCCTGCGCAGCCAGCTGCTGCTGAACCAACCCCTTCTGAACCAACCCCTGCAGAACCTGCTCCTGCGCAGCCAGCTGCTG
>SXGQ01158317.1_pt1 | contig 51180 bp, 58 predicted proteins | sample 3178371 | NCBI WGS metagenome assembly SXGQ01 (sample SAMN11356859, study PRJNA531348) | freshwater metagenome | isolation source: freshwater sample F1-20 | place: China: Fuxian Lake, Yuxi | collected 2017-12-25 | reverse complement strand
TAAATTAATCCTTCCATTACTGCTCTTTTGTTGGGTGCAATAGTATTTATACAAGAAAAGAGGCATTTCTGCCTCCTCTCCACCTGTGAAGATTGCACCCAACGCAGGCATCACTATTTATTCTTCTTGCTCATAATACCATCTCCAAGTGCGTGAAAGAATATCTACATCCAGTCCAAACTTATAAACCCAGAAACTAAAAGAAAGTGTTGAACCATACCCAGATTTGATTTGAACATAGGGCCAGGTTGGTATATCATTCCAACCAACTGATACTTGGAGCAGCGACCAGTCCCTTACATCCAACACCTGAAAACACCAGTCGTGCCCAAAGTCATATTTGTGAGTATATCTAAACAGTTTCATTTCCATTCACTCCTAATACTCCATTCTGGTCTAATGTGAGAATAGTTTAGATAATCCCAAAAAATACCTTCATAATCTTCAAGGTCCCATTCTGGGTCAGTTCCATCATAACTCATCAGTTCTTTCCATAACTGAAAACATATCTTAAACAGTTTCATTTTGCCAGATTCGTAAGTGCAATAAAAGTCTCAAGAGGAATCCAAGCTTTTGGCACTCCTTCTATATTAACTTCCACTTCCGTAAGCACTCTTTCAAGTTGCTTGTCGTAGCGTTGACGTGTTTGTTTTGTTAAACTTAACGGATTATTCATCAATAAACTCCAGTATGTCTTGTTTTTTCAGAGTCAAAAGTTGTCCATCGTGCTATTTTAAGACACATTAACACAGTTTGATGTTCACGATCATACAAGTCCCAATCGCCTTTACATTTAGCAGCATATCTCCTACGATAGGCACAAGTCCATACGTTCTTATAGATTTGTGCTTTTTCAGTTAAGGTCATTTGCGTGAGACAAACTTCAGACCATCAAGAACTTGTTGAAACTTTTCAGCACGGGTCTTATGCTCTGCAACATTCTGCCCAAGCACATCCACAATATCGTCCAGGATTACATTTACTGGAGCATCAGTATCAAAGTATTGTTGGATTGCTTCGGCAAGATACCTCCGCCGTGTCCACTCTACACTATAGGGTTTGTAGTCCATGATTTAAGAGTTATATGCTGCGATTATAAGGTATCTAGGTCTGGTTGTCAAGCTTAATTTTTTCTGTTATATTTGTGCCACTTGCACCAACCATCTGGGGCAATTTTACCTTTTACGGCAGTGCAAGCATTTGGTGGTCTCCACATGTTGCAGTTGGAGCATTTTTCATTCCCTTTGGGTTCATTCTGATAGTTTACGCTTGCTTTGGATGCTTTTTCTTCTTCTGATAGAAACTCTTGAAAAGATTTCATTCTTCAATCTCCCAACATTTTTCGAATTTATCTCTCAATTCATTTAGTTTTGTTTGTTGTTGAAACTCTAAAATATGCTCATGTATTTCTTTTTCTTGATCTGTTAGATCCATACGATACTTTTGTTTAATCTCAATCAGGCGCACCATGTCCATATAGTGCTCGGTGCCTTTATGAATAAACTCTTCGTAGGTCAATCCCGAGTCCTCCAATCGGTTTCGTCTTCATCACGTTTAAACCAGTCGTGTAGATCATCTGGACTATCAAAACCACGACGACCAAATCGTTCGTGACCTAAACCACCAATATCCATTTGATTGAGAAAGTCATCCATTGCATCCATTTCAGGATTTTCTGCTCTCCTTCTTGCCTGACGGAGCATTGTAGCGGCAGAACGATTTGCCTTGGCAAGTTTCTCTGCCCAAATCATATCCTCTAAACTCACTTCCTCGTGCAGAACAATCTTCTCACAGATTGCCTCAAGACGAAGGCGATATTGTGTAGAAAGCATATCTATCTCCAGATATCATTTATTTATTTTAAGTTAAAAGAAATAGAGATTCTTTCACTATCACTCAAATTAGGATGAACCTTATGGGGTAACCAACTTGGAAAAATGTACATCGTTCCAGTTTCACTTGGAACTTGGAAAGAGGAGCAATTGAATATATTATAACTCTTAACTTTTATATTTGTCATCAAACTCATTGATGGATTTTCAAACTCAATATCTCCAGAATTCTTCGAAGTTTTTACATAATAAACACCACTTAAAGATGCTTGTGGGTGTGTATGGCTCCAATTGAAATTGCCCCTTTCGTTGACATTAATCCAACCCGTTCCACCAGAAACAGGTTCAATACTCATAAACTTACAAATATCCAGAGCAAAATCTAAAATACATTTAGATACTTCATTGAGTTCTTTAGGTGATTTTTTCAAATTGAATTCATTAGACTGCCACCCACCAACATTACTGACAACTCTTCCAGTATCAATTTTTCTCCTTGCAAGAGAAAAATTCGCTATACTATCATTGTTTATCGAAAATCTTTGACTAAACAATGGTATAGAAAAAATAGTCGGATATGGATTAGATTGATTCATAAATTACTATCTCACTTTTTTTCAAATTCTTTTTGTAATTCTTTGGCAATTTTCATTGCACGACGCCACATTAGATATTTTACCACAGGATTTGCTGGGTTGTGTAAGGTCCACCATTTAACTTTTTCATATTGAACTCTTGCTAATTGAGTTAGCATATAAAATGCCCTCGCTACTGATTGATCTGTGATGATCAGATAAGCAATACAAAAGAATATGATAAAGTAAATGTATGAAGCACTCATCTTCTTAAGTTTTTTAAATATTCTAACACGTTCTCACGAACTGCCATGAGTTCGTTGTAACATTTTTGCTCATGAGCAATTTGCCTCAACTCATGATCTGGTTTGTGGACACTTTCAATAAACAAATCCAGTCCTCGATTCCATTTAATGTCTGGTGTTTCGTCCATAATGAGTTTTGTAGTTGTACTATTTAACCATCAATAATCATCGAGTGCGCTGCAAGGGACTCGAATAACTTCAGTCCATCTGCGAATATATCCAGGCTCCCAACGGGTTGGTGGATAATAATGCTCACGATAGACACGTTTTCTACACATTGGTTCATAATACCTAGGTGCATAGTATGGGCGATCATAAGAAAACGGTGCCCAAAAATCTTCCCAAGTGATTGCTTGTGCTGGTAGTGTGAGAAATGGTAAAAAGAAAAGAGGTAGAAGTTTCATAGAAACTGCTCCAGAGTTGAAGTTGTTTTTTTAGAAGCTTTCACCTGCTTCAGAATATAAGATTTGGCAGTTGAATAGTTATTTGCCAAATGAACCTGCTGTCCATTATGTATAATGATAAATTTCTTACCATAAGGAACAGCAGCCCACATTCCATCTTTGGTTACATAACCTTCTGGGTCTCCTGGTTTCGGTTCAAGAACCCCAGGACGAGGAATGAAGGGTTTAAGAAAATTTTCAGTCATCCGAAAATAGCAGTTACACTAATGACTTTGGCAGTTGGGTTGCGAGCAAGGGCAGTTTGCTTTGCATCATTATAATCACGTGCCTCAACGATCTCATCGAAGACCTTGCCAGCAACATAGAGTTGAACTTTGCAGCGCATTGGGGGATTCCTCCTTGTGTGTGGGTATTATAGCAGAAAGATCAGCGCCTGACAACGCTGATAGCAGGCAAACCCTGCTGAAACACGGTGTCTACGACCGCCTGAACGCTCTTGGCAGTGCTGATACCCACTTTATCATAGACAGGCACACAGACCAGTCCAAACGTCTTCTGGGCGCCTCCCAGACGGATCACACGCCCAATACTCTGGGAGATACCGATGTAGTCCATGTTCCGCATAAACAGGACTGCCTCCAGACCGTGAACGTTGATGCCCTCGGACAGAATGCTGTGGTGCAGGACCACAAACTTCTTGGAAGAGTCACGACCCCAAGCATTCAGAGTGTCGAAAAACACCTCACGATTGACTTTCTGACCATCAATCACGGCACCAGTCTTGGAAGTAATATACATCCAAGAATAACCACGCTCTTTGAGGTCAGAGCAAAAGTCAGATTGAGAAACAAGGTTGATGATCTGTTTGGTAGAACGAGCACAGATCAGGATCTTATCCAGACCATTATCGTCAATGGTCTCCAGCAGGTTAGCAGAGTCACGATCAGCAATCATCTGCTTGTCCTGAACCATCTCAAGTTGCTTCACGACAACTTTAGGGGGCAATATGTAGCCTTGATCCACCAGTTCAGGGGCAGGCACGTTGCAAATGACGTTGCCATAGACTGCAGCATCATTCATACCAGGTTTAGAAATGGTCGCAGAATGCTTTGGAGTCGCAGTGAAGAAATAGCAGCGGTCAGCAGCAGAAGCAAAGTGTTCCGTAGCAGGGAAGAAATTACGCTGAACGCTATTGTGTGCCTCATCGAAGTAAATGGTATCGACGTGAATATCTGCCTGTTGCAGACGCTGCAGGGAGTTGTAGGTAGTGAAGATCAGTTTGTGACCAGGAGTTGCCTCAACCCAAGAACGAATCACATTCGGGCGAGTGCTGCTGAAGTGATGCGTCTCACCACTGTGGACGTGCATCACACGGGCATTAGTGATAAACTCAAGGAACTCGGAAGACAGTTGCTCTGCCAGCAAGATGCGGGGGCAGCACACTACAATGGTCTGAGGAATATCTTTCAGAAACTGGCGAATGGCATCAAAGATCATCGTGGGGGTCTTTCCCGCACCAGTCGGCATGATCAGTTGACCGAGTTGATACCGCTCCATGGCATCAAGACCACGTTGCTGGTGAGGTCGGAGTTCAAACACAGGTCTCATTGCGTATGAAACTATTATAGCAGAAAACCGCCCCTGGTGCGACCCAGTGGACGGTTCTTAAAGTGTCCTAGATTTTTCTCTATAACCCAGACAATGATAGTCTACTGTGATTCTTGTTGGTTGTCAAGGTCTTCTGCGATTTTTTCAAACTTTTCTTGCCAAGCTTTTTCATCAGCATCCCATTTAGACAATGGGCAAGAATCAAGAATCATTTTTGCTTTTGCAGGAACGTAACACCCACATTCCATACATCTATTTTCCAGATCATCAAAACGTTCGCAAGACTTACAAATATTTACTCTTTCCTTGTAAACTTCATCAGATACAAACATTGTAGTATTGTGATTTTGATGAATGTACTTTACGAGTTCCCAAGAAAAATTTGCAAGATTTTTTGCTTGTTCACCAAAAGATGGATACTTTTTTTCTTCAGACATTTTAATATTCTTCAACTAAATTTATTTATTATGGGTTATATGCACCTTTTACTGTTGTTGCGTTAATTGATCCAATGACAGTATAATTTGATCCAAAAATTGCTCTACCAGTAATACCACCACTTCCAGTGTTTGGAGTATTGTCACCAGCAGAAGCCCAATCACCACCACTACCGCCAGTTAATCCAGCGGTTCCATTTGTTGCTCCACATCCACCTCCTGTACCACCTGGGGATCCTGCAGCACCCGCTAATGAACCACTAAGATTTGTATATCCTCTTCCAAGACCACCAGTTCCTCCTGCACCTCCTGCGCCGCCAGACGTGGGAACATCTTGTCTACAATATCTACATTGTCTGTTTTGTGAACAACAAGTACTCCATCCACAGGAATATGTTTGACAACATCCACCACAGTTTCCATTATATCCCGTCTGATAGTAACCTCCTGGACATCCTGGAGCACCTCCACAACCTGCTGTTTCTGTAGTGAGTACACAAAGTCCTGGTGATCCAGTATTACCATTTTGCCCTCTTTCTCCTCCTCCACCACCACCATAAATTTGTGCAGTGCCTCTTACAAGTACGTCAATGTTATTTCCACCAGAAGATGCTATGGTTAAAGCAGTACCTCCATCTTGACCAGAAGGGTCTGGTGCTCCACCGCCAGTACCACCACCTCTGCCACCAGCAGCATAAATGTTTCCATACACATCAATAGTTAAATTATATGCTGTAGCATTAAAAGTTGCTGCTGGAGAAGTAGCAACAGTGGAACCACAAGTTCCATCCATAAACATAAATTTAAGAACATTTTTATCCAAATTATTATTCCACGCTTGAGCACTAATGTTAAAATTGACATCAGTTCCAGATTGTGTAATGTAAAAATACTTTATTGAACCTCGGAATTGAGAAGTTTTCCAATCAGATCCTGTGGAAATATTAGCATTTTCAGTTGCATCTGGAACAATAGGATTAGTATCAGTGGTCAATGTAATTCTTCTAAAATCAGATGCTTTAATTTCATCTGTGTCTGCGGGAAAAGTTTCACTCCCACCAGATGTTTGCTTTCTCTCTTGAGCACGAAAGTTAGATCTTAATGAACTGAATTTAATTTGCCCAGTATTATAATAAGGACCTGCTTTTGTTACTGCTGCAGCCATTATATCTCGTTTTTTCTTTATTTATGAATTGAATCTATAATTTTCTTATGTGATACTCTCTGATTTTCTGATTTTTTTAGTTGATTATAATTATGACTTTGTTTTGCCATTTCTAAAATTTGATTCTTATTAATTTTTGAGTCTAGATACTCATTAATTGAATTTTTATCAAACATTTTCAATCCATTTGCAATTTGTATGAAACTATCAAGTGGCCAAAAGAATTTAAATGGATTATCTGCTAAACCAATACTATCTAAAAATTCATTTCTGCATTTTTCATCAATATCTCTAACCCATTCCTTTTTATTTGCAGTCATATATCTCCAGAATTCAGAATCAGTTCGATTGGTATTATAGTGAAGACAAATAAAATCTATAATTGATTCATATGTTTTTAAATTTCTTTCATTAAATCTTTTTCGATTATGTTCTAAAAACTTTAAACTAGAATTTAAAGAAACAAAATCATAAATTTGTTTTACAATGATGTGAATTCCAGTTGACTCTAATGGTTCAACAAATCCACTCGATAGTCCTATTGCCAGACAGTTGCCAACCCAAGATTGATCATAATATCCTGGTTTATAATGAATAATTCTATCAGTTTTAAGTTCAACGCCAAATCTCTCTAACAACCAAGCATTATATTTTTCTCGTGCTTCATCATCTGATGTAAATCTAGATGAATATAGATATCCAGTCCCATATCGATTTCCAATTGGTATCTGCCATATCCATCCATTATCGGTTGCTTCTGCTAACGTGTATGATGGAATCTCGTCAAAATCAAAAGGAACTTGTTGAGGAATGGCTCTATCAATAGGCAAATAATCTGTTATATCATTCCAATTTACTCCTAGATTTTTAATTAGAAGAGAATTAAATCCAGAACAATCGATATAAAAATCTGCAGTTACATTACCACTATTTTTAAAGTCAATACTTTCAATTTCATTGTTCTTGATATTAATCTTTTCTGCAATATCATCAACAATCTCAATCTGTTTTTCTAATTTTTCAAACATATATTTTGAAAAATCTTGAGTGTCTATGTGTAAGGCGTGATCATACTCAAAGTTATTTTGTGGCAATGTTGTTGTGGCTTCATTATAGAGTAAACCACCATCATAACAATTATTTGGAATTGAATATACTGCACTTGAATTGTCACACTCTCCCCAAAAACTAACTTCTTGAAATCCATGAAAGTATTCTGTATTGGGAATCCAATCTTTAAAATTAATTCCCAATTTAACAGTTACATTCAAATCTCGAATTAGATCTGCCGTGGTAAGACCCATAGCACTTAAGAATTGATGAATTATTGGTGTTGTACTTTCACCAACGGCAATATTTTTCTTTGCTGCATCATAATATAAAGTTACGTGAACTTTATCTCCCCAATAACTCTTTATCATTCCTGCAGCAATCAATCCGGCGGTTCCAGAACCGAGAACAATGAATTTTTTCATAAAATTAGAAATCAGTCCAAGCTATACCTGTCCACCCTTGGAATCTAGACGTATTTAAATTATAAATGATTGCCCCAGAATATCCAATTCCCGTTGCTAAACCAGATCGTTGTGCAGTTGTTAATCTTGGAACCATCATAAATGCAAATTGTCCCGAACTAAAAGATTTTCCAGCATCGGCAAAATCAAGTGCAGAACGAACAGAAGTTGTTCCAACCCCTACTGCAGCGTCTCCAGAGACATATAGATCAGAATTGACAAGTTTTGTGCTTGAATTGTATTGTTCAAATTCTTTTGCCAATACAATTCCAATTCCTATAGTCGAAGCTGTAGATCCAATACCAATACCAGAGAATGAGGCTCCTCCATTTACATTGAGAAGTTCTGTACCAACAAAAGTGTTAGTGCTAACTGCAACTCTAGCGAATAAACCATCATCAGTTCTTGCATCTACACCAGCAATTGGAAAATCTGTTGCTATTCCAATAGAACCAATACCTGTAAGTGCTATGCTGTTAGAAACTCTTAAGTCGTAAAATGTAGATACGCCAGAGGAATTATCTAAATTTGTGTTGTTAATTACAGGTGGTAGAGTATAACTGCCAGCTTCGATATTCCCAGCTATAACTACATTAGATCCAAAATCAGCATTGCCAGTAACTGTTGATGTGCCTACAACGTGAAGATTAGTTGATGGATTTGTGATTCCAATACCGAATTTACCATCATAAGTTAACGAAGCTAATTCAGCATTTGTTTGTCCATAATTCCAAGTAAATCTTCCAGTATTAACACCAGATACTCCAGCATGAATATACATACTGAGATTTCCAATATCATTATTTAAAATTTCAAAAGTTCTTGCAGCACTACCAAATCTAATAACACCTGTGCTCTTTCCAACCCCAACCGATTGACCAATACTAATTGTAGATACACCTGTGTTAGAAACAATTTCAAATAATGGTGCTGTAGATCTTCGAATTTGGAATTGTGATGTTGGTATTGCTGTTCCAATACCAATACGTCCGTTATTCAAGGCGCTAAATGCAGTCCCTCCCACTCCAACATCCAATTCTGTTAATACTGTAATAATTCCAACAGTAGATAATCCAGTTCTAACTTCTATTGCCGTTACAGTTCCAACACCGATACTTGGATTTCCAGTAAGACTTAATGCAGAAGTTGCAATTCCAACTAAAGTACCAACAAATTGAGTCGAAGTAATGATTCCAGATGTCATTACTGTTGGCGGATTCGTTCCTGTACCTACTCTAATGATAGTAAAAGTAGAAATTCCAGTTGAATTTACTTCTCCAGCAAGAATTCCACTAAAGTATGTTGATGCGGTAATAATTCCTGATGCTTTAATATTTCCTCTGGAATTAATTCCAACTCCACCCGTATTTGGACCTACTGTTGAATCTGGATTTCCTCCAATATGCAAGAAATAAGGTTGAATTGGATTTGTCGTTCCTATACCAACCCTACCAGCTGCATAGATACTTGTTATACCAATACCAGGATTTACATCAACCCATTGTGAAGTTGGAATATTGATTAATCCTCGTCCATCACCATAAAATGTTACAATTCCAGCTGTCGTAATTCCTGTAATAATTCCGCTACTGATTCTAACTGTACCATCCGTTATTGTACCAAAAGTACCAAATCCAGTTACTACAAGACTTGGTGTATTGATTATAGAAGCTGTTAAGAGACCAACAATTCTTGTGTTTCCACGAACATCTAAAATTTCAATTGGAGATGATGTGCCAATACCAACAAGACCATTAGCATTTACGATAAAATTATCATCATCAACTTGAACACCATTACGAAGGTTAAATGACTTTCTAAAATTTGCCATCTTATATGGTTTTTAGTTATTTATCTAATAGTTTTTGAAGGGATGCAAAATCATACTCTAAACTTTCAACCTTGGCAGACAATTCTTTAACAGCTTCAATTAATAGTGGGACAACTTTATGATAATCAACAGCTAGATATCCATTGTCTCTGGTTACAACTGCTTCTGGAAGAACAGCTTGAATTTCTTGAGCAATTACACCTACATCATGACCAGACTTGTTGGACTTTTCATTCCAATCAAATGTGTTTCCACTGATTGAAAGAACTTTTGCAAGAGGATCATCAATTGGTGTAATATTATCTTTCAGTCTTTCATCAGAAGTCCAGAATGCTGTAATATCATCAGTAACACTTAATACACCTGTAATTGTTGTATTTGTTAAAATATTAACGCGACTTCCAGTAGTTGCTCCAATCGATAAATTGCCACTAGTAGTATCAATTGTATTATCATCAGTGACTGCAAGTTTAATATTTCCAAATCTAACGGTTGAGCAGTATAATGTTCCGCCAATATTTACACTCTTACCAATTCCAACACCGCCTGCTACAATCAAATCACCATTATGAGGTGCTGTTGAATCTGCACCTTGGGTTAATCTTACTGTATTGTTGAAGGTTGCTACAGATTTGATTCTCAAATCTTTATTGAAGTTAACTGGACCATCAAATTGAGATAAGACCTTACCAGAGGCACCACCCTCCACCAATAGTCTTTCTTTTACTGTGACTTCATCAAATACAGCACTTAATTTGTTTGGAGCTTGACCAGTAATTGTTGGATTTGGTATATCAAAGGAGACGGTTTCACCACTTGTTGAAGATGTTTTTGTATTTCCATTGAAAACATCACCATTATTATTCATCCCCGTATAAACAACAACTCCAGCATCACGTTCTTGAGCATTTGCCAGGAAGTTTTCCTCATCATTTAGAGTTTTAACTTGAATTTGTGGTAAACTAGTTGAATAGTTTCCTGGTCCATATCCAAGATATTCGAAAGTATGACCAGAAGCACGAATAATTGAAGGTCTGCGGAATTCAATAGCTAATGGATTAATCTTACGAATCAGTGAATTTGCATCATGACTTTCCTGAAGTGATCCAAGAGAACCACGAATAACAGTAGCAGTGGTATTTCCAGTGCCAACTAGTCTCATTATCTCATTATCAACTTGAATGTAAGATCCTAATGGAAGTCTTACAGCAGTTCCAATACCACCAATTGCACTATAATAAATTGTGTTTTCTGTACCAATTCCTGAAGTTAGTCTTAACTTATTATTGTTATAAAAACTAAATCCACGAACACCATAATTTTCTGCAGTGGAATCGGAAACTGCTTCGTTAGAAGATAATCCATGCCTGAATACATATCCAGCAGTTGTTGCAATACCAACCGTACCTGTTAAAGCGGTGAACGTGTTTACTCCTAATCTCTCCTTAACAATGTAAACTCCAAGATTATTATTATTTGCATCATTAACTTCAAATCTATTTCCAGCAAGTAATCCGTGTGCAGCAACTGTTGTGAATGTTGTAATTCCTGTTGCACTAGAATAAAGTGAAGATGTAAGTCCAACAGATGGTCCAACTAGATAAACATAAGACGATGGTAATGGAGTTGGGTCACCTGCAGTCTTGGCAATTGAGATTGATGTAGAAGATCCAATCGATGTGATACGATAATATGCTTCAGATGTAGACCCAATACCAGTTACACAAACAATATCATCAATATTTGTCGAAATTCCAGCAGCGGTGATTACATATCTTGCCGCACCATTTCCGGCACCAATTCTGGTTTGATCATAATACAAGCTAGTAGCACTGTATCCTGATCCTGGTGACATAATTTCAACTTCACTAACAGATCCTGCACTTACTACAACTTTTGCTGTAGCACCATTCCATGATCCTGTTTGAGATCCATTTAAAAGTTTTACATTGTAGTAGGTTGAGATTCCAACTGTTGGAGTATAGTTTGCACCAGCAGTAATTGTTCCTGTTACTATTCCTGCTAATCCATGGAATCTTGGGAAACTAATTGTTGCGACCCCAGCTTGAGAAGTAACTGAACTAATTGTTAGACCAATTCCAACCTCTCTTAAAAGCAAATCTATACTTTCTCTTGTTACGCTTCTCTTCAAATCATTTGTATTAATAGCACCGATTGGTGAACGTCTTGCAAATGTTTTTGCAGGAGCGGGGTTATCATCAATATTATCTCGATCAAGTTGTGGATACAAATCAACTGGTAACTGACTGAATTTTAAATTTGTAAATTCAGCAGTCATTGCATTATTTGCATTCAAAGCATAGAGATGATATATTCCATCTTGCTTGTTGTAAATATATGGAGAAATGACTTCATTTCTATAGATGTATAGATTACCTTGCCAATCATTTCTTTCAAATCTAGGCAAGGAAGAGTTTCTATTGTTAATATTATTAGTGGAATTGCCTGGTACTACGTGTGCTGTACCATCAAAATCTACAGTTGAATATTTAAAGGTAAATGAGTCAGGGACTTCAATAATTTGGAATCTTCCGTTATATCCTTGATTGAAATTTCCAAGGGTATTGCTTGTATCTGTAACGTTTCTGATATTTACAACATCACCAACTAAACAATTGTGAGGAAGTTCAGTGAGAACTGTAACTGTTCCAGAACTAACTGTGCAAGTTGTAATAAATCTTGGATTTCTTCTAAATTGATAATCGGTATTTGCAAGTGCGACTTTTGTAAAATCAGCATCATTTCTAGCACCTGTGGTGCTAGATTCTTGGATAATGAATCCAGATTCGGGATCTTTTGCGTTTGGAACTTCTTTTGGAATAACAACTCTTAACTTGTAAATTTTTTCATCAAGAGATCTTTCGTCTGATATACGTCTTATAAAAGAAAGATCAGTAGTTTCACCATAAGTTACTACTCCACCAGTGTTGAATGCATTATAAATGTCATTGTTTGCATTGACATGAATAAACCAGTTATTATTTTGAGGGTCATATTGAACTGGAGATCCAAGATCACCAGATTCCTTTTCCGAAACTCTACTTAAGATTGTGAGATTTGTTCCACCATAAACAGTGATCTCATTATTTTGGGTAGCATTGGTAAATGATGCTGCTAATTTAATACTATTATTATCATTATTATTAATGACATAATAAGTTTCATGAGCGGTAATATTTTCTGGGAGATCTCCATCTTCACTAATAATTTTTACAGTTTCACCAGTTAGAAGTTGATTTGATCCAATAATAAATGAGTTATCTAGTGTTGGACTAGAAGTTACACGATAAGATTTGAATGAGCTAAATGTTCCTTTAGCAGTTGTTAATCCACTTACTGATATAGCATTATCACACATGTAAATGTTAGCAGAGTAAGTGACTCCTAATCCAACAAAATACAATTTATCATTTACTCTTGCACCAACTCTATATCCTTGAGTAATTGATGATGGAAGTAAATCTTTAGCATTATATCCAAATAAGTAAATATGACTGGAAATTCCAACCTGTGTAGTCAATCCAACGTTCAATGACAACCACTCTACAGTTTCTTCGGAAGATGTGATTGCTCTTGGAGCAATGATACCAGTTAAATATCCAGTATCATCTTTGTTGAAAGCTTCTTTTTTAAATCCAGATGAAACTAATGAAATTTGTCCAAAGTTGGAGTTGGAGTTTGTAATCGAAGCATCTCCACCTGTCCTTGAATCAAAGTGTTTATTAAATCCAATTGCAAACACCGAAACAATTTGAATAAATGCATCATTTGAAAGTTTAATATGACTTGTTTCCCACCCATTACGATAAACAGCGTCTGGATCCAGATGATATACTTTTCCAGTATCAGTTTGCGATGCACCATTTGGCAAATCTGATCCATAAACTGTAGTATAATCTACAGCTTCATAAGTTCTACTTGATTGATTATACTTAACAAATGCACGGTCATCTTTTTGAATTGACACAGCAGTGAACTGTGCAACAACCATTGAACGGAATCCAGATGCTTTTGCACCATTAGCGTGCATCCCCTGCATTCCCCATACAGAACGCATGGAACAGTTAAAGATATATGGTGATGCGCCAGACACTGTATCAGTTTCAACAGTTACTGTTGCTGAAGCAGCACTTGGACTTGGATTAAGTGTTGGATAAGAAGAAAACGCAGGTAAAAGATAAGTAAATTGAGTTGCACTTAAAACATTTTGAACTACTGTTGAGATGTTATATGGAGCAGTTAATCCAGCACCTCCTACACCTCTAATTTTGATTGGAGTTCCTGCATTTAAACCATGTGCTTCCGTAGTTGTAACTGTGATAATAGCAGATCCTGTAGATCCATTTCCAGAAATAATTGCAGAGATATTGATTGGATCAGCAGCAAATGCACCAACAATTTCCCATTCTGGATTTCTTTTTGCAAATCCAAGAGGATCTGTTGGATACTTTTGATCAATTTCACGATATGCATTGTAAGCGTTTGATAACTTACTATAATACATATCAAGGTCTGTTAGACCATAAGTTCCAATATTATTAACACCATCAGCATACTCGAAACAAGTTAATTTATGGTGTGAAAATGTTGGGGTTGATCTATAAGATGTTCCAAAGTTATCTGGATTTGTGTAGACTGTTGCAGACGGATCTGCATCAAAGAATGACATCTGCCAAAAATAGCAGGCGCCTGTAATTCTAAAGATTGCTGTGCTAGGTACTGCAGAGTCTGTTGGGTTTGGAACGTATTTTGCTCTAATTTTTGTTTTTCTTAAATCAAGACCAACAAGTGAAGTCCCTCTTGGAACAATAACGCCACCATAATAACTATTAAACTTGTAAAGTTGGTTATCTTCTTGTGTTAAGTCAAAATTAGAATCTAAACCTAGAGAAAAAACTGCTGCTGCTAAAGCTTCTGCTCCAGATCTATCAACCGCCTTTGCCCCACCATTATCATAAATTGCAAAACCAGGTCTATTATCAACTAAATGTTCACCAGGAAATAGTAAGATGGTGGTTTTTTCGGTAATATCGTTTGTGCTTCCCTTTACATATGAAAATCTTGCAGATTCTAAAAGTGCCCTTTGAATCGTCTTAAATGGGCGAGCAAGAGAATTACCCTCATTTTCAATCGAATCTGTTGAGTCAAGATCGTTTGGATTAACGTAAAGAATGCGACCTTCAGTATTTTTGATAAAATTATCTAACTTATTAAGAGGCATCGGATTATAATGGCCAAAAGATTTCTATGTTTTATTTATCCCATTAAATCTTCCTCATCATAGATCATTTCAATATCATCTGGCATATCTTCAGGGTTCTCTAAATCTACTGGAAAGAAGCAAGGATGTACCTCTTCATCAATCAAATAAAAGGAAGTTTTATATAAGTCTTCTGGTTCAAATGTACGATTTTGATCAGCGGCTCTACAAAGATCTAAATCATACAAATGACCATCTGGTAGTTCATCAAACGTAAAAGGTACGTGATTGATGAAGTACATTTTCACAATCATACTGCCATTATTGTACCAGCAGTATGCAGAATCGATACGATAAGACATAGGAAAAATTCCCATATCTTATATTTATTTTATACCCGTGGACAGATTCGAACTGTCGCTTGAACGATTTTAAGTCGTTTGCCTCTTCCGCTGGGCTACACGGGCATAGGTGCTCCTTGAGGGGATCGAACCCACCTCACATCGATTATGAGTCGATTGCTTTCACCAGATAGCTAAAGGAGCGATAGGAGTGCTGGGAATTGAACCCAGACTACCCCGTTATAAGCAGGGCGCTCTGACCGATTAAGCTACACTCCCTCAAGGGGCTTCGTTGTTTAATTCAGTGTGTATTCGTATCAGTTCGTCATCTGCGGGCATCATAACTGCTGCCTGCCCGTTCTCGTTGATGATACCTAAATGCTCTCCATTCTCAACTCGTTCCATAAGTTCGTCAAACCTCTCTTGAAACTCTTCCACTGTGAAAACTTCCATTTTGATTTTTATTTAGTTATTGTCCTCACCATATACGGCAAGATCAGCATACTCAATCTGTTCGGGACGAAGTTGACTGGTGACTACATCCAGAACATTCATAAACTCCTGAACAGTCTCACATTCTACCAGACGCTCACTTCCTTGATCACTCAACAGAAGGAACGTGCGGGTGCAGACATCAATCACAATACCTTGGACGGTTTCTTGTGCGGTGCTCATTGGGGGTTTTCTTGATTACCCACATATTATAGAGCATCTAGGTCCTGGTGTCAAGAGAGGATGAAAGAAGTCGATCCAATACCGACAGCACTGAATACAACTCTATTACCACTCAACCCGATTCTTACTGGAGTGGTATTAGCAACACTTATAAATCCATTAAATGCCGTTACAATACCACTTGAAATTGTTACTGCACTTCCGACTCTTAATCGATTTATTACCAATTCATTCAGATTTAAATTTCCAAATAAATTTACATCTTTATAAAAAGTTACGTTACCATTAAAGTAACTTTCAGAACCATAATATTTTGACGAAGTATTAATTGCCATATCAGAACACAGAATCTATTACAGTATTAACTAATCCGGTAATGAGACCTTCAATTAAATCAGTCCCAACAAAACTTCCTTCAAAAACTAATTTAGTAAAATCTAGACCAAGTGCAGCAATCATATTGCCACTCGATCCTTTAACATCAACTTGTTGACCGTCAATCATAACTCGTCCGGCACCAGATTTAAAGTTGATATTTCTACCTGCTTTAAAATGAATATCTTGTTCTGCCTCAACCATAATATTAGTTGCATAAATGCGAACCATTCCATTTGCAGAAATAGAAACATTACCATTATTTCCAATGATAACTATATCTTCTCGACCTTCTTCATTATTTGTTCCACCAGATATTTGAATAGTATGATCATTATAAATCCCCATCAATCCACCACTACTTAAACTAATGGAAGATTGATTATCACCACTGTCCGTTACACCATAAATCTTATAAACATCAGTTCCCTGGCTGCCCATTTGTGGATTGGCAGTATCAATCCTGAAATTAGGATTAAAACTAATTAGTTGTCTTTTAAATATATTTTTAGGTCTTTCTGCCATTAGGTTACGCAATCAACCACAGTTTGAAGTTCTCCACTGAACTTGGGTGCTCCAAGAAGTGGACGTAGAATTGCTCCAGTTCCAGTATTTGAAGAAACTGTGAGAACTGGTAGACTGTCAACAACATTATTTAGAGGTGTAATCTTATAGATGCGTCCATTATCAAGTTGTACATCATAACGATTGCCAAGATTATCAGTGATTTCAGCATCTTTATATCCACTTCCGCCGTTTTCTATAAGCACATTTACAACAGAATAATCATCGATGTTTCCTACAGAATAATTCTCACCTTCAGAGACCATATAAATTCCAGTGACTTCACCTTTTTCATTAATAACTGATCGAGCAATTGCACCATATCCTTGTTCAATTTCATCAGTAAATTCTATAAATGGTGGGAATGTATATCCAGATCCAGAATTTGTAATTTGTACACCTATGATACTGCCAGTTGTATTTCCATTAGAATCAGTAACAAGATTTCCAAAAATTGGAATTGCTTCAGCCCCAGAACCTCTACCACCGAAAATATTAATTACTGGTGGTAAAGCATTTTCAATTGCATCGGTAAAACATTCCTGAACAGAAGCAATATCAACACCAGAACTAATAATATTGGTAATATTCTTTACTGATTGATATGAATTTACCATTGAGTTCGCTAAAGTAGAAACAGATCCAGATGGTCCACATCCAACACCCCATTCATTCACCAACCCCTTAAATGCACTGGCATCCTGATTACATCCAAATCCAACACCAGATTCCGAGAACATTCCAATTCCTTCTCTCAAAATATTACCAACATTAAAGTCGGAGAAAAACTGTAGTAATGTTGCTACTCCTTCCAATGGACCATTAAATAAATTCTCAAGCACACCAACGACAGAATTTAAAACTGTTCCAGCAAATTGTTCCGTGGCACAGCTTGTAAAACGATCTACGTTATCCAAGGTAGATTCTAAAATATCAGACACAAGAGATTTAAGTTGATCAACTGCCGATCCAGCGATACATCCAAATGATTCTTCAAGAGCTTTGACTGGCAAAACCATTGCCTGTTGTGCAGCAACTCCTGCAAGATGTGCTGCTACTGGATTTGCTGTTGCTGCAAGAACTTGAGAATAAACTAATTGATATAATGCTGCGAGACCTTCTTTTAATAAACCTTTTAGTCCTGGGAATGTTCCTCCTTTATCTTTATCACCATTAATAATAAAATCCATCGATGCGCCAATAAAATCATTACAGTAATTCACAATTGAATCTGTAGCTTTATCAATTTCTTGTTGTATCTTTTGAATATCTCCTTGAAACTTTTTTATATCCTTTATTAAGTTACCAACTTTTGCTTTAATCTTATCAAGTTGAGTATTCTTAACTGTATTCGCTAAAGGAACTTTCTTACAAATAGCAGAGTTTTCTGCAACGACTGTTTCACCTACTACTTGAGATATTCTTTTAGCAATCTCATCACTAGCACTGACAGGTGACCTTAAAGAATTTTCAGTTGGTTGACTATTTTCACTTGGAGTCTGTTTAATATTTTTCTGCATGAGTTCAGAGAACCCAGTAAATGCTTCAAATGGAGATTTATAAGTCGTTGAAGGAACAGAATCACTTCTACCAAATGTTGCAAGGATAACTGGAATTTGGGCATTATCTCCATCTAAAAAGAATCCAAGAACAACATCACCTTGTTGTAATTGAACTCCTGTCGCTACATTCGCAGCACCACTTCCTGCCGTGGTTGGAATCAAGCACTGTGCCCAAGGTAGATCCTCATTTGGGAGATCCGCCTCACTATAAGGATGATAACCTAAAATTCTAACTTTAAACCGATTTCCCCAACCACCACCTTCTACTTGTTGCCCCATAGCAGAGAGTGGTGGAATCTGTCCGATCCACCAACGAAAACCGTCTCTACCAATAAAATGACTTTGAAGTAATGATTGATCTAACATTTATGATGCCTTTGCTTCTACGTTGATACCAAATGTATCTCTTATCAATTTTAAAGAAGTATAAGAAGAATCACTATCAAAGTGATGACATAACTCTTTAATCATATATAGACCACTAGTTTCAGTATCATTTTCAGTCGTCTCCGACTGGGTAATTTTTGGGAACTGACAATCAATAATATCTCCTGCTCTCAAATTAGTATTTGATGGAATTATTACACTCAACGTTTGGGTGAATAGAATATTATATCTCATTAAAGATTGAGATTGATATTGAGTTTGATCGGAGTTAATTTCTGTTGATACATCTTTCTCCATCGTCCCAACATCATAAACTGCAGTGATAATGCGAGTTGGAACATCACCCAAAGTTTTATCAGATCCCTCTGAAAGTGGTGGTAGTTTGAGTTGATTTCCAAGATTTTTGGTTTTACCTGAATAATTTTGAAGTTGAAATAGTCCTTCTTCTGGTTTTGAGAATGAAAAGTCTAGAGGATTGAAGAACATTCGATGACTACCGTAAGTTCCCAACTTCAGTTTTTCAATTAAGTTTTGATTCTTTTCTGTGATATAATTTAAAATTTTAAAGTCATTATTAACTTTATTGTTATTTTGATCATATGAAATTGTCGCTTGACTATATGTGTAAGTTGCTTTTGCTGGTTGTTTAATTAATTCATCGACAGATCTAAATTGGAATCCATTTTTAGTTTGGAAAAATAAAAATCCTGCAGTTGCACTACCAGAACTTTCTGGAACTGCTTTTGCTGCTAGCCAAACTAGAACAGTAAATGGTTTTCTTAAATTTCCAATAAATCCATACTTATTTGAAGTTTTATCAATTGTACCAATTTTAGAAGTCTTTAGAGTATCTTTTAAAATCTTTTCAACAGAATCACTAATCTTTAAACTTGTTGGATATTTTGAACCAACACGAACAGTTTCATTAGTAATTGCTTCTCTTGAAACTAGATGTAATGTAAAACTTTCTTGATTTGTTTCTGAAATAACATCTGTAATACTTGAAACATACAGATAGTCTTCTACTTTTTTAGAAAAATCTAGTCCTGGATTTGTTTGAGAGTTTCCTGCAATTTTTACAGAAACTCGTTCACCACCGCGAAGTGGAAGACCATTATAAATTGATTGACTAGTAGTTCCCCCTTCAGGAACAATTGTATTACCTGTGTTTACAATTTTGACCTTTGCAGTAATTGTAGGCGAAAACACATCTTCATAATAGTCAACAGAGATAACACCCGTTGAAATATCAATCGATCTTTTACGATCATTAGATTCTAAAACGAACTCTTCATATATGGACTTTTTGATTGACATTATAGATACGCTAAATCTAGAAGAAGTTTATTCTTGATAAAGTTATTTAACATCGTAGATTCGGAAACTTGTTTCGATGTTATTCCACCCCCACCACCGCTGGATTGTGTTGGAGCAGAATCTGATTGTTGTGCTAAAGCGATGATCAAGTCTTGTGCTCTTGTATCTGGTGTAATTGATGGACTAATTGCCTGGGGAGATGCAGCAGACGCAATTTGTGCTGCTGGTTGTGGTGGTGTAGATGATCCCCCTCCCCTAAACTCAAAATGACCTCCATGAGTTCCAGAATAATCATTAGCATACCATCCATATTTTGCACCATATTTTCTCATCCAAGAATTAGATGCTCCATGAATATCTAAAGCTAGTCCAGACAGGTGTAAAGATCTTACTGCACCCCCTATTTTTTTATTTTTTTCAAGACTGCGCTGACTACTTGCAACGTCAGATCCCTTCACTACTCCTTTTGAATCTCTCATCATTGCAGAAAATGCCTCTGCAGCTGAGCGAGAAAGAACTACTGGTCTACCATAAACATCTTTTGCGCCTGAAGGATTAAATCCCGTTCCAGTTTCCGAAGTTCCAGTAGATTGTTGAACTGGTCCAGCGTTAACAACTGTAGGTTGAGCAGTAAATGAAATATTATCAGAAATTCCAAATTCTTTTTTCTTCCTTTCAATTCTACCACCCATTTCTGCAACGGTTATCTTACCATCTCCATTAGAATCTAGAGGTGCATTAGATCTATATTCTCTTGAAGGGGAACTATAAAGAACTTTATTTGGATCACCAGATGCATATGCTGGTGCGAAAACAGTTGCATATAACTGACCAGCACTTGCACCTTTCTTTAAATTCCAGTTCTCAAAATACTTATCAACATATTTCATTTGCTCCGCTCTACTCATTCTTTTTAGAGCAGCTTGTGAAGTTCCAACTGATTTTGCACTTGACGCACTAAATTGAATTAACCCTACATGATCACCTATTTCTCCAGCAGCAGGATTAAATCCACTTTCAGAAGCAATCAGTCCAAGTAGATCACCTTCTTTGATTCCATATTTTTGAGATACTCTTTTAACTTCTCCTAAAAATGCAGCATCATTACCAATTCTTCTTTGTGCTTCTCCAGTTAACCCTGCTGATGCATATGCTCCAGGTGCTTGATCTGCATAAGCATCTTGCTGAACTTGTTCAGGTTGTTGTGAAAAGGGTTTTGTCACTAAACTAAATGCTTCCTCAATTTGACTTGTCATACTACCAACAGTGCTATTCAAATCATCCATAGCGCGTCTAACACGCTTTGACGTATCAAAAAAATCAAAAGATGCTACATTCTGTGCAAGTGACCCTAGGATATTGAAGGATCCTGCAAATAACTTAATCATATTTTGTAGAAATCCACCAGCAATTTCTCCTGCCCTTTGAACTCTACCAATAAATTCTTTACCCCAAGCAATCCACTGTGGTAGGTTTTTCATTAACCATCCAGCGGTTAAATATCCAACAAATCCTAAAAGTTTTTGAAAAAATCCTTTTGAACTATCTGCTTGTGCTAGTTGACTTGCACCGCCTCTACTTACTACATCTGGTGCTTCTAGTTCATCTTCTAGTTGTTTTCTTCTTGTGTATTCAACTCTTCTGTCTCTAATTAATTTTGTTTGAGCATATGCTTCCCTTTTTACTTTGGTGTTTCTAAAAACTACCTGACCAATATTGCGAATTGATTTGCCAGCATCGACAACGCCTTTCCCTATTACACCAGAAACTCTACTTATTCTTTGTGTGTTAATTGCAGGTGCTAAAACTGCCATCTTACATTACCACATTATAGTTGAGTTGTGAATATAAAACATAAAAATTATCACTATTACCAGAAGGAATAAGTGGAACATCACTTATTGGATCTTGTGGAACAGATGGTGCTGATTGAGATGCATTTGATCCACCACCTGCCATAATAATATTTGGTTTTGGTTCGGGTAAAGTTCCAACTGGAGTTTGTGGCTTCGGTGGAGCTTGAATATTTGCTACAAGAGTTTCACTAGGTTGTTCTTGTAATTTTTGTTGAAGACCTTCAAAATTCACCATTCCATAAGGACCAGTTTGTGGTGTTGAACTTTCAGAAGGCGTAGATATTTGAGGTAATGTATTATTTGTATCAACACCAAATGTCATCGATGATGGTGACACTGCAGGAGTTTGTGGTTGAACTGCTGCTGGTGTAGGTGTAGGTGTAGGAGCAGGTGTTGCTGCAGCACGTGATGGAGTTGTTTTTGCTGATGGTGTTGTAGATGGTTTATCTTTTCCACCAAATTCCCCTGTTAATGCTCCATATCCAATTCTGGCAAGAGAAAATGGTATACCAAGTCCAGGAAGCATAGCTGCTGTATTAAGAACACCTCCAATAATATTCCCTTGAGAATAGTCATATGCTGCTAAACCACCACTTACAAATGTACCAAGACCTGGAGTAAATCTTCCTGCAGTTGTTGCAGCAGCTCTTGCTCCGCCTCCACCAAAACCTCTACCAATATTAGACAATCTCGTCATAAGATTGACATTACCAGTTATCGGAACTCTTGCTCCCGCTCTTGCGACTACTGGTGCAGATGCCGCAGCACCTCTACTAAAGATTCTTGAAACTAATCCGCCCGCTGCACGAAATGGTGCTAACGCAATTCTAGCAGTTAATCCTGCCAATTTAAGAGTTAATCCGGTAATGGTTCTCATTAAGAGACCAAATCCAATATTAACAGCAGCAAATGTTCCTACTGCAAATAAAATGTTTTTGATTAAAGAGTTTTTAATCTCTTCAAGTTTTTTAGTATTTCCAGAAGTGTATGCTTTTAAAGTTTCAATTCCTTGATTAGTTAACCAACCGAAGAATAGGGTTGTCATCGCACCCATAATGCGATCAAACAATCCACCAATTTTTTGTTGTAAAGTTAAGATTGGTTTTGCAAGAGCTGCTGTTATTCTTCTTTCAAGTAGATTTTCTTTCCCCTGTCTTATCTGTTTTTCATTTAATTTTCTTTCTGATTCTTGCTCATCCTTTAGATTTTTTTGTTCAACTTGACCTGCTAGTAAAAGTTGTCTGGCAAGATTATTAATCCCATCAGATAAGACTCGTACATTAACTCGTATTACGTCTAACACTGGCGAAATGGCACCAACAGATTGTTGTGTTTGCTGAATCTGTAGGTTTTGTGTCTTATCAACCAAACTTGCTTGAGGTCTTACAATGATAGCACCACCTCTTTCAGTTTCTCCCCCTCCACCGCCTCCAGTAAATCCAGATACTCTAGTGCTTCTAAATATTGCTTTTCTTCTCTCTGGAGACAAATAGGATCCCGTAAGAGGATCAACCCCAGTCTGTGCTATGGTTACGGGATCAGCCATTCGATTGGTTCTTCAGATTTTCTTCCTCAATATATTGTTGGAGAAGAGTAATGTAGACTTCCCTTTCCCAAGGAATCATATTTTCCAACTCTGTTAATGAATATTTATGATGCTGAATGAGGGCAAAATTAGTTTTGTAGTATGACGCAAGATCCTCGTGCGCCATTGCTAGGCGAAAAAACTTGTTAGACCCTCCAGGACAACTTCACTTTCAACACCAGTGTTTGGATTCTTAACTGTAAGTAAGTGAGAGAGTTTTGGCATCGTCTCAAAGAACTTCTCAATTTGTTTAAACTGTTGAGACGTTAATTGCTCCAAAAATTCTTTCAGTTCCTTTTTAGTAGAATCTGATGCTGCCCAAGATTCTTCTTCACTATAAATCTGCTCAATACACGCACAGATCATATCAAAAGTATCATCTACAGAAATATCACTACCAGCGGTAAAGTTATTCTTGATAAACTCTTGCATCGAAGGATATCTCATTCTCAAAGTTAAGTTATCATCGAGTCTAATATCTCTCGAATGATCTTCTCTAAAGTTTACTTTAATTTCATCAAGATTAATACTCATCGGAACTTGTGTCTTCTCATCATCGGGGCAAGTAAGAAGAATGTCTACATTTTCTCCTACCGACTTACCACGAATATTCAGGAACAAATATTCAATATCAAATGTAGCTAACTCATCAACTTTAATGCCGCGTGTGATAACACAATTTGTAATGACTGTCTTAACTGCTTCAGCAATTTGCTTTGGATCCTCACTTTCCATCGCAAGAATCAAAATCTTTTCTTCCTTAACTAGAAAAGGGCGATACTTAATAACTTTTTTTAATGAAGGCACTTCCAACTCATACGTTGGTGTAGAAATCTTTGGTAAAGGCATAATAACCTATGAAACTTCAGTAAAATTATTTATAGTCTTATGGACCAAATCCTGGAGCATATTGTCCTATTTCTCCAGCATTATAATCAGGTTGTCTGTTCCAATCAATACTATTATTAGTATCTACAGAGAAATTATATGACTGATTAGCAGAATTGAAAATATCATCAGCTGTTTGTGGACCTTGCTGCCCAGATTGACCCTGACTAGGATCTTGGTTATTGCTATCTCCTAAAACAGATTGACTAAATGTAGTTGTCTTACCTGCAATATAACGATCATAATAGAACGTTGCAGATACTTTTAAGGTATCAGAATTTGAATAACTAACTTGTAGAGAACTAATATCTCTTGGGTAAAATCCACGGAAGTTGTATTCTATTTCTTTTTTATAATCTCGATCAAATTTTATAATCTTTACTGCATTTGCTTTGTAATTTTCTGGATATTGCATCCTAATAAAATATCCATCGACGTTTTGATTAATAACAGGAGTGTTAGTATTAGGATCATCATGAACAAAAGATCCACTAGCGATATATTCCATCCAAGTTTCTAAAAACAAAAGCATTTTGTAATTCTTATCAACATAAAACTCAAGTGTAATATCACTGTACATTCTAGTATGGGCAAATTTTTCACGAACACCCATATAATTTGAAATCTCGTTAGCTGCTAAACTAGTTGTTGGTAGAGATGCACTATAGCAAAGTAAACCTGCACTATTGTATATAAAGTTGCTATCAATCCCCTTTTTTAAAAGATATGCGCTCAATTTTTCTGGAAGTGCTCCGAATTGAACTTCATAATGTGAAGTTTGAGCTAAATTTGTTAGAATTGGTTTGATGTCAGATATTCTACGGGGTCTAACTGCCACTCTAAATACCTTATATGATTTTTACAGTATAAGTATTTAGATGTCTTATAAGGGAAAATACAAACCATCATACCCCAGAAAGTATAAAGGAGACCCCACAAATATCATCTATAGATCTCTTTGGGAACGCAGATTCATGGTCTATTGTGATACAAATGAAAAGATATTGGAGTGGGGAAGTGAAGAAGTTTTTGTTTGGTATAAATCTCCAATGGACGGAAAACCACATCGGTATTTCCCAGATTTCTATATTAAAGTTCAAGAAGCAAATGGATCAATTAAAAAATATCTGATTGAGATCAAACCACAGAGACAAACAGTTCCTCCCACAAAACCTCAAAGACAAACAAAAAAATATATTAGTGAAGTCTATGAGTATGCTAAAAATCAATCAAAGTGGGAAGCAGCAAGAGAATGGTGTGCTGATCGTGGATATGAGTTTAAAGTCATTACAGAAAACGAACTCGGTATCAAGTAATGCCAAGAAAGACGCTCCAACAAAGAAAAGGTCGTAATCGTATTTCTAGTCTTGTAGATAAATTGATTGGAATAGAAAGTGCCGACGACGTAATGATTGAGTTAATGAATATTATACCTGAAACAAAAGAACCACCCAGAGCAGGTAAATTTTATATTTTTGTTTATAATGCCAAAACTCCAAATATGAGATATGATCAGAATCCTCTTGTTGCAGTGACGGAAGTTTATAAGTGGGGATTCAAAGGATTGAACTATCACTGGGGAGAAGTTAGGCAATACAGCTGGGATGAAGTGGCAGGTGGAATGTATGAAGTTTATAAAGATGAAATTGAAGATTTAAGAAGACTGCCTTTTGGCAATATTCGAACTAAATAATTAAAAAACGTAAATGGCAGAGACGCTACGATATCCGTTAAAAATGCTGCTTGACAATCAAGATTATTTAAAAATAACTTGTGTCAAGTATGAACCTCCTGGGATTAGTCCAGATTTTGGTTCTGATGGTAATTTTAATTTGCCAAGTTCAGATGATACCTATAGAACTATAAATCCACAATCCATCCAGGGAACTATTATTTTACCAATTCCAGATAATCTTCCATCATCCACCAATAGTACTGACTGGCAAGCAAGTAATTTTGGACCTTTAGCTGCTGGAGCTGCACAAGTTGGAGAAGCAGTTGTTGCAGGTAGTCCAATGCAAGGATTTGAAGAATTAAAAAACCAACTTAATAAGCTCGGTAGTGCAGCTCAAACTGGAGTTGGACAAAAAGCAGTTCAAACAACATTTATATCTAAAGCCATACAACAATTATTAGGACAAGATCAAGGTGCCAATCTTTTAGCAAGACGAACAGGTGCTGTATTTAATGAAAATACTGAACTTCTGTTCAGAGGTTTGAAAATGCGCGGAGCGTTTCAATTTGCGTTTGAAATGACACCAAGATCTCAAAATGAAGGAGAACAAATTAAAAAGATAGTTCGCTTCTTTAAAAAGCAAATGTCGGCAAAAAAAGGAGCAAGTAGTGGACCAGCAGCAGGTTTGTTCTTAAAAGCACCAAATGTATTTAAAGTTGAATATATGAGTGGTGCAAGACCTCACCCTTATTTGAATAGATTTAAAATTTGTGCTCTAACTGATTTAACATTTACTTTTAATGGATCAAACACTTATGCAACCTATGCTGATGGCACACCAGTTCATATGCAGTTGGGTTTAACATTTCAAGAACTGACGCCAATTTACGATACCGATTATGATCAAACGGACGGTACGATTGGAGTTGGATACTAATGACTTACTTTAGAGAACTACCAAACGTAGAATATCAATCATTTCTATCAGATGTAAAATCATCTGATCAATATCTTATTACTAAAAATCTTTTTCGTAGAGTTAAACTACGTGATGATTTACAAAATGTGTTTACTATTTTTGACAAATATCAAATTCCAGATGGTTCAAGACCTGAACTAGTTGCAGAAGAACTTTATGGAAGCAGTCAATATGATTGGGTTGTTTTAGTTTCTGCTGGAATTACAAGAGTCAGAGATCAATGGCCTCTGTCAGATAGACAAGTTTACGATTATGCTGAAGATGTTTATGGAGATAGAATTAACGCAGTCCATCATTATGAAACTAAAGAAATTAAAGACTCCCAAGACCGTTTAATTCTTCCTGCAGGTAAAGTTGTTGATGCAGACTTTAAAATTTCATATTATGATAATGGTAAACTTTACACAAATGAATCAACATTAGGTACAAACATTGTTAATATTGACAATCCAATTGTTGGAGTGTCTAATTATGAGTATGAAGTTCTTAAAAATAATGAAAAACGTGGAATTTATGTTCTTAAACCAACGTATTTACAGCAAGTTTTGAATGATACAAGAAAAGCGATGACTTATGACCAGTCATCGCAATATGTAAATAATAAACTTATCAAGACTGAAAATACATCAGCATTAGCACCATAAAAGTTCTAAACTCTTATCAAAAATCATCACATATCGGTGTTTGCGAGAGCGTTCTTTCCACTCTCCTGCAACACCTTTAACTTTGCCTCTAGAGTGTTTAGTTCCGTCTGCATAGTAGAAATCTTTCTTTGGGTCTGAAAGTCCGCAATATTTAAAATTACAAGCGCGATAGATTGTACCATGATGGAAATCACTATCAGCGTAAGAGATGATTGCCTTAACTTTTGTATCCTTCCGTAACTGTCTAATCGCTCTTGAAACAAACCAAGAAGTGATATTATGCTCGGTTCCTTGGGTTTCAGGGTGGATGCAAAGTCGTGAAAGTTCAAATAATCCTTCTTGCTCATTCCGTCCTAGTCCAAATGCTCCTTGTGCGATTTCAGGAACAGGGAGACCTGTGAAGACACAAACTCCCTGAATGCCACCAATATTCAATGGGCAAAAGTCATTACCCTTATAAAGACCGTAATTATATCCTGATCTAAATCCTTTTGAAAAGTCTTTAAGATAATGAAACCGCAGAAGTAACTCTGCGGCTTCGGATTTACTTACACGGTCAATGTAGTAATCAGTCTTCACTCCTCGGCAAGACGGGCAAAGTACGACAGAGCATCATCGTCCTCGTCTTCCTCAACCGCAGCACGACGGGTGGGTTGGAGATTGTTGATTTCAGTACGAAGATCTTCGGTCAGTTCACGGGTAGAACCACGGGTGTTATCCTCATCAAGATCTTCAGGGTCTTGATAACGGGGAGTGCCTTTGGAACCAATCACATAGTCCAGACGCTTCTTCAGTTCATCATAGGACTTGAACTGATCGGCAGCAACAAGTTCAGCAAGCGAATACTGCTTCTTCCAGATTGCTTCCATTGCATCATCATCGTCCAGCAGAGCACCTTGAGGAGCAAACTCACTGGAGTCATAGTTGCGGTAACCAGCAACGTTCTTTGCCTTCAGTTTGAAGTTGGCACCCTGCCAGAAGTCAAACGGATCGATTGCTTCTTCATCTTCAAACTCAGGTTGCATTGCAGCAGTCAGTTTGTCGAAGATCTTCTTACCATACTTGAACAGGAACACCTTACCCTCATTAGCAGGGTTAGCGGGGTCTTTCACCACATAGATGTTAGACACATAGGTCAGTTTACGCTTCTGCTTACGGGCAAGTTCCTTACCAGCATCAGTGCCGTTGTTCCACAGTTCAGAGTTCAGTTCAGACACAGGATCTTTCTGACCCAGAGTGGTGAGGGAGTTCTCGATGTACCAACCACCAGGACCTTGAAAGGCGTGACTGTATAGTTTTACGAACGGCAGGTCTTCGCCGTTGGGAGCGGGGAGGAAACGGATCACGGCATAACCATTGCCGCTCTTGTCTACGTCCAGTTTCCATACGCGGTCATCACTAGAACCGCCACCAGTATTCATTTTTTCAACTTCTTTGACCAGTTTGGCGGTCAGATTGCCAAGTTTGGACTGCTTTTTAAGGTCTGCAAAAGACATTTGGATTACCTCGGATTAATTGGATTCGGGGGATTACTCGGATATTATAGCAAGGATACTCTCAATGGTCAATGTATTTCTTGAGAGATTCAATGGTCTTGTTCATACTACCGAATAAAACTTGCATATCAGTCTCTGGTGGGAATCCCATCAGGGCAACTGACTTGCGTAGGTTCTCTTTCATTTCAACCGCTTGTGGGTCATCTGAAAGGGACAACCTAGTATACATCACTCTCTGCTTTTCTAGCAAGAGCTCAAGTTTCTCAATGTGTTCCAGTTTAGTCTCACGGGGCATCATACCGAAGGTCAAAATACTTCCGTAAATTTCTTCCTGTAACTTGTTGATTTCTTTCAGTTCGTCTTGAATAATATCGGAGTCAAAAAAGCTACTCATCTATGATTTCCCGTAAAATCTTTTTGAATTGGAATACATCAATATTTAGAAATGGATTATATTTTTTGATTTTTAAACTGACGGTTTCCCACACTGGGTCCAAAAGTTTCTTATCAAAATCTGCGGAGAAACGGAATATTCTGTCGTAGATTGTTAAGGTTTCTAGCGACAACTTCCCGCTTAGAAACCTTTTGAGAACCATTGGATGTCCTTTGGAGCAGTTCAGAGCATCGTCTAATTTTGTCTCCGAGAACAATTCTGCTGATTGCTCCTTGAACAAGTACGTCAAACTCTGTTGTCTTCGCATCCAATCGGCGTAAGTCCTTTCTCCAGAATTGATAATTTCTCCAATCCATAGGTTTTGTGGGTTATCTGCTGATACAAAGTTTGATACTAGGAAGTCTACGACTTCTTTGTCGTTATACTTGCGACTAGTTTTTTCGAACCAGTATTTGTCCTTACGTTTATTGAAGGAAGTTATACTAGCACGAGTCTTCGCACCATATTTAAAGAAGTCGTATTTTGGATTTGTGAAATGGTTTTTGAGCGACAAATAATGTTGATAAGTTTCAAATGGGCTCACGATCATAGAGGCAGTTTTGCTTTCGAAGTTCGTTTCATAAAGTTCAGACGAGTGGCATCCCACTTGAGTCTTTCTTTCAAGGGTTTTGAGATTAATTTTGTGACCGATTCTACTTCAAGACTATTAATTTCACAATAGTGAACGATTGCATCAATGTAATTAAAATTTTCTTCGGCAACAATCTTTTCAATCTCAAGAGCAAACTTGGAAGGTGTTAAAAACTTACTTTCTATTGCTTGTTCTAGTTCTTTATTTGGTTCCATAGAGCTCCAGTTTATCTCTAACAAACTTTCTAATGTATTCTGTGAGAAGTTTGATGTATTTTGATTTGTCTCTTTCTTCATAAACGACGCATTCTCCATTTTCACAAGCCATGATGATTACAAGTTTTTTGACTGAAATACCAGTCAGTTCGTATAGCATACAACCATATGCCATACATTGAACAAAGTAGTGTTCAATCCACTCTCGTGGTTTTGGTTTTTTGGAAGTCTTAAAGTCGATTATTGCTAACTCGCCGTCATATTCGGCAATGCAGTCAACTGTCCCAGCAATTCCCAGTTGTTTACTATATAGGGACCCTTCAAGGGCGTAAATATTATTTATACGATTGAGTTCCGTTTTAGCAATCTTAAACAGAAAATCTGATAGAGGTTGAACTTTTGGAAGGTCTCTATTATAAAGATAGTTCTCTACCAAAGAGTGCATATCAGTACCACGGCTTGTTGCCGCTTTTGTGACACGCTCTGCTTCTTCTTCTCCAACTTTCTTACGCCAATTAATAAAAATCTCTTTATTAAAATGACTGGTCACCGAAGTGATGGAGACCAGTCGGAGAAGTTCTTCGTCGTCTGGAACTTTATAATAACGAACGCCATCTATAGTCTCCCTTTCTAATTGAGGGAGAGTCACATCAATATGCTTAAACATTAAAAACCAGATTCCATTTTTGCAAGAATGTATTCTTTAACAAGTCCAGAACGAACAATGTCTTCTACACCAAATTCAATTATATCAAAAGATGTCATTTTACGCAAGACTGTCATAAAGTCAACGATACCATTGCGTTCGTTTGTTTTCTGCAAGTCCGATTGTGAGGCATCACCACAGAAACAAATCTTTGTATTCTCACCCACACGAGTGATAATAGAATCCAATTCGTGAAAGTTTAGGTTTTGGAACTCATCCACAATGATAATGGCATTATCAAGAGTAGTACCACGCAAGAATGATGTGCTCCAAAACTTAATGGTTTCTTGTGACTTGAGATTTCCATAAAGCATCTCAAAGTCAGCATCAGAGGGCATCTGGAACATATACTTTACCATATTCTTATAAGGAATTTGGTAAATATCTGCCTTGTCGTCATGTGTACCAGGAAGGAAACCAATTTCGCGTGTCGCTACAAGAGAACGAACAATGTAAACTTTTTCATATGGAGTTTGTTCATCTAAAACATCACGAATAGCATTGTACAAAGTAATGAATGTCTTACCTGTACCAGCACACCCATAAGCGACCAAATGTTTACCATCCTCATAAGAGGCAAACAGTCTCTTTTGATTTTCTGTGAGAGGATCAACATCAACCAAATACTCGGCACTTAAAGGTTTTCTCCTTTTCATTTGTTTTGCAGTCAAACCAACTCCGATTGGTTGATCATTCGTTCTTTTTCTTCTTGCCATTAGAGTTTCTTAACAGTTGAACCTGGAGCTTTACTTGCTTTTTCAAGCACATCATTCCACCCTGGATTTCTATTAATCAATTTATTCCTCCACTCACCAACTTCCCCTGGTTGTGGGCAAGTTGACGGATCAGACCAATCACGAGTCCAATCAGGGTTATCTTTTTTCCACTGGTCCCAGGCGTGGATGCTCATTTCCACTTCTTTCTGTTCACCAGTTTTTGTATTCACTACGGGATATGTTGCCATAAGTTATGAAATCACGATAATTTATTTAGACCCATTCAAGAGCTTCTGATACTGATGGAAATTGCTCCTTAAAAACTTCTTTACATGCAAGTGCAATATCCATATGCTCTTTTTGAGTTCCGTTTGCAGAACGAAGATTGATATAATGAATCCAAGAACGACAAGAACCGCTCATATAGATGCGTGTGGGCGTCGCCAAGGGCAATACAAACCTCGCACACTCTTTTGCTACACCATGAGCAAGTAACTCCTTGTAGAGTTGCATAGAGTGTGCAAAATGATCCTGAATCTTGCTCTGAAGGGTCAATTTCTCATAATCGGAAATATCATCAATCGAGTTCTGACGATTCTTGGTGTCCTGGCGACGAAGTTCTGGTACAGGAATATAGTCACTCAACAGAGAAGAATCTGCATATCGTTGTGAAAATTCTTGATATGTAAACGAACGATGACGCAAAATTTGAGCTGCGATACCACGGTTCGTTTCAATCTCAAGTGTCATAAAAGACTGTTCAAAAACAGACCAATGATTATGCTTAATACAATAAGCAAGCAACTTGGCATAGTTTTCGTTGTCTTGATTCGCTGGGTTGCTAACTCTAGCAACATATGCCATTGTTTTTTCTGCATCGGGAGTCACACTGATGAGTTTTACGGTCATTTCTTTCCAAATCCTTTTGATGTTTGTGCTTCCAAGTTTGCGATTTCCTCTTTTACAACTCGCAACTGTGATTTCATTTCTTTGATTCTATCACTATCATAAAGATGTTCTTGCTTGATCAATCTTTCAAGAAGTTTTACCAACTCCTTTGCTCTACTTACATCAGTCATCTAAATCACTGTCCTCAAAAATTTCGTCGTAATCTAAAATTGGTCTTTTTCTTACTTCTGGTTCCGTATATTTGCAATATACGGAAACATCAGAATAAACTTCCGCTTTAAGAGAATCAACCAATAGTTCAAGATTACGGACAATCAGTTTTAGTTTGTCTCTATCCATAAGATACCATTCTCTCAAGGCATTTTACCATAAAAAAAGGAGGGAATCAACCCTCCTTAATACTATTGACTTAACATATTTTTGCAGATTCTTTTACACTGTTGTTGATTATCATCGCACTCAATTAAGCAATTAAAATAATCATTTACCAAGTCGTTTTGTTCATTACATCGGTCCACAGTATCCTCAAATTGTTTCCATCCAGCCAGTTGGTTGTAAGAAATTAAATTGTGCATAATGTCCTCCACGCACAAAGAATATCATAGCAAATAATTTTCGCTCATTTGTATGACCTCATTATTCTACCACTATCTATATCATTTGTGTTGGTTTCTTAATAATAATTTATGCCTACTAGTTTATACCTATTAAAAAAGGAGGGTTTCCCCTCCTCGATGATTTACTTATAAAGCCACTGAATGTATGATGACAGTAGTATGGTCATCAACGCAATCGCAGCAGTTGAAGATACGATAACTTGTGCCATCACTTTGCTCCAACTAATTGTGCTAGTTGGGCTTGATGACGACGATCTTCTTTTTGCTTTTGTTCTTTAATAAGTTGTAGGAAGTTAAGTTTTTTCATTGTGCCACCTCCGCATTTCTGCAAGGGCGGTATGCTACACCACGATATGTGTTTTGTGGATGAGCAGGAGCGTGTGTTTGGTTATACCAAGACACATACTCTTTTTTCGCATCTTCGGTGTCATACTGACACCCTCTGTAAACGACTTTAGACATTAGGTTTTCTCCTTAATTTTGAGGCTAAAGAGCGTTCCTTCAGTCGGCTTTTGCGTCTATGGGACAAGTTTTTGGAGAGATCTGTTTAATCTCCCAAATAATGTCATTCTTCGCTTGATTTGGAATGTCCTGTTTAAGAACTCTTCCTGCCATCAATTGTGCCTGTAAGCAAGTTAGAATGATTGCTTCCATAGATGAACGTTCCGTTCCGAGTCGGCTTACTTCCGTCCTATTAAATTTTAGCACCTTGTAATTACGTCTCGACGTAATTCTAATAGCAATTGGTCTTCTTTTCTCTGGTGAACAACATCGTCGTTTTTAACGATGTCCATTAGTTCCCACGCTGCATTACAACTTATTGTGACTGGAAATTCAGTCTTATTAGGTTGTGGTGAAGCAACAGAAAGAAGTGGAACCCATGCTAAAAGCAAAAGTGCTTTAGTCATAGGATGAACGTTAGGGGACTATTATACCCCCATTCATCCTATATAGACAAGTTTTGTGCTGAAACTGTAACAATAGATACTAAATTGTATCGTTATTATACTAAAAAACGTGAAGATTTGTGAAAACCCTCACGCGAAGAAATTTTGCCGGAAAAATTTTCCCCGATCTGGGAAATCACTTTCGCTTTTTGGTTTTGGGTGATTGATATCCCCAAAGTTTTGGATTGATTCTACCATATCCAAAACTAATGCTCGTTAGATTTTCACGAAACTTATCCCAATACATATCAAACAAACGAGTTCTTGTTCCCCTTGTCAAATCAAAACAAATCTTATCTTCTACAAAATACTTGACAATATAAGCATCATTCGGTGCTTCCTTTGTGCAAACATCTGCATAAGAACCATTTTCCACCAAGATCTCACAACCGTAGCGTGATTTGCAAGTTTCTTTTTCTGCTGGTGTCCAATAGTCCATATGCTTCTCGGTATTTTTAATTGTTTCAATTACCTCACTACTCACGAACGACCTCCCCAAGAAATATCTGGATAAGCCTCCGAAACAATCTCTTTTGTGATCTTATATTTTTCTCCAAGTTTCTTATCCTTTACCAAACAAAGAATCTCTGCCTCAAGTGGATGAAGACCTTGAAGGAGATTAATAAACATAGATTCTCTACGAATATTATTCAGACCATCATTACCACCTTTAATAAAGTGATAGAAATTCTTATATTCTTTACGAATTGTTGTATGCCCCTGCTTATCACTCGATCCCATAGAAAAAGATCCAGTTTCATGCATCTTACGAACTTCTTCAGTAATCTTTGTGCTCAAAGTTCCACTATGTACAGTTTGATCTTCAAATGCAGAGTATGGAACATCACCATTTGGAAGCATAGAAACTATACTTTCATCAAAGTTCCAAATTAAAATTGCTTTAAGCGAAAGATCTTCATATTTACGAAGAACTTCTACTTTTTTTGCATTACTCTTTTGCTTTGATGCCAGGTCTAGAATCTCAAAAACAAATGCGTTTCTGGGCAGATTATCAATTACAGGAGTGACCGTAGTTGGTTTCCGTGCTTTTACTATTTGTGATTTAGCCGTCGTCTTCTGTGTTGTCTTCTTCGTCGTAGTCATGATAGTTTTCAAAGTTAAATGCGATCACCTCATCTGGAATCAGGTTTCCCTGATTATCAAACATTTCGGGGTGAGGTCTTGGAATTTCCCGATAGTTCATCATATATTCTCGTGCTACCCAACCAAGCATTACTCCCACTATAAGAAACAAAACGGTTAGAAAGGAACCGAATACTAGACTAACTGCTAACATTTCTTTTTCTCCGGGAAACTACTTTTCTTTTCCTTGACTTAAGGGAAAATTCAAAATAGACAGTTACTTCCCGATTTAGAAAGCAAACTATCTTCTCAAAAATGATGTGGAACGGTTGAGTTTGCTTTCTTTTTCCTCCATTAAGAATGAGTTCAATACCACGATTTTTGTGGTTGGAATTATTTATGTTAGGATTAGACAATTTGATGTTCTTTGAGGAATTTTACAGTATCTGTACATCCACCAAGTTTTTTATCATCACAAACAACTTGAGGAAATGTAGAACCTTTACCAAATTCAGCGTAAAACTCTTCTCTGGTAAAATGCTCTCCTAAATTATACACTACAAAATTACTTCCTGTCAATTCAAGAACTTTCTTGACACGATAGCAATGTGGGCAACCCTCTTTGGAATAGACTACAAAATTCATAGTTATTAGATAGCTTATTATTAATTTATAATAGAAAAAAGGAGGGTATAAACACCCTCCTTATCAACCACCAACTCACCTCTCCCACCACAGAGAAGTGGTCTTCATTCCCAAAGTTACAAGGATGTTGAAGACCTTGTTATTATAAAGGACTATATGGATATTGTCAAGTGACTATGCAAGGGTGATATTGCTAAATCTTATGACTCCATCAGTACCACGAACACTAACTCGCAAGTTTGTATTGCTTGTAAGAACAAAAGTTAAGGTGCTATTGGCTTGTAGAGATGCAGTTGCTCCCAACCCAATTGTAACGCCTGTTCCAAGAATTACTGCTCCAGTTTTAAAAGTTGCAAATCCAACTACATCCAAATTTCCTCGTGGAACCGATGTTCCTATGCCAACGTTTCCTCCCAGTGGATTTATTACAATATCTCTAGCAATATTAGTGCTTCTTCTTGCCTGAATAAAATAAGAAAATGGACTGTTAGAATCTAAACCAAACGCTAATTCAGAAAGTTCACTTCTAAAAATGTGTCCCGCCGTTGCACCAAATGTTAATGAAGGCGCAGTTAAATTTGGATTATTTACATGCAAAATAGCTTGTGGATTTGTGGTTCCTATACCAACAGCACCAGAAACATAAGCACCACCAGTTACTTGAAGTCTTTGATCTACCGTTCCAGTGGATGTTGCAGTTCCTATCAGCAACGGAGCTCCACTATTCATTATATTTGCACTTTGTCCCAATCTTAAGAAAGTAGAAACACCAACATTAGTACCAAAATCTCTTCTATTTCTAAATTGTATGTCCTCACTTCCATCAACATCGTCATTAACTTCGATGATTAATGATCCTGTATTAGCAACTAATGATTCTCCATAAATTCTCCACCCGTCATCAACTCCCATCGTTTGCTGAATAGCATATGGTGGATTGAAAGTTGTTGTTCCAAATCCAACACCAGTTGGATTATTTTGTAGTCGAACAGTTCCTATAAATGCAGATGTTCCATTAACATAAAGTAAATATTCACTTCCAGTATTATCTGCACCAAGACCTAATCCACCATTACTTAAAATTAAATAATTACTCGAATTAAATGCAGCGTGAGTTGAATTACCTTGAGAAAATAATATTTGATTAGTAGAAGGTCTATTAATAATTAAATTTCTTGCAGCACTTGATGCTAAATTATAATCAGTCCAACCAACCCCTGGGCTAGCGTTCAAATAAAGAGCAGTTGTCGTATCAAATAAAGTTCCGAAAACTACATCTCCTCCGCCACCATATATCTCTAACTTTGTTGATAAATTAGGAATTCTAGACAGAGTGGTTCCTATACCAACTTGCCCACTAAAAGTAGTCAAACCAGTTGTATGAGAAAAATTAATGTTTCTGGAAATTACATTTAATTCAGATCCATTAATATCCAATTTTGCAGCATTAATATCCAAGACAGGATCATTACTACCAAAGGTAGGTGATGATCCTGTTATGACATCCGTTTCTATGGGAGTTCTAAAATTATTTGTGTACCTATTAAGTGGCACTTGCAGTCCCTCCCTTATTAACTAAAAATGAAAATATGAATTGAAATTACGCCTGTGCTTCTGTCCAAGAAATACGACCAAATAGTTCAACGTCACCTGTTCCTCTCAAGTTTGTAGCAACGATTGTCAATGTGTCCGGACCATCTGGATAGATTTGTTGGTTAGAAGCAGTAGTACCACCACCAAGAATAGAATTACCAAGATCTCTAACCTGAGTCAGGTCAATTGAGTTTGCACCACCACCAATGAAGAATCCAGAGATTACTTCTCCACCAGAAACAGTTGTGGATGTTGTGCTATAATCTGCAATTTGAGCAAGAGAAGAATTAGCACGGTTTGCCACGTTACCGACAGCATTCGTCCATGCAGTTGTTGTAGATGGAACACCGTTTAGAATTGCCTGAATCAAAACGTTTGTGTTTGTAGATCTCGAAGTAACATCAAGTGATCTTAATGTTAATTGCATTCTATTGATCAACTCTCTTTGTCCAAATCCAGCAGCAATACCGTTATCAACAGAAGGTGCAACACGAATTGACAACAATGCTCTTGTTACATTCGCTGCAATTGTTGTAACTCCAGTCTGACCATAAGTGAAGATCAGAGATTTATCTTCATCAAATCTTCCATCCATAATTACACTAGTACCCCAGTGTGAAATTGTTGGACCAAAAGTTGGGAATGCTAATTCGACACCTGCTGGATTATTTCCAGAGAATACGAATGATGATGCAGTCGCTCCCATCCCAACAAATGTTACAAAAGTTCCGACAAAACCTGTAGATGCATTAACCAAAGTAATCGTACCAGAGTTGGCACTTGATAACGCAGAAATCCAAGTTCCTTCAGGTAAGTTTGGATGCAACGCTCGCATACCAATCTGGAGATTAGTAGTTGTCAACCCAGTTACCTGATTTCGATTTGTTCCCATACCCCCACCTGTTGCACCAGAAAAATCTATTACAACGGTATTTCTTCCTCTAATAACTCCAGTGAATGCCGTGGTTCCGATTCCAGCATAAGACATATATTCATAAGTGGATCCATTGCGGAGGAGGACAACTCCACCATTTGGAGGGAATCCTGAAGTCGATGCGATACCAACATAAGTATCAGTTGTAGAAACTGTACCAGTAATCTGTGTTTTTGGTGGATCAGAATCAGTTTCATAACGAGCTGGTAAGTTACCAGATCTCATATATGCTTCAGTGTTTTGGTTATTATTAATTAGTTTATGGCAATAAATTACATTACCATCTTGCCCACGGAATCCCCAACGAACAAATCCAGCACCATACCAAGAATAGTCCATGTAGAACATCTGCATTTTAGCAAGATCAAGATTATAACCAGAAGGACCAGTACCATCCAACCTGTCAAGATTCCAAGCAGCTTGTTCTGTTTTTAAGTTTTCAACTCTAGAAACAACAGCATAGTCGGCATCAGCACCTCTATAAGATGGTGAAATGATTAGAGTTTGATCACTTTCAATATCAAATACCTTATATGATTGTCCACGAATTACAATTGTATCACCAATTGTCACTTGCCTTGAAAAATATGTTGGGAATGATGCATTAGTTTGTGTTACAGTATTAATACCAGATCTTACATTAACTTTTCCCGCACACTGGAATGTTGATTGTCTTCGACAGGCATACAGTTTCTGTCCATCATATTCAAAGAAAATACCATTTTGATCATCAAATACACCCATTCTGTTTACTGCACCATACCAATTGGTAACGCTTACAAATGGTCTACCAGAAGCAATTGTAGATGAAGGTGTAGATAATGCAGTGTATTCAAATGTATTGACGCCTTTGATGATATTAATTGTAAAAGTTCCGTTATATGCAGATTCATTACAACCAGTAACTTGAATTGTCGTTCCTGGTTGAATGTTATGTCTTTCTTTTGTGATGACAGTGACTGCCGTTCCAACGGAAGTAATCGAATCAACCTGGAAAGCTGGTTTAATGATTGTACCAGAACTTACTTGAATACCCTTACCAGACTGATAGCGGAAGTATCTTCTTGTCTGACGGATTTGTCTTTCATAGTTTCCGTTTGCGTTAGAGGAGAAGATAACGCCACCATCAAATGGTCTATGTAGAACCTGACCAGGTGGTCTTACAAAGACTTCTGTACCTGTTGCAATACCTGGGTTTGCACCATTGTTTGCTCCAGTAATAAGAGGTACTGATCCAACTCCAATATTAAATGCACGAGAACTTGGGATACCAACAACTGCAAATGATCCATTGCAAGGGTTAGTTCCCGACATACCACGAATAGCAACCTCATTACCAATTGAAAGTCCGTGAGGAACACTTGTAACTATGGTGACGATACCAGAAGTTGAAGTAGTAATTAATGGAGAGTTGTTACCAATTCTGGCATTTGTGAAAAGTGATCCTGTAAAAATACCAGTTTTATTAGTATCAAAAATTTGAGTAATAGTTGTAGAATTGGTTGCAGAAGCTGAATATGTAAAGATTGTTCCTGGTCCTACTGTTCCAGCCACACCTGCTACAGTTTCAACAAGGAAGTTTCCATTTGCTGGAGTTAAGAATGTATCTTGAACAGAAATTGCAGTTCCAACTCCAGGGCAAGATGTACTGGTTGTTAATCCAACGTTAACTATCTTAGATCCAGTTCCATAAGAAATGTAGTTAATATTTGAAATTGGAGTAATCGTTGGGAATGCAAATGGGCGGAAGTTAATCTGTGCAAGATTTTCCCACTTGGTTGTCTGAACTCCATATTCAAAGTCAGTATCAATAAGAGCCTGTGGAGTTGAAACTCTAAACTTATTTACAGGGTCAGTATAAGTTTCAGAAGGAGTAAACTTCTCATCATATTCATCATAAATGATCGAGAGCTTATGTGCCGAGCTCATCGATGCTGTATTATAATTCAGAATGAGCGTTGTTCTAGGATCATTAATATTAGTTGTGTCTAATGTATATGAAGTTGCTTTCAGACTAGGATCAGAAAAATTATAAATGACCTGATTAGTCGTGACGTTGGTGATTAAAACCAATCTCTCTCTTGGAATCAACCTAGGAATCGTAATCGTCTTGGTTGAAGGAGTGAAGGTGTATCCAGTTTCAAATAGTACTTTTCTTGCCATCTTTTTAGTATCCTAATACAATATCTGTTGGTTTGAAGGGATAATTTTTAATTTTTGTTGCAGTACTAGAAACGGGTAGTACTCTTGCAACAATATCAGATCCAATTGGGATAGACTCTGTAAATTTGATATTATTATCAGAATCTATTGTGTATCCATTACGAGAACCCAAGAAGTTAGATTGATAAACATAGTCTGTATTATTTATAAACGCCGATTGTAGAACTCCATTAACAGTTACCATTAATCGGAATGGATTTTCAATTGGCACAACTTCACCATCAAATAAAGGTACAAAAGTAGTATCTTCAATTATACCGCTATCTTCAATTGGTAGGGTGACAGTTACATTATATAATTTAGGATCTGTTGTATTCGTATTATCAAATGTTACTGTTGTCTCTTCAGTTCTTAAATGATACCCAGTGTAACCAATCAGATCAATTTCATAAGATTCAAATGCTTCACCTTGAAGTCCGTTCGTCGCTGTTAGAATACCAGTAATTAAAGTATCACCATTTACGGTTAGTTTAGACGTTGGTGCTGTTGTTCCAATACCAACATATTCAGTTGAACCAAATGGAGCAATCGAAACTGTACCGTTTGCATCAACATCAATACTTGGAATACCAGATACATCATTAACAGAGAAGATTGAACCTGTTGTAAGATTGTTGGTGATGCTGAATAGTTGTCCAGCAGAACCTTCCCAAGACAGCGTTCCATTATTTAATTCATAAGGTCTCTGAGTAATGTGTTGACCTGTTGAGTTTCCAGCAGCAACAAGAACATTACCTAGAACATGAAGTTTCTGTAATGGATTTGTGGTTCCTATGCCAAGATTACCATCACCTTTTAAAACTGCAAGTTCTGTAGTTCCACCATACCATTTGAATCCTTGTGCTGAACTTCCTGGAACAGACTGCCAAATGTGACTACTTTCAATACCAAGTGCATAATCAACATTACCACTTAAATTTGGGTATAAAACAATTTTGGTCCCTGCACTTCTTGGTGCAAATGATGGGGGGGCAATTCCATTTTGGTTAAAGTCAATTCTATTACTGGTTGCACCATTAAGATAAATTTGACTTGCACCAGTCGTTGCAGAACCAACGGTTGCAATTGTTAATGCTGCTGTTGGATTTGTGGTTCCGATTCCCACCTGACCAGAGGCATTAACAACAAAAGGAGTTGCATCAGGATTTGTAGAATCTTCAACCACAAGAGCATTACCAGCACCGAGTTGGGTAATTCTTACTGCATCTGAAGAACTGTTGTCTACTACATTTAACTTTGCGGTTGGATTTGTGGTTCCTATACCAACACCAGTAGTATTAATTCTTACCTGTTCACTTGTTTCAGTATCTAATCCACCACCAGTATGAATAGAAAGTGCATTAGAGCGTCCCTTTAATCTTGCACCACCAGTATTGAATTCAATTTCAGCATCAAGAGCCGCAAGTCTTACGTCACCATCAACAACAAGTTTTGCTCCTGGATTAGTAACACCAACTCCAAGGTTACCAGAAACATAAGCACTACCAGTGACTTGAAGGGTTTGTGATGCAGTTCCTGTAAGAATGGTGGTTCCTATACTAACAAATCCAGAACCAAAAATACTTACTACTTCATTTAAACCTCCAGAAGAAAATGCATATAATCCCAATCTATCTCCACTTGTCCCATTTACTCCGTTTATTTCTATTTTTCCTCTTTCACTATCATCACTAACTCTAAAACTAACATGAGGTCTTAGAGTACCTGATGCTGATAGATAAATTCCAGTATTATTATCAGCAGTTGTTATGTATCTTATAGCACTACCTCTAACAGTAAGTGTTGATCCTGGATTAGTAACACCAACTCCAACAGAACCACTAAAATAACCCCCACCAGATACTTGAAGGGTTTGTGATGCGGTTCCTGTTGAGGTTGCTGTTCCGACTAATACTGCACCACCACCAGTTATACGCAGTTTTTCAGTAGGAGATGCACTACTTCCTGTTAAAAATCTTAAATCCCAATTAGTTCCATCACCAGTATAAGTATTTGCTATTCTTCCAAATCCTACTTGAATTGAAGCAGAATCATTTGTAGACCAGAAAGATTTATTTCCAAAAATTGCAAGAATATTTTCAGCACCACCTTCAGGATCATTAGTTTGTTGTAGTATTCTTAACCCTCTAGATGCACCTTTTGCATTTATGTGTAGTGCATATGCTCCTGTATTTGTGGTTCCTATGCCAACATCTCCAGTAGCAGTAACAACAAAAGGAGTTGCATCAGGATTTGTTTCGTCTTCAACAACTAGAGCATTACCAGATCCAAGTTGAGTGATTCTTAATGCATTAGAAGAACTGTTGACTGATATGGTTGCAATACCAGAGGAGAATAGTCCTTGAGTTTGTAATACACCAAAGACAGTAGCACCGTATCCTGTGGTTTCAAATTCTTTTACATTATCGTAATAAAGTTCTACTTGAGCATTTTTTGATGCTAACAAATAAGTTTCTGGAGTGTTAAATATGTCTGATTGTAGTCTAACTACATCACCGCCTATTAGTAATTCTCCAGTAATATTATTGATTACACTTGCTGTTCCACTATGATATAGTTTTAGATCATTTCCTGTTCCAAGATTTAAATGCTGATTATCAATAAAGGAAGCAGAAGAACCAAAACTTACACTTCCAGTTAATGTAGAAACACCAGTTATAAGAGCATCACCAACCAAATGAAGTTTTGATGTTGGATTTGCGGTTCCTATGCCGATTCTTTGAGAACTATCAATTCTCATTGCTTCGGCACTTGCAGTTGCAAAAATTAATGGAGTTCCACCATTCGTATAAATTACGGCATTTGTGGTATTTTGGAATACAAGAGCACCAAGATCTGCATTAGGAAGGGAACCAAAAACATTTCCAGTTCTAGCAGTTCCATATTTTACGATGTATGTTGATTTAAATGTTGTAAAATAATCAGCATCAGAAGCAAAAAGTGTGGCTTCACCTGTTGTTAATGTATTTCTTGCATGAACATTGGCATTAGGACGAAATATATCTAAATTTGTAGTACCATTTCCTACACTTGTGGTTCCTATGCCGATATTACCATTTTCATCTATACGAACTTTTTCTGTTGTACCTCCAGTGGCAAAAGTAAGAACACCACTACTTTGTGTGGATGCCAAAGTTACATTATTTGCATCCCAACTAATATATCCTTGACGAACTCCTGCTCTATAATATTCGTGTCTTGCATCATTTGCCGCTACGTTTTCCCATCGAACTTGAGCAGCACCACCAATAAGATGTAAAACTGCTTGCGGATTTGTGGTTCCGATGCCGACATTGCCACTTGAGGAAATTCTAAATCTTTCATTAGCATTTGTATAAAACTTATGAGCACCATTACTACCAGCGCCCAAGTAGTAATTAAAATCTGGTCTTGTAGTAGATGTTATGCGATTGATATATTCAATTATTCCACCATTAAACGTCGAGTTTCCAACTGTAAACTCAAAGTTTTGTTGGTTTGATGAGACAGTTAATGATGACAATGGGTTTGTGGTTCCTATGCCAACAAAACCAGTAGAAGTAACAACAAAAGGAGTTGCATCAGGACTTGTTTCATCTTCAACAACTAAAGCATTACCAGAACCAGTCTGGGTGATTCTTAATGCATCTGAAGAACTGTTGACTGATATGGTTGCAACACCAACAACACCTAAATGTTGAGTTGTGGTTACACCAGCGACTGCTAGGTTAGATCCAATGGTAGCGACACCAGTAATGGATTGGTTAACGACTGTGGTGAATCCAATTACATTCAAGTGTCTTGTGGTGGTGACTCCAGAGACTGCTAAAGTTCCAATTGTTGATACACCAGTAATGGATTGGTTAACGACTGTGGTGAATCCAATTACGTTTAAGTGTCTTGTAGTAGTTACACCTGCGACTGCCAAATTAGATCCAACTGTCGCTACACCTGTAATTAAAGCATCACCTTGGACTTGTAGTAATGATGTTGGATTTGTGGTTCCTACACCGACATTACCAGTTGAATTAATTCTTACTTTTTGACTTCCACCTGGAGAGAATGTTATATCACCATTATGATTTAAATCTAAAAGTCCTGAAGCAATTTGAAAATATCCCGTATTAGTTCCATCATTAAGTACTAGGTACGGATTTGTATTTCCGTCTATTCTTGCATTACCAAAAACGTGAAGTTTATTTGATGGAGTTGTGATTCCTATACCAATATTTTTAGTATTGGTAATCGTTAAAGTATTGTCTGATGGACTGCTAATTGAAAAATAAAATGCAGATGCAATAGTTTCTTGTTCAATATAAAGGGTAGGATTTCTACTAACGTTTAGTATTCTATTTTTACTGGAAAGTGCTCCTGGAGAAAATTCAATTCCATCAAGTCCATTTGATACTACAAAAGAATTTAATGGAGTTATTGTTCCGATAGCAACTTTTCCATCACTCTTAACAATAAAAGGAGTTGCATCAGGATTAGCACTATCTTCTACAACTAATGCATTACCAGAACCAGTTTGAGTAATTCTTAATGCATCAGAAGAACTGTTGACGGATATAGTTGCAACACCAGTAATAGATGTATTAACAACCGTAGTGAATCCAGTTACGTTTAAGTGTTGGGTGGTGGTGACACCAGAAACCGCTAAAGTTCCAATTGTCGAAACACCAGTTACAGATTCATTAACAATCGTAGTGAATCCGATTACATTTAAATGTCTTGTGGTGGTAACACCAGAAACTGCAAGAGTCCCTATAGTTGCAACACCAGTAATACTTTGATTAACAGTTGTTGTAAATCCGATTACGTTCAGATGTTGAGTGGTGGTGACACCAGCAACACCTAGGTTTGATCCTACAGTAGCAATACCACTATAATTAATATTCGTTCCACTTAATGTGGTAATAGTCCCAACACCAGCATTAGACTGACCAATAAATGTTGTTGCTGTGATAACCCCAGAAGCATTAATATTTCTTATGACCGCTAAATCATTCTGGGTAAATTGTACTGAACCTACTGCAAGCCTTACTCCATTTGGAATTTGAGTTGATCCAATACCAACACCATAGTTAAACAACCAAGCATCTGTGCTTAATCCAGTCCAAGTGTTAGACTTGACCCACATTATTTGCTTATAAGTATTAGGAATACTATCAATTCCTACAGCATCAATATTAATAAGTGGTGTTCCTTCCGTTGATGCAATTGCAATACCACCATGATTTGCAGTAGTATCTGTCGAAACATCATTACCTAACGCATTTGTTGTTATACCAAGTATGATATCTTTATCCTTGATCTGCAATTGTGCTGCATTTAAAACAACAGTTGTTCCACCAATTGAAACATTTCCGATGATATTAATATCATTATGGAATGTTGCAACAGGGGCATAAACATTAAACTCTGTTGTAATCGAAACACGATTAATTGTAGCAATTCCACTTACATTCAGATGTTGGGTTGTTGTGACACCTGCGACTGCTAGGTTTGATCCAACGGTAGCAACACCAGTAATAGATTGATTAACGACTGTGGTAAATCCTGTTACATTCAGATGTTGGGTTGTTGTGACACCTGCGACTGCTAGGTTTGATCCAACGGTAGCAACACCAGTAATAGATTGATTAACGACTGTGGTAAAACCAGTTACGTTTAAGTGTCTTGTGGTGGTGACACCAGAAACCGCTAAAGTTCCAATTGTAGCAACACCAGTTATGGATTGATTAACGACCGTAGTGAACCCAACCACATTCAGGTGTTGAGTTGTAGTGACACCTGCGACTGCTAGAGTTCCTATAGTTGCAACACCAGTAATCGACTGATTAACTACTGTTGTAAAACCAGTTACGTTTAAGTGTTGAGTTGTCGTAACTCCAGCGACTGCTAGGTTAGATCCAACGGTAGCTACACCAGTGATCGACTGATTAACAACTGTGGTAAATCCGATTACGTTTAAGTGTCTTGTTGTGGTGACACCAGAAACTGCAACATTTCCACGAATATCTAAATCTTGGTTTGGATTTGTTGTTCCAATACCAATACGACTATTTGTTATAGCGACGGTAGCATAACTATTAGATATTCCACCAGAATATTGAAGACCTTGAGTAAGATGAAAAGGTCTGTTCAGTGAAAGATAAGTTAGTGATGAGATTCCATCAGTAGCACCTGTAAGAGAATAAAGGTCAAAAAACTTTTGACCGTTTGATTTTAATATAATATTTCCACCACCAGATGTTGTTGCAGATCCTACCTCTGGATATCCATCAAGAGTTAGAACACCAAAAGTATCATAATGATCTGGATTTGTGGTTCCTATACCAACATCTCCATTTGCAGTAACGACAAACATTGTAGTGTTTGATGTTGCCGATCCAACTTGCAATCTTGCTCGTGGATTATTGGTTCCGATACCGACAGATCCATTTGCATTAACAACAAAAGGAGTTACATCAGGATTTGTTTCGTCTTCTACAACTAAAGCATTACCCGTTCCGAGTTGAGTAATCCTTAATGCATCAGAAGAACTATTGACGGATATAGTTACAATACCACTTGCAGTAAGTCCTTGAGTTTCTAGTATACCAAATACCGTTGCGCCGTATCCAGTAGTTCTTAATCTTTCAGCACCACTATGGTATAAAGATACGCCAGCATTATTGGCAGCGTACAGCATATTAGTGCCATCATCATCTGTTAAATATAAATCACTTCCTTGTATGAAGAGAGCACCAGCACCAAATTCCTGAATATAACTTCTATTAGTTGCAGAATCATGATAAATTTGTAAATCATTACCATCTCCAAAATAAAGAATATCATTATCACCAAAGAAAGCAGAAGAACCAAAACTTACATTTCCAGTAAATGTTGAGACACCAGTTATAAGAGCATCACCAACCAAATGAAGTTTTGATGTTGGATTTGTGGTTCCTATACCAACATTACCATTTACTCTATAAATGCTGCTTGTAGTAGGACTACCAGGTTCTACAAAAGTCCACTGGCTTCCACCAATATTGATATCAACTGTTTTGGTTCCAGAATTATAAGAGAAACTATTACCTGCACCAACAAAGTTTATAGCAGTTATCAGTCCAACTGCAATATTAAATCCAGCAGACTGAATACCAATACCTTGTATACCATTTGATACAGTAAGAACACCAGTAATCGACTGATTAACTACTGTTGTAAAACCAGTTACGTTGAGGTGTTGGGTTGTCGTAACTCCAGCGACCGCTAGGTTTGATCCGATTGTCGCTACGCCAGTAACAGATTGGTTAACGACGGTAGTAAATCCAGTTATGTTCAGGTGTTGAGATGTAGTGACTCCAGCGACCGCTAGGTTAGATCCAACGGTAGCTACGCCAGTAATAGATTGATTAACGACTGTTGTAAAACCAGTTACGTTTAAGTGTTGAGTTGTGGTGACTCCAGAAACTGCAAGAGTCCCTATAGTAGCAACACCAGTTACAGATTCATTAACGATTGTGGTAAATCCAACTACGTTCAGATGTTGAGTTGTAGTAACACCTGCAACACCTAGGTTTGATCCTACACTAGCTACACCAGTTACGGATTGGTTAACGACCGTGGTGAATCCAACTACGTTTAAATGTCTTGTAGTGGTGACACCCGAAACCGCTAGAGTTCCAACCGTCGCTACACCAGTTACGGATTGGTTAACGACCGTGGTGAATCCAACTACGTTTAAATGTCTTGTAGTGGTGACACCCGAAACCGCTAAAGTTCCAATTGTTGCAACACCAGTTACAGACTCATTAACGACTGTTGTAAAACCAGTTACGTTTAAGTGTTGAGTTGTGGTGACTCCAGAAACTGCAAGAGTCCCTATAGTAGCAACACCAGTTACAGATTCATTAACGATTGTGGTAAATCCATCTACGTTCAGATGTTGAGTTGTAGTAACACCAGAAACCGCTAGAGTTCCAATTGTAGAAACACCAACGGCATTAACATTTGCAACCGTAAGTTGAGTTGCACTTAAGACTTCAGTTCCATTAATTTTATAAACTTTACCTGAAGCAAGATCAAAGTTTTCGCTCGATTTTAATGAATCACTTCCAGAAGCATATGTAAAGTTTTTACGAATTCCTACAGAACCAATTCCAAGTCCAGCACCATCAAGAAGTGCATTAGTTCCTACAGTTGTTGCAATACCAATATTGAAATCACCAAGTTCAATAATCGATGAGTTAACAACAAACTGTGTACCATCAACATAAAGATCACCTTTGATCTGTACAACTCCACTCGTAGTTCCTACACCAGCAGGGCTTGGATCAAGAACTAATAGAGTAGGTGCAAAGATTGTATTGTTTGTAATTGTAATACCAGCACCAGCACCAGTTACAAACTGGGTAGCAGTAATAACCCCAGAGACAGCATTAATGTTTCCACCAGAAGTGATTGTGACTCCACCGCCTATGGTAGAAATACCAGTTACATTTAGGTATTGGGTTGTAGTGACACCTGCAACTGCTAGGTTGGATCCAACCGTCGCTACACCAGTGATCGATTGATTAACGACTGTAGTGAATCCAATTACGTTTAAGTGTCTTGTGGTTGTAACACCAGCAACTGTAAAATTAGATCTAACTGTACTAAAACCAGTAATTAAAACATCACCTTGAACAGTAAATTTTGAAGTTGGATTTGTTGTCCCTACACCAACTACATTTTCATAATAAATTGAAGCAGCACCAAAGTTCTCTGTCCAAGGTGTTAAGAGTGTTACCGTCGTACCTATTCCCACGCCACCTGCGTCTCTCGTTCCGTATAGGTACGCATCATAAGTGTTGAGAGCTAATTCACCTAACTGTAGATCATTTAATGTAGGTCTTTTTCCAGATACAGCAGATCTTTTAAGCCTAAAAGGAGTTGCCATTTATTATTCTCGGTATATACCTGGTTACTCTTATCTAAGAGCTTTAAGTTATTTATTTAACTTGCATTATTCCTTCTTGGACGATAGGTAAATAAGTTTGTTGGAGGGTCTGGTTTCATCCATTCTTTAATCTTTTCATACCTTTCTTGACTAAAAAAGTCTTGTGAGAAATACCAATTTTCCCAAGGAGTATGTCCCTTATTTTGATTACAAGAGTGGCAACAGCAGACTACATTCTTTGTAAAATCCATTCCACCTTTTGACTGTGGAACAATGTGATCGATTGTAAGGTTCTCTTCCGACCCACAATAAGCACACTGATGATCCCAACTTTCTTTTATGTTTTGCCTCCACATTCGTTTTGCCTCCCCAGAACTTGTTGTGTGCAAATGAAACAAGTATTCTTTTGGAGAGTGTAGAGGTCCCATAAGCATTTGCGGCTTATGATTATTTAGATGCCGTAACGAGCTCTTAATGCATTAAAGTTTTGTTGGATTTCTGATGCTGTGAGTGCTATATTGTATATTTTTACAGATGAAATATTTCCATTTGTATATCTACTATCTCCAGTACCAATGTTTATTAGCGAAGAAATTTGATAGGGTACATTTGTCAGAGTAGAAGAATTTTCCAAAGATCCATTAATATAAATTTTCCAATTATAACTTGAATCAAAAGTAGATACGACATGATACCAGTTTCCAACTGTCGCAACTGTATTTGAATATAAGAAATTTTGATCTCCAGTTAAATTACTATAACAAATCATCGCATAGAATGTGCTACTGTCTAAAGCTCTCAATCCATAAACTGATCCTCCACTAAATCCACCTTCTTTTTGGAAGAGAACATGAAATCCACCTCCAGGAGTTCCAGTTGGTTTAAACCAAGATTCCATGGTCAATGTTGTTAAAATGTTAGATGCATTTGCTGGGACGTTAATATAATCATCACTACCATCAAACACAATAGATCCACCGTTAGCACTATTATAAGTCGGTCCATTTGTTAGAGTTCCATTATTACCTTGACCACTCAAATCAGTCCAAGTCGTTCCAGAACCAGGATAAGAAGTTGAAGCACCTGCATCAAGATTTAATACTAATCCAGACTGAACTACAGCTTTTGTAGAAGCATCTATTCTATTACTGTCTGTTTGATTTGACCAGGCATTTGCAGGTCCAGCGAAGACTCCCATTAGATTCCAAACCTCCCTCTTAATGCATTAAAGTTTTGTTGGACTTCTGCTGCTGTGAGTGCTTTATTGTAAATTTGAACTGAAGGTATTGAACCATTAAAATAACTAGACCATCCAAATCCAATTCTAAAATTATTATTACTTGTTCTAATTTCAGAGTTTGCAAAACTACCAGAACTTACCTGCACACCATTTTCATAGTGAATACAAGATGTATCATTTTTA
>SXGQ01075137.1_pt1 | contig 51195 bp, 42 predicted proteins | sample 3178371 | NCBI WGS metagenome assembly SXGQ01 (sample SAMN11356859, study PRJNA531348) | freshwater metagenome | isolation source: freshwater sample F1-20 | place: China: Fuxian Lake, Yuxi | collected 2017-12-25 | reverse complement strand
TTAATTCTTCACAAAGCGAGAATATTCGCGCTTACCATCCCTGTCCAAAGTAAGAATATATGTACCCAATGGAATATCACTCACCTGAAGAACCTCTTGATTGATGCCTTGACCAAGACGATAGGCATGACTAAGGACAACTCGACCAGTTAAATCCATAACACGAGCGATGGCTTGACCGTTGCCTCCTTTGAATGTGATATTCAAAGCATCGCGGACCGGATTTGGATAAACGCTAAGTTTGACGTCTGTTGAAATGCTAACGACATTGGACGACCCTGTTCGAGGAGCAAGTCCTCCACCATTCGAGCTACGAAGTGTTGAAGCAACTAAAGTGTCGCAACGGTTGAACGTGCAGTTACTAACAGAATCCGTCACGCTGAGACAAACTACAAATGAGCCCGCGGAACCATAGGTATGACGGACAACGGAACCTGTACCGCTAGTTCCATCTCCAAAAGTCCATGAATATGTTCTGCGATTCAACATAGGTCTTGCCACAAAAACATAGCCCAAAGGCGCAGTATCAGGAACCACCATGAAAGAGGATGCACAAGGCGGAGGGGGAGGAATTGGTCTAGGATTAGTAATAACGCGGGGTCTGCGATAACCAGGAACAGAAATTCTCATCCAAGCCGTATCAGTGCAGGACAAAGATGCGGAACTGCCTACTCTGGAAACTGCAAGAACAACAACATATTGACCAGAAGCCACATAAGTATGGGATGGGTTCCGGCCAACAGTCGTCGAACCATCACCAAAATTCCAAGAATAGGTAGCCGTGGTGTCCTGAAGTACCGAGCGGAAACCAACCGTGAGCGTAGTATCAATGCGAGCGCCAAAACGTGGGTTACACGGAATGCTCCAAGGATTGCCCACGGGGGGGCGCGGTGGAATAGGAACAGAGACCACTCTGGATTCAGTATCTGAACAAGAAGTGGAGGCAGTCGCCCCGATGCGACGAACAATTAAACGAATGGTGTACATACCACCCGAGGCGTAATAATGCGTAGGCGAAACCGCTGTGGAGGTGTTACCATCACCGAAGGACCAGGAATACCCCAAAGTAGTATCCATGACCGCAGGCAAGAATCGAACCCCCAAACCGGTATCGGGTCTAAACCAAAAATCCGCATTACAACGTAGTGCAGGAGGTGGTGGAGGATTGGGGACCCGAATTCGGCAAGCCACCGTAAAATTCCTGACATGAGTTCCACTCCCGCTATAAGACACAGAGTCGTAGTACATGTTGCCTGCGCAATCCACCACACGTAATCTGGCCATTCCGCTTGCCCTCCCCCTGAACCGGAGACTATAGGTTCCATTGTAACCACTCACAGCGAATGCCATTATTGGAGCCGTTCCTGAGCTATCCAAAAGCATGATTTGGGCACCTGCAACACCGATGTTGGCCGTATCGGAGATTCGACCCGAAATCAAAAGATTGGACCAGGATGAAGGGGACATTTGAGCATGGGCAAAACCCATCCATAAAAGTCCTAGAAATGTAAAAATTTTCGTTTTCATAGAATTAATTATATCTGAATGTTAAACCACTAAATTACCATTGAAGTTTAAGCCATCTTGAATTAAATTGAATTTTAATTTGCTCGGCCTCTAATTTTAATCCCGTTTGAACCTACTTTCTTTCAGAAACCTTGAAAAATACAATAGGCCAGGCAAAAATACCCAAAGTGAGCAACGAGAAACCCAAATCGCCCCAATGTGCTGCAGAAGGATGCATCAACCATGTCCCTACCCATGGAGCCTGGGTCAACAAAGGAAAGACCAGGTCACCGAGACAAAGCTTGAGGCCCAAAAGCCCAATTACTGTATAGGCTGAATGCTCCAGACGTGGATATCGCTGCATAAGGCCAACAAAATATTGGGCAACAAAACGCATGGCAAGGATTCCAATGAAGACACCCACATAGAGCAGCATGAGGGCCGCCTTCTGTTGTTCAGCGCTGGCACCAGGTCCTGGATCTGCATAGGCCACCGCTACCAAAACATTGTCAACCGAAAAGGCCAAATCCATAAGTTCTATGCTTAGGACAGTCCACCAAAAGCCCTTCAACATGAATAAACCTGTTTTGACCGCCGGAAGCCCTGATGTGTCAGATTCGTCCAACGTAGCCTCTTTACCCAAGGCTCTTTTTTTGGAAAAATGTTGATACGCCATGTAAAGGAGGTAGGCCCCGCCAATAGGCTTTATCCACCAAATATGCAAAATCCAACCGGCCAAAAGCAAACATAAACCTCTGAAAACATAGGCGCCGATCAATCCATACTTGAGCGCTTTGCCTCTTTGATCAGGCGGTAAGCGCATCACCATACTGGCCAATACCGCAGCATTATCCACCGAAACTAAAGTTTCCAAAACCACCAGGTTCCCCACAATTAACGCCGCTTTGGGAAGAGGTATACCCCAAAAATCCATAGTCAATTTAAATTTAGTACGTCTGGTAATAAACAAATCCCATGCTGGTCCAAGATCAATGGTGAAGAATTCGTGTCATCACCATTCCCCGCGGTCCTTCTAGCATTAAGGTGTAAATCCCTTGAGGCCAAAGACCTGTTTTCAAGGAGACGATTCCCTCAAGTCTATTCCAAGGCTCATGATGTATCACCTGGCCCAAGCTATTCAAAACAATTATTTGACTTGGGGCGGCTTCAACACATAACCATTGAATTGGTAATTCGTCTGCAAATGGATTTGTGACTCGCAAACATCCATGGAGACCTGAGGATTCTTGCATACCCGTAACATAGAACATATAAGGCGAACTTATGACGGAACTGCACGAATCCGCGCGGTACCTAACGGTGTATAAACCACTTGCTATTGGACGAATTGCACGACCTGTATCGGCAGGCAATAAAATCCCGTTGAGAAACCAAGAATACCGATTTCCCTGAAAGAATGACCACAGTGAGTCATTGCTGTACTGCCTAATCTCCGAAGGAGGTTGGGCCAACACCCGCAGGGCAAAGGAATCGCTTAAAAGACAACCGCCATCGTTCACTGTATAGCGAATCCAATGAGTGCCCGTACCGGCTTGGGCCGGATTAAATATGCCGAAGCTAACCCCAGGTCCAGCGTATTGGCCGCCTCCCGGAACGGCATTGTTCAGAATCCAATTGGGATCACCACTGCAAAATGGCGCAAGAATGGAAAAATTAACCTGTCCCGGTTGCGTCACCACAAGATTACGCCATAGTGTATCTGAACAACCCGCGGTGTCTGCATAGGCATATCCAATCCTATGCGTTCCCGCACCGACTGATCGAAGATTGAGGGTGGAACCTATGATCCCATTCCCCACATAACGACCCCCGGCGGGCAATCCACCAACAAGAGACAAGCTATCTTGACTGATGCAGACAGGATTGGGTTGCGGAAAAGTCACTACAGGAAGGGCGCGAACACGAACAGCTACCGAGTCTAGCCCCGTACAACCACGGCCATCCGTGTAGGTGTAGCGAAGCATGTGCAGTCCAACTCCTGCGCTTAGCGGATTAAACATGGTTCCCTGTACACCAGGACCTGAGAATTGTCCTCCTATGGGTGTCCCCGACAAGATAACCGAGGACTGGTTACGACAAATCACCGATGGGGCGGTGAGACTTACCATTGGAGTTGGCCAAACCCTAAGCCAGGCGGTATCCCTGCTCAAGCAGCCTTGCAGGGTGTAAACAATCGGGTGACGACCAGTACCCGCCGAAAACGGATTGAAACGACCCAGGCTATCGACACCGGGCCCCGAATATTGTCCGCTTCTTGGGTATCCTCCGGAAAGTAATTGGGGAGCAGATTCCAAGCATAGATCAAGGAGGGTATCGAAAACAGCTGATAAGTTAGGGAGCACCCTTACCGCAGCAGTGCGCATTAAGGTATCGGAACCCGCAGAATTGGAAACAATGAGCGTCACGGCATACGTACCAACACTATCGTAGCGAACTGGTAGCGGAATTTGGTTGGTGTCCGAGGAAGGTTGCCCACCCGGGAAAAACCAACGCCAACGATTTGGACGAAAAAGACTGGAATCTATAAATTGAATGCTACCTCCAGGACAAACAGTATCACCGATGCTCCCAAAGCTGGCTGCAGGAATTACATCAGGTGGGGTACACACCGGAGAGCTCAGCAAGCTGTTTCTCCTTGGTGAATTTTGCAAAACAGTCCACATTCTTCCTACTTGATTTGTCGTAAACAAATTCATACAAGCATCGTTGGAATAGTCCATGTAGTTTTGAACCATGTCCAAGCCACCGCAGGAGGTATGCGTTAAAAGGCAGCCGTAATTAGCTGCATCAGAAGGCGGCGTATCAGCGCAATAATCCGTGGCAGAACAATTATTTCCGTCGCCCCATATATGTCTGAGACCTAGAGCATGACCGATTTCATGGGTTGCCGTACGACCCAGGTTGTACTGCCCTGGAAAGGGATTGTTCGGGGGCCTTCCTACGCTGGAATAAAGCAGGACAATTCCGTCGGTATTGGCATTGGTACCTCCGCTCAATCCTTGCAAGCCACTACTCGTGGGAAATTGGGCATAGCCAAGCACACCTCCACTAAGGTTAGCAATCCATATGTTATAGTACAAGTTTGGATTCCACCGGGTAGCTGGCTTTATCGTTGAATTAAAGGAATTTGTGGACCAGGTGGCTTGTTGCTGAAATCGATGGTGTATGATACCTGTGGTGTTTTGACCTAAGGTATCCCGACGTGCAAGGCAAAATTCAATATTGGGGTAACCGGCAACCCCTGCAAAAAGTGCAGGCGTATTTACGGTATCGGCATTAAGTCGACGAAAATCCTCGTTCAATACCTGAATTTGAGAGATTACTTGCTGATCCGATATATTCCATACATCGGTTTCGTTTTGGTAGATGATATGAACCACCACGGGGATAGTGTAAATAATTTCGGGCGATTCCAACACAAGGCTTTGGCCAGAATTACCTTGCCTACGCATCATGGATTCGGCTTGCTTGGCTAATATCCATCTTTCAAAATCGGCGTCGCTTTCTGGCCACTCTCCCCTGCTCCTCATCGCATTCATCAAATCAACCGTCGAGCAACGAACTAACCCCTCCGTAGTCTTTGCTCGAGATTTAGACTTTTGAAGTTCTTGGCCCAAAACCACAGAGGTCAGACCCGATACCAAAAGCCATAAACCTAGGCTCCACAAAAATCTCCTTGAGAATGGTAAACCAAAAAGCATATTTTAAATTGAAAGCGTCAAATTAGCCTCTAATTCCCTAAAATTGCAGAAATGCACCATTAAATCCACCCATGGCCTCCGTAGGGAATTCAATAGGACAAGCGGCCATCTGGCTTCAAAAAGGCTATCCAGTAGCCATCCCCACCGAGACTGTGTACGGCTTGGCCGCCAATGCATGCGATCTCGATGCTTTAATAAGGGTTTTTGAAGCTAAAAAGCGACCTCTTTTCGACCCATTAATCGTGCATTTGCCGTCAGTGACAACCATTGCTCGTTATGCCAAGGATATTCCTCCGTTAGCCTTTGCCTTGTGGGAACGCTACAGCCCTGGTCCCCTAACCTTGGTTTTGAGAAAATCTACCTTGCTTCCAGACCTTGTGAGCTCGGGCTTGCCTACCGCAGGCTTTCGAATTCCCGCTCATCCCATGGCCTTGGATCTCCTGAATTCTGTTGATTTCCCATTGGCAGCCCCTTCCGCCAATTTGTTTGGTCGAGTGAGCCCTACTACAGCGACCCATGTTGTAGATCAGCTGGGGGATGCCATCCCTTACGTTTTGGACGGAGGCCCCTGCATAGTCGGTTTGGAATCTACGATCCTTGACCTAAGCGGACCTGAGCCAATCTTGTTAAGGGAAGGTGGTATTCCATCGCAACATATTGAAGATGATCTTAAAATAACTTTGCAAAGACCCCATCATGCGTACCGCGTCCATGAGGAAACCGCCCCATCGGCAGGCACCTTAGACAACCATTATGCAACCACGGTACCCCTGATTTGTTATCGGAATAACGAAGAATTAGAATTGCTCTTGAGAAAAGAATCATTATGGGAAGCGGGTCAACGTACTTTGCCCAATGCCAGATTCCCATCAAATGAGCCTACCTTAGGCATGCTTCGATTTCAATCCGATATTCCAAATAAATTTCTAGAGGTTTGGGATGAAACAAAATTTGGAATTCGCAGAATTGTAGAGATTTTGAGTCCAACCGGCGATATGAAAGAAGCCGCACGCAATTTATTTGCAGCCATGAGGGCGTTGGAAAGAGTCTCCCCATTGATCCTTGCCGAAATGGCCCCTGACCATGGCTTGGGTACTGCCATTAACGATAGACTTCAACGTGCCTCCTTCAAAGGAGACCAACCTTGAACCCCTGAATTTAACTTTTTAAATCTTACGGGAATTCCTTTAAGCCATCAATGGCTTAGTCCTTATTCCTCATGAGGTTCTTTGGTATATTTGGTGAGGACGAAAACAAAGCCACCCAAGGCCAATACAGCAAACAATATCCAACCGATCATAAATTCAAATTAAAGGAATTAAATACGAAAAGCTAATTTGTCACGAATATCGCGCAAAATACCTGCATATCACTGACATTGGAGCAGAAAAACGCAAGGTTTTTTGTGAAAGGTCGGAACTAGATTGGCACCTACCATCACAATCCATTCTTGTACGGTAGCGGTTTTAATCCACTCTTCAGGGCCACCGTTCAACCTGCATGCAAGACACAAAAGGGTCGAAGGATTGAGAATCTTGAGTAGGGAATTAAGGAGCGACTGGTTGCGATAAGGAGTTTCAATCCAAATTTGGGTTTGGTGGGTTCGACGGGATTCCGCTTCCAGATCACGGATTTTGGATTCCAATGCAGGACTCTTGACAGGAAGGTAACCATGGAATTCCATACGCTGACCATTCAGCCCGCTGCTCATCCATGCCAACATGATGCTTGAAGGCCCGCTGAAAGGCACTACTTTCCACCCACGACGATGCACTTCCAATACCAAATTCGAACCAGGATCTGCCAAGGCTGGACAACCTGCATCGGACATCAAACCAAGGTCATGTCCTCGCTCCATAGGTTCCAATAATTTCAATAGATCATCAGTGTTGCTGTGCTCATTTAAAAGGTACAAATGATATTGGTTAAGATTTGCCTCTGGTAGAATGCGTCGTATCATTCTTCTGGACTCTCTTTCGGATTCAACGACCAAATGATTTAATCGTAACAACCTAGCTTTAAAAGCGGTACTTACCTGCTCTGTGCCGTATTCAGCATCTAGTAAGGTTGGTAACAAAACCAATTCAGGTGTTGTCATTTCCATAGGTGCGATGCGGTGAGGTAGTTGGGAGGTGGGACTAAATTTTGGTTTTTCGACCTACCCGAAGACGATGCAATTGCCTACGAATCAGACGGGTAATCTCCTTAATCGAATAACCGAATAACACGGCTGTACCGAAGCTGAAGGAGGAGTAAACGACAGCCACCAAGGCCATTTGATTATTTCCTAAAATCACTTGGCTCACAAAAATGGCTAAAGAAACATTTTGTAAACCAACCTCCAGAGGTATGGTGATTCTGGATCGTGGACCCAGCTTGAAGAGAAAAGCAAGGAGTAATCCAAACAACATACCCCCACCGTTAAGCAATAAGGTCGGCGGTAACAAATCCCCTACAAAACCAAAAACCTGATCCGTACCCGAGTGTTCAGCGCCCGCTACCCCCACAAAGGCCACCAACAACATGGCGGGCATTAGATAGCGAAGTGGTTTGTCCGCCATGTCGGAAAATCTTGGATATCGGCTTCTAAACCAAAGTCCTACGCCTGCGGGCAATATAGTGAGCAAGGCAATGTCTCGAACTGTATGCCAGAAAGGCAGGCTGATCAATGCATGCTGCCCCATGAAATAACCAAGAGACCAATCCACTAGCCAAGGTATCGTCATAACACAAACTACGCTATTGATGGTAGTCAATGTCATGGATAAGGCCACATTGGCCTTTAACAAATGGCTAATCAGGCCTGCCGAAGCCCCTCCTGGACAAGATGCTACTATCATCAAGCCCACAGCATAAGCAGGGGGCATCTTGAAAGCAATTGTTAAAATCAGTGCCAAAATGGGAAGAACCACCATCTGTGCAAATAGGCCAACAATAATCGCCTTTGGAAATCTTAAAACATTACTAAAATGCTTCCAACTTAGAGACAAGCCCATACCCCACATAATCAATACTAAAGTGGCCGGCAGAAAATAATTTGAAAAGAAATTGGAATTCATTTCCTTAAATAAATTATGTTCATAAACAGTTTTGGTGCATGTTTTGATGCATGGAATCCAAAGGCTTATGAATTAAGCTTTAAGCCAAAATCATTGAAGCCTTCTTCCATGAGTATTTCCAATCGACCAACCTGCATCATTTCTAACATAGCCAAAAAGGTGAAAATGGCATGCATCTTGTCCGTGAAGTCTTCGAATAAGTCCAGAAAGGACGTAAATTCCTTATTGTTTAGCCGATTCGCTAGGTAATTCCTTTGGGCCGCAATGGAGTACGGGTATGGTGTTACTTTGTGTGTAACCTTGACTCGGGCGGCGCCACGTGCTATCGCTTGATGAAAATACTTGAGAAGCCGATAGAGATCAACGTGCAATAAATCTTGTTCAATGCCAAGTCCGGCCTCCACCTGCTTAAGTTCCTCAGTTTTGTTACCACGTGGCATCAGGGATTGCCTAAGATCTTCCATTAACTTAAGTTCTTCGGTCACGGCTTTGTAACGCTTGTACTCCAGGAGCCTTGCGGCCAAATCAGCCCTTGGATCAATTTCCACCCCAGCCTCGTCCAATTCGGGTCGGGGTAGTAACATTCTCGCTTTGATTCGAATGAGTGTTGCCGCCACCAAAATAAATTCTGCGGCTAATTCAATGTTAAGCTCTGCCATTTCCTGCATATACTGCAAGAAATCGGTGGTAATTTTCCCTATGGGAATATCTTGAATATCCAATTCATCTCTTTCAATAAAAAAGAGCAACAAATCGAAAGGCCCCTCGAAGCGATGCAACTTAATTTGATAGGTATCCTGCATGGTATGAGAGTCGAAAGATAAGAGCTGTCTTAGGCAGAAGGGCCAGCGGTTGCCACAACCAGATGTTCCGGTTGAAGGAATTGCGATGCGAGTTCCATGAGGTCTGCAGGACTGGTTTCGTCCAAGTTCCTGAGATATTCTCGAAGATAATCTTCCCCGAGGCCGTAGGACTCCAAATCCCAGTAACGATCAATCAAGGCCAAAGAGCCGTCCAACCCTGCCATGAGTTGACCCCTCAGGTAGGACCGAACCCTACCCCATTCGGGAACACTTAATGGTTCTCGGCCAAGTCTGTCCATTTCAAAACGAATTTGTTCCAAGGCTAGGGTTTCTGAACCTACCATTAGCTCCGATTGAATCGTCATGAGGGAATGATTTTGGTAGGAATGAAGTCGTGCCCCCACCCCATAGGTCAATCCTAGATCTTCTCTCAAATTTTGCATGAGCCTCGACCCAAAATATCCCCCAAGTACAGTGACCAAAATTTTGAGACGGTGATAAAGGGGGTCTGTCTTGGGTGGCCAAACCAAAGCGGCTCTTAAGGAAACTTGCAGAGCATCTGCTTTGGGAACGAAGGCCTCGGATGGAGAAGGATTAGGAACGACCAACTGCTCAGGACTAGACCCAGACTTTGATTCCAATACGGCATGGGGAAAGAAGCGTTGGAGACCATCCATCAGGTCGGGAACGACAACATCTGCCTTAGGACCGCATACCGAAAGCGACATTCCTTTGGAGGACAAAAGTTGATGGTGTGCCTCCAGTAGATGATCCCTGAAGATGGCCTCATAATTTTCAGGAGTTGATAAGCGTGCCTCTGGATGATGAAAGGGGTATACCATTTGACGCAATTGACGGCCCGCCAAGAAGCTCACCTTCTTGGATTCAATATGCCAATGCTGGATTTTGGATTGAATAATCGAATTCAGTTCATCTTGATGAAAGGCCGGCTCGGTGATGGCCTCCAGAAACAAGGGCCATACTTGGGGAAGAAAGCGATCCAACACCATCAAAGAAGCGGTGGTATGTTCAGCCTCCGATGAAAAACGAATTTGTCCTCCCCAATGATCTACAGCGGTGGTCCATTCAGCAGCGGATCGTTGACGAGTCCCTTCACTAAGCATTCGGGTCATCAGACGAGTAGACAAGAAATTTTGCTCAAACCAAAAGCCGTGATTCCATTGAATATCAATTCGAAGAAATGGTTCATTTCCCTGATTTAAAACGACTATTTTGGGATAGCCTTCGGAATGGATCCAAGGCTGAGGCCAGCCCCAAGTTAATGGCGTATTCTCCTCGGGTATAGGCCGCTTGCTGCGCTGTAGTGTCGATTCACCCATGATTATCTTGTTCATTGGGTATATACCGAAGAATAGCTGCCCTTTCAGGCTTGAGCAATTGAGCTGCCATGGCTTGAATACGTTCGGATGTAACCTTACGGTAACAGTCAATTTCACGATCCAAATCTTCTGCTTGACTGAGGTATTCAAAATAGCAAAGGTTCAGAGCGACATTCAAGCCGTTGGTTCTTCCCATGACCAAAGAGGCTTCTATTTGATTAATGCTTTTGGTTAACTCATCATGGCTTGGACCTTGATTAGAAATCTTGTACAATTCATCCCAAACTGCATTTTCCGCTTCATCAACCGAAACACCCTGGGCACAATGCCCACTCACCACCAAAAGACCTGGATCCATATCGCCGGTTACATATGCATTAAGGTCCGAAAACATGGGCCGTTCCATGACCAAGCCCCTGAACAACCTTGATGATTGTCCACGTGATAGAACATCGGTAATTAAATCGCAGGCATGATAATCCTCCGAAGCTCTGCCCGGCATAGGAAAAGCCATGTACAAGGCAGGGGCAGGAAAAGCGCCGTGCTTCTCTTGACGTCTAATGCCCGTTGGAGGGGGTTCCATTGCATAAGTTGACCTTTGTGTTCCTGATGGCTCCAAATCGCCGAACCAACGTGTTACCCACTCTTCTACCTTTTGTATTTCATACGGACCGTTGATGCCCAAAATCATTTGATCCGGAGCATAAAAGCGTTGGCGAAATTCGTGGACCTGGTCCAAAGTAGCCTGTTCGATATGCGAAATTTCTTTACCGATGGTCGCCCAGCGGTACGGATGAACCTGATAAGCCAAGGCCCTTAATTCCAACCAAGCATCTCCGTAAGGTTGATTTAGGTACCTTTCCTTGAATTCCTCAACCACTACTTGCTTTTGGGTATCCAATGCTTTTTGGTCAATGAGTGGAAATCCCATCCTATCACTTTCCAACCACAAGGCGACCTCCAACTGAGGTGCAGGAAAAGTTAAGTAATAATTAGTTAAATCATTGGATGTAAATGCGTTGTTTTCGGCCCCCATATTTTGGGCAACCTGATCATAGGAAGGCACGTGTTTGGATCCGGAGAACATCAAATGCTCAAACAAATGCGCAAAGCCTGTTTGATCAGGACTCTCGTCCCTGGATCCTACGCGAACCATTAGGTTAAGACAACCCATTCGAGTGTGATGATCGGGCCGCAAAAGCAAGGTGAGCCCGTTGGGCAAAACTCTTCGTTCAAAACTAGTTTTCACAAGACGCCAGGTAATTGAAGGTCGTGGCCCATCTTGTCTCGTTTGGTGGTGAGGTAACGAAGATTATGAGGGTTAGGTTCAATCGGAATAGGCAAATACGAGGCCACTTCCAAGCCATAACCAACCAACCCAGCACGCTTGGTAGGGTTGTTGGTCATAAGCTCCATCCGGTTCACCCCCAAGCTACGCAAGATTTGAGCCCCTATCCCGTAATCACGCTCGTCCATAGCGAATCCCAAAGCCAAATTAGCCTCTACCGTATCCATGCCTTGTTCTTGCAGTTGGTAGGCTTTGAGTTTGTTAATTAAGCCGATGCCACGTCCCTCTTGATTCATGTAAAGAATCACCCCTTGACCTCTCTGTTGAATGATTTCCATGGCCTTATGAAGTTGGGGTCCACAATCGCAGCGGCACGAGCCAAAAATATCCCCGGTCATGCACGACGAATGCACCCGTACTGGAATAGCCTCCTCTGGATTCCAAGACCCCTTGATCAAAGCCAAATGTTCTTGAGTACCCTCATCTTGCCCGAAGGCAATCAGCTTGAAATCGCCCCATACGGTTGGTAAATCCACCTCCACCAAACGGTGGACCAAACTTTCTGTCTTCAGCCTGTAGGCGATCAAGTCCTGAATACTCACCAAGGGGAGTCTGTGCTGGTCAGCAATACTACGAAGGTCTGGCAACCTGGCCATACTACCATCTGGATTCATGATCTCGCATATGACCCCTCCCGGTTCCAAGCCGGCCAAACGCGCAAAGTCAACGGCCGCTTCCGTATGCCCAGCTCTACGCAAAACACCAGCCTTGCGAGCCATCAAGGGAAAAATATGACCTGGCCTTCCAAAGTCTTCGGGCTTGGACCTAGGATCCATCAAGGCTTGTATGGTCCTTGCTCGATCTGGTGCAGAAATCCCTGTGGAGCAACCATCTCCGAGATAATCCACTGACACGGTGAATGGTGTTTGATGGGAAGTGGTATTCCGTGTGACCATTGGAGTAAGATCTAAGGCCTTGCATCGCTCTTCAGCTAGCGGAGCACAAATCAAGCCGCGACCATGGGTGGCCATGAAATTGATCATCTCCGCATTCACCTTGGAGGCCGCCGCCACAAAATCTCCTTCGTTTTCTCGGTCTTCATCGTCCACCACGATGATTACCCGCCCTAGAGCTATGGCTTGAATAGCCTCTTCGATTGTATTGAGCATAAGGTGATCAAAAGTACGGATAAGGGCCCTCACATCGTTATTTTGGGAGAAAAGTAGGCAAATAAATGAACGCTCCTCCCAACGGGAATCCAATGAAATCCCCTTTGATCCATTTGACATGGAACAAGGTTTATAGCTTGTCCCTCATTTTGTTTATTGCTTCAATTCCTCTGTCCAAAGCGGCGGGAAGTCTTGCGGAAGGCTTAATGGCCGCATCTTGGCTGGCAGGATTGTGCAAGCGTGAGGAGAGATTAGCGAGATGGCGCCTATGGGCCCAAAATTCATGGCTTTGGGGGTTTCCGCTGCTGTTTCTGCACTATGTTATAGGTGGACTTTATTCAGAAGATCGTATGGGCTGGCTTACCGAAATTAATTCCAAACATTATTGGATAACCCTGCCCCTAATGTGGGGTACTCTCCCCCCTAAATCAAAGACTATCCATCTCGCTTGGTGGGCCTTTGTAATAGCCAACCTCGCGGTAGCCCTGATGGTTGTTTGGATCCATAGTACTGGTCTTCCTTTGTGGGAGGGTACCACGCAAATCCCTTCACCATTGGTGCAAAGACCAAGAGCAAGTTTATTTCTCGCCATTTCGTGTCTTTGGCTTTTTCACACTTTAAGGAAAGGACCCAAAACCCTATCTATACCTATCCTCATGGCGGTGCCCTTGCTTTTGGCTTGTCTTGTGGGATTAATTTGGATGGAAGGGCGAATTGGACAAGTTGGGTTGGTGATTGGCTTGGGTTGGATGGCCTTTAAAGAATGGGGCAAATACAAGGAGCGACTGTTCATTGCCATAGGTTTAAGCATAATCATTTGGGCAAGTTGGATGGGCTTTTCCTCTGTTCGGAAACCATTCCTAGAGGCCATCGAGGAGTATAAAGAGAGTCAAGCAGGCTACCCTCATTCTGAACCTGAATTTTCGTCTATAGGGATGCGATTCACCTACTGGTCCACCTATTGGGATATACTCCGCCAAGAACCCTGGTTAGGGGTAGGCAGTGGTGATCTTGATCTAATTGCAAGGCCGCTTTTTCAAAATCACCCCCTAGAGATCCCATTCAATCGCCCTCATAATCAATGGTTGGAGCTGGGAGTTCATTTAGGTTTCCCCGCTGTTTTGATAGCTTTGGTTGCTTGGGCCTTTTGGTGTAACAAACGCTACAATGAGTTTCAATCCCTGTGGGAAGCCTTGACTTTAGTATGGTTCCTAAGTACATTGGTTGATTGCACATGGAGCACCCAAGCCGGTTTGAGTGCCTTTATGGGCCTCAACCTCACTTTGCTATTGGTTAGTGGCTCTGTGAGAGAATCGTCATCGAGCTAAGCTTTTGGGCGATTTCATTGAGGATTGCAGGGTTCTGTTCGATGGCGTTACCCACTACAATCCAATCGGCACCTGCTTGCCTTAAAGCAAGAATTTGCTCGGCACTGCTAATACCACCGCCTACGATGATGGGCAAATCGACTGCTTCGCGTACAGCAGTCACCATGGCCAATGAAACCGGCTTAAGTGCCCCGGAACCTGAATCCAAATAAATCACCTTGAGCCCTAATTGAGCCCCCGCCAAAGCCGTAATGGCAGCAATATCCGGCTTATCGTATGGGATTGGTATTGTTTGGGTCATGTAATGTGCGGTGGTAGTCTTTCCGCCATCAATCAATAAATACCCTGTTGGGATGAGATCCAATTCAGAATCTCGAAGCAGGGCAGCGTAAGCGACATGTTGGCCAATCAAGTACTCAGGATTTCTCCCTGAGATCAAAGAAAGTAGCAATAAGCCATCGGCATGGGACGAGATTTGCATTCCCGAACCAGGAAACAAAACCACAGGTAAAGTGGTTTTGGCCCGAAAATGTTTGAGAAATTGATCGTACAGCGATGTGGTTTGCAAACTGCTACCCACCAAAAAACCACTCAAAATACCAGCTAAATTGGGGTCTAAAATGAAATTCAGATTAGACTCCTCGAAACGGTCTGGATCAACCAAAACCCAAAGAAATGGTGATGCATCATTTCGTTGATCCAAGTTAACTTTGAAGGCAGACATCTTATTTCAAAGATACCTTTAGCGCTGAACATTTTACAGGCATTAATGTCAATCTCCAAAATTCAATTTCTTTATTTGCTTTTGGGCTTTTGGCTCCATTTTGCAGATGTGAAGTCTCAAAGTGTTCAAATGGTATGGCAGAGTTTGCCAAACAGCTACCGTGATGCCAAAAGTTGGAATATTGTGGGCCAGAGTCAAGGTAGCGTTTGGTTCTTACTAAACTCCAAAGTGAACTCAAAAATAGAAAACAGAAATCTCCGGATGCAGATTAAACAGTCAGTGAACCTTCCACAGTTCTTTGATCAAAGCAACATCCATGAGATTTTGGATACTGATACAGGAACCCAGTTGATTTTTGATTTATACAACGCTTCTAATGGCGATCATGGTTTGTTTATTGCGGCAATACCAAAAGACAGTATCGGGCTAAACGAACCAAAACTTTTATTTGAGAAAAAAAATAATGATCCGGATGATTTAATTGAATTTTCAATGCCGAAAAACCATAATCAAAAAAGACCTTGGCTAATTCATACAAATTGTTCCAAAAATAATATAACACTCCATATACAAAAACGTTTAGCTTCTGATATTCATTCAAGGTCTGGAATATTCACCCTATCCAACGAAGGTTCTGATTTTTTGAATGGTGTGGTTTTTGTCAAATGCCTTCCACCTCAATTACACAGTGACAATCAAATTTCCTTTCTGTTTCAGTTTAAGAAATCCCGCAAAGACAGAAGTAATTTACAATGGGGTTTAGGGGTATTGGATATTTCTCAAAATCGAATTGATGCTTTTTACTTAACCCAGACCAACATATTTGATCAAAGCCTTAACCTGACTGCCAACCCGCCGGATAATCTGATTGTAGTACATGGATTTGTTATGGATCCAAAAAACCACTGGCCCGTAGGAACTACAACTTACACTCTGAATCGTGATTCTCTCACCCAATCCTATTCAATTAGATCTGTATTTTATCCGTTTAATCAGGAAATTCAAAGGAATATTCTGGGCTTCAGAGCCAATGAGCGCGATTTGAATATAGTGGACAATTCATTTTCCAGATCAATTTCCCATGACGACCTAAGCACTACTTTGATTTGGAGAAGACGTTTTAAATCCTCAGAAACCCTTATTCAATACGGTCAAGGAATGCCCATCTATCGAGAAATCATACGATTTCACTCCAATGAATGGGTCATAACAAACCTTCACTTGAATGGCACTGTAAAATGGAGCCAAATAGTGCCCATGAATTTAATAACGGCAGACCAAAATAAATATCATGAAAACCAAGACTTTAGTCTTGGCGGTAGTATTCTCCTGACCGGTTATCAGAACATGAACAACCGAACCGTTCCCTATGCATTAACGATCAATGGAAATGGAAATGTTTACCATACCGAGTCCTATGATATTCTTAAAAATCTACGTCCAGAATGGTCTAAATCTTTTGTTGTCGATCCTTTTAGCGCACTTATTCCTTCGCAAAAAGGAAACAGAGATGGTCTTCTCTACTTTCATTCCTCTAGTCCATGATTGCCAAGTTGTTTTCGCGTGTGATGGCACCTTGGAGTTACTTCGTAACAGGCCTGGTTTTAACTATTCTTCTCTGGATTGGCCAATCCTTTTTTTATCCTACCCGATTTTGGCACCTTGAAGAAATGGTCCAATTAACTTCGCTTCCTCTGAGCCTGGGGATTTTTGGAATAAGCGTGTTTACGGCATACCTCATCGATTCATATCTTCTTACCAATCTCAAATACGAATACGAATACAGTTTATGGTTCCCCGCTTGGGCAATCTGTTACTTTTCAATGCATTTGTACGAATTGAACAAAGACTACGCATGGTCCTCTTTGTTTATTGCTGTTTTCATGGGCCTATGGATACATTTTCAAGAGAAAGAGTCCAAGATGAGTTTATTGGCGGCGGGTTTAGCAGTCGGTATATCAACCGCATTCATCCCTTTGACTAGTATTCTAATATTGTTTGGCTTATCAGCTCTTTGGATTTGGAATACTAATCCTCTTCGCAGCAGCTTCGTTTGGATACTTGGATGTCTGCTTCCATCATATTATTTGTCGACCTTTCGATGGATCTTCAACAAGGATTGGCCCCATACGTCCCTCGCAAAGCATTCTGAATTATGGTTAGTTAATTTACCAAGCTATCAAATACCTTGGTATCTCATCCTTGTCTTGGCCTCTGCGGTGGCAGGGATTCTACTTCATTTGTTGGGGCTTAATGCTTTATCAAAATTTCATAGGCTTCTAAGCTTTCAGTGGCTTTGGCTCGGTCTTTTTTTGGTCACTGTATTCGTTTTTTTTGACTCTGACCCATGGGCGTTTTTGGCGCTTTTTACACCTTGGATTGCATGGTGGGTTAACGGCTTCTTACATTGGAGGGAAGGTCGATGGATTCAAGATGCCTTTTTCATTGTTTGGATTCTTTTGTTTTTATGGAACCCGTAAGAACCTCATCATTTGGATTGATTAGGGTTTCAGCCTCCTTATTTTCGTCCTAATCTCCAATTTAAAATCATGAAAGTAGGTATTGTCGTTTTTCCGGGATCCAATTGCGACATGGATACGCGCTTGGCCTTTGAAGAAGTCCTTGGACTTTCGGTCAAAATGCTGTGGCATAAAGAAACAAGCACCGGAGACTGCGATCTTGTGGTACTGCCTGGTGGATTCAGTTATGGGGATTACCTTCGATCAGGGGCCATAGCCCGCTTTGCACCCATTATGGAGGCTGTCGTGGCCCATGCAAACCGAGGTGGAATGGTTCTAGGAATATGCAACGGCTTTCAAATTCTGACGGAGTCCGGTCTATTACCAGGCGCCTTATTGCGCAACACGTCCCGCTTGTTTGTTTCCAAGGACATTTACCTTAAGCCTTGCAGCCGACTAGCCTCTTTATCCGCATCTTTGGACCCAAAGAAATTGCTAAAGATTCCTATCGCCCACGGTGAGGGGCGTTATCATATTGATGACCGTGGCCTCAAATCCCTTCAAGATCAGGACCGTATCATGTTTCGCTATTGTGACTCTCAAGGGTTAGAGGGAGGTGCCGCAAACCCGAATGGCTCATTGGATGATATCGCCGGGATTTGTAGCAATAACGGACGGGTCATGGGCTTGATGCCTCACCCGGAAAGAGCCGTTCACCCTTTGTTAGGTCTTGGAGACGGGTTGGCTATATTGCATGGGTTAGAGCAGCAGGCCGTTTAAGGAGGATTTTTTCTTGAGGCTCAAAACTTGAAGCTCTCATTTAGGAAAACCCCAAACTTTGAGCCGTTCCGAAACAGCTTGCGCTGGACTAAGTTGGCCTGAGCGAAGAGCAGATTCCAGATCATCGTAACCACTCGTTGAATGAGAAGAAGACCAATGTTCCAACAACGCCTTACTAAGCATCCGATGAAATGTGGAGACTCTCTGACTGGCCCTTTTGTTATGGATCCAATCGGGCAATTGAGGCAAAGCATTTAAGTCCTTCATGGTGCGCCAATACGAGTCCCAGCCCACGTCTTGTACGCTACTGATGGCCAAGCAGGGGACCTTCCAACCGGACAAAGTATGCGGTGGAAACAAGGATAAGGCGGATTGATAATAACGTTGCGTCTCCGTAGCGGGTTCATACCCTTCCCCATCGGCCTTGTTCACAAGGACCATGTCTGCGGCTTCTACAATACCGCGCTTGATCCCCTGCAAATCATCCCCTGATCGACCCATCAAAAGCAAAAGCGTCCAGTCGACCAAATCCGAAACCGCAATTTCATTCTGACCCACCCCCACCGTTTCCACCAAAACAGTATCGTATCCCGCAGCAAGGCACAGATCAATCGCCTCCTTGGTGACAGCGGTTGTTCCGCCATGTGTAGCCCCGGATGGAGAGGGCCTGATATAGGCTTCATCGCGAGAGGCCAATTGTTGCATGCGTGTTTTGTCACCAAGGATACTGCCACCACTCCTTGCTGAGGAAGGATCAATGGCCAAAACCGCCACACGATGACCGCGATCCACTAAGTGTATTCCTAATTTGTCAATGAAGGTGCTTTTACCAGCCCCCGGCGGACCGGTAATGGCCATGGTCCACCCATTAATATCTTGATCACCCGATGCTTTATGCAACTTGCCTTGCAGATGCTTGTCCACCAATATCATCAATTCGGTGGAGGCCACTCGATCTTCTGCTTTACGACTTTCGACCAATGTTATAGACTTGGCAAGAGCCAAACGCTCTCCATGAATCAAATCCTCCAAAAGTTGATGAACGTTCATGCCCTAAATCGTCATATTGGAATAAATGACACTAATCGGTAACGGTATTTTTCGAATCTCCTTGGAGGATTTCCATAGCTGCCTCGGATAAGCGAGTCCCGGGACCGAACACAGATTGGACACCGGCCTGCTTCAGGGGTTCATAATCCTCCGGTGGAACGACACCACCCACGATCACCCGGATATGGTCAGCTTTAAGCTTGTGCAAGGCTTGCATTAGGGCCGGAATCAAGGTCAAATGTCCTGCGGCCAATGAGGAAACCCCCACCCAATGGACGTCGTTTTCGACAGCTTGTTTGGCACATTCTTCCGGCGTCTGGAACAAAGGCCCCAGGTCCACATCAAATCCCAGATCAGCAAATCCTGTCGCGATAATTTTGGCGCCACGGTCGTGCCCATCTTGGCCCAATTTGGCTACCAGGATTCGAGGTCTACGCCCCTGAAGAGATTCAAAGGCATTAACCGCAAGTCGCGCTGATTCAAACGATGGATCGTTCATGATTTGACGGGCATAAACACCCTGCAAAGTAAAAGGCTTGGCAGTATATCTGCCAAACGCCGATTCGAGCGCTGAGGAAATTTCACCAAGAGAAGCTCTTTGCAAGGCAGCTTCCACAGCCAATTCCATGAGCCCAAAGCCATCGTTAACCGTCTCCATTCCTTGTGCCTGCAAATCGCTGGCCACCTTCATTCGAACAGCGCATTCTGTCAGAGCATCCAGGGATTGTCGTACTTGATTGGAATCACGGTTTGCGCGGAGTAGATCCAACGAGGACTTTTGGTTCAACAATACCGTTTGGTGATCCACCTTCAGCAAAGGTATCTCCAGGGATTGAGCCGAGTCCGACATAATATAGGCATTCACACCTACGATGATTTCCGTAGCCATATCGATACGGGCTTGTTTGATAGCGGATGCTTCCTCGATGCGTCGTTTAGGGAGCGAACTCTCCATCGCCCGGGTCATCCCGCCTGATTCTTCAATTTCTTTGATTCGGATCAAGGCAGCACGAACCAGTTCTTGTGTTCGTTGTTCCAACAACAACGAGCCGCCTAAGGGATCAACCCATTGGCATAAACCAGTATCTTGCTGAAGAAAAAGCTGGGTATCTCTGGCAATTTTGGCAGAATAATCGGTAGGCAAGGCAATGGCCTCATCAAGAGCATTAGTGTGCAGGCTTTGGGTTCCACCCAATACCGCGGACAATGCCTCGATGCATGTTCTGGTGATGTTGTTGTATGGATCTTGTCGAGTTAGGCTCCATCCAGAAGTCTGGCAATGGGTACGCAAAGTCATCGATTTGGGGTCCTTGGCCCCAAATTCCCTTGTAATCCTGGACCATAATAATCTGCCCGCACGGAGCTTGGCGACTTCGGTTACAAAATCCATACCGGTTGCCCAAAAGAAGGACAACCTTGGTGCAAAATCATCAATATCAAGTCCGGCCTGCATACCGTATCGGAGATATTCCATACCATCGGCAAGGGTATATGCCAATTCTAATTCGGCAGGAGCGCCAGCTTCGTGCATATGGTAGCCAGAAATACTGATAGAATTAAACTTCGGCATGTGCTTGGAACAATACCTAAAAATCTCTGCTATAATTTGCATAGAGTATGCAGGAGGATAAATGTAAGTATTCCGAACCATGAACTCCTTGAGGATATCGTTCTGTATTGTTCCCGTCAACTTATCAGGAGATACTCCACTTTCTTGGGCCGCTGCGATAAAGAATGCCAAAACAGGAACTACTGCCCCGTTCATGGTCATGCTTACCGACAATTGGTCTAAAGGCAAATCCTTGAACAGACATTTCATGTCTTCAATCGAGTCGATGGCAACGCCCGCCTTCCCTACATCCGCTATCGCTCTTGGGTGATCCGAATCGTACCCCCTATGGGTCGGTAAATCAAAGGCAACGGAGAGACCTTTTTGGCCTGCTGCCAAATTGCGTTTGTAAAATGCATTGGAATCCGATGCGGTGCTGAAGCCAGCGTATTGCCTCACAGTCCATGGCCTTTGGGTGTACATACTCGCATACGGTCCCCTCAAATAAGGTGGAGCACCGGATTCCCAGCTTTGAACAAGGGCGTTGGGAGTAGCTTGGATTTTGGCGGCAACCTGCTTCACCCAAGGGGGACTGCTCATCGATATATCCTCGGCTTCGATAGAGAACCCAATAGTGGATAAACGCCGCTTCAACCAAGCGAAGGCACCACCATGGTTTTGAATTTGCGTAAAAACCTCTGTTATGGAATCCCACGCCGCTTTCTCCAAGGCCCCTGTTGTCGCAGCACCTCGGACCAATGCTGTGGACTTAGCCAACATGGCTTCATCACGTAACAAAAGTTGCAAATTTCGGGGCAAACGACGTCGATCCTCGTTGGAAATCCCTTTCAATGAGCCAACCATGTCCGGGAGAAAGATGCACTCAGCACCGCCCAAGGCTGAAGATAGGGCTGCCATGGTCATACCCAACAGTTCACGAGAACCATCCAGGCCTTCTGCGTCCTGAGACCTTGGCCTTGCCATTTGCCGAACATTACAGGATGCAGGGCATAACTCCTGAAATGCCCTGCCAACGACTGAATGCATAGCGATCTCTTCCATCAGCTTGGACCCAGAACTACGTTCAAATGCAATTGGTGGAAGGGGTATTTCCTTGCCCCAGGAATCCAACCAATCCACCGTCATGGTTAAAATCACCGCAATCGCCTCCCAAGAATGCAATCCGACATTCAACAAGAGTTCCTCCCTGAACAAGACAGGAGATGCATTTGGAAACCTCTTGGCATTGGTGGCAGCTTGGATGACCGATTCACGCAAAAACGCTTGGTATTCCTCAGCGCTGGTAGACTTCAACAAAGAATTGCACCCCCACAGTTCACCTTGCAATTCGAGTTCTGATGGCTGACCTCCTGTTTTAAGACACCAGTGCTCCCACAAATTCAGAGAAGCTCTATAATCCCATTCACGAAAATCCACTAATATATAATTCCACCCTATGCCCTCGGATGCAGCCATAAACTCTGAAATTCTTGGTATATCCCCCACCAAGGCCAAAGCATCTGCCCCACCTTCTAACGCCTCCTTGATCAAAGATGACAAAGGATCGGGTTTGAATTGAACAACCGACCCTATTCGCCAACCGGCATAGGGGATTTTCGTTGATGAAATTCCTAATAATCCATCAGCATCTTGATTAGTGGTTGTCGAGTCGGCAGTATATTCAAAGAAAGACGAATAGGCTGGAACAAATTTTCCATCGTAACATATATTTTGTTTTAATCCTTCATCCTTGCACTCTTTGTCCCACAACTTCATCCAATCAAGATTCCCAATTTTCTCAAAATCATTAGCTTCCCAAGAATGGAGCAAATGTTTATAAAAATCTTCACTAAGTTTAGAAGTCATAACTTATGAAGGAAAACAAACCTATTGTTGGTAATTCAAGAAATTAATCAGCGATGACTTCTTTTACTTCAGGTACCATTCTTCTCAGAAGGTTCTCAATGCCCGCCTTGAGCGTTAAGGAAGCAGATGGACAACCGTTGCACGCTCCTCGCAACACTACTTTAACTAAACCCGATTCAGGGTTGAACGATTTGAACTGTATGGCACCCCCATCCTGCTCCACTGCAGGTTGAATATAATCCTTGAGAATTTCCTCGATTTTGGAGTCAATATGAGGATTACGCGGCAAAGTCCCCCCTACAGGATCGCCTTCGGAAAGATGTACCTCATGACTCGCCATGCTGTCTGTTGTTGCAGCTTGGAGATCAATCGCCCAGGAGGTTCTGTGAATTTCCCACAACGATTGATCTACAATGGGCAAATCGGATTGCAAATAATGGCTCATGAAATCCCTCAACACCGGAATAAGCTCTGACCATTCTGCCTGTGGTTGACGCGTCAAGGAAACAAATGAATTGGAAACCATGACCGAAACTATTTCTTCAAATTCCAAAAACTTGGTTCCCAATGGGCTCAATCCCTGATCATTGGAGCGATTCATTTCCAACAAATACCCAGGAAGTAATGCCCGGTTCGTAATCAATTTGATTACGGTAGGGTTCGGAGTGGATTCCGCAAAAACTTGGACGGGTTCAACCTGACTCATCACATTTTCCAATGATTCAAGTATTGGGTATTGAAATTTCCAGAAAGGAAATTGGGGTCTTTGAGCATCTTTTGATGAAAAGGTATTGTGGTTTTGATGCCTTCCACCACAAACTCCGAGAGCGCCCTTTCCATTGTTGCAATCGCCTCTTCCCTGGTCTGAGCCACTGTAATTAATTTGGCAATCATGGAATCGTAGTACGGCGGTATAACATACCCTGAATAAATATGGGTATCGACTCGAACCCCATGACCCCCAGGAACGTGTAATGTAGTGATTCTTCCGGGAGAAGGCCTAAAATCATTGTAGGGATCCTCTGCATTGATCCTGCACTCAATGGCATGCATGTTGGGAATATAGCTTTTGCCAGAAATCGGGATTCCTGCAGCTACTTTGATTTGTTCTTTGATGAGATCATAATCGATCACTTCTTCGGTCACTGGATGCTCCACCTGAATTCGGGTGTTCATCTCCATGAAATAAAAATTTCGATACTTGTCCACCAAAAACTCTATAGTACCTGCCCCTTCGTATTGAACAGCCATTGCGCCCTGAACCGCGGCCTCTCCCATCCGATTACGTAGTTCATCGGTCATAAAAGGCGAAGGAGATTCTTCGATTAATTTCTGGTGCCTGCGCTGTATAGAACAATCACGTTCACTGAGATGGCAGGCTTTACCGAATTGGTCGCCTACGACTTGAATTTCAATATGACGAGGTTCTTCAATGAACTTCTCCATGTACAACCCATCGTTACCAAAGGCAGCAGCCGCCTCCATTCGGGCCGATTCCATCGCAGGAACGAGCTCTTCCTCTTTCCAAATAACCCTCATGCCTCTGCCACCACCACCTGCCGTAGCTTTAACAATGACAGGATATCCTATGTCCTTGGCGATAGCTTTAGCTTCTTCATCGGAACCCAACAAACCATCAGAGCCTGGGACTATGGGAACCCCTGCTTTCTTCATGTTTTCTTTGGCGGTGATTTTGTCACCCATGCTCCGAATTGATTCAGGAGTGGGGCCAATAAACTTAATGTTATAATCTCTGCAAACCTCGGCGAAACGAGCGTTTTCAGAGAGAAATCCATACCCCGGGTGAACGGCATCCGCATTGGTGATTTCCGCGGCAGCAAGTATTTGTGAAATATTGAGATAAGAGTCGACGGATTTAGGAGGACCAATACAAACGGCCTCATCTGCAAATCGAACATGAAGGCTATCCTTGTCCGCAGTGGAGTAAACCGCTACGGTTTGAATGCCCATCTCTTTACATGTGCGAATAATTCGCAAAGCAATTTCGCCACGGTTAGCGATGAGAATTTTCTTAAACACGATTTGAATTTAGGATTGTGCGATCACAAACAAAGGCTGATCGAACTCCACCGGTGCTGAATTCTCAGCAAGAATTTCAATAACCGTTCCACCAAATTCAGCTTCGATTTCGTTGAACAGTTTCATAGCCTCTATAATGCACAGGGTCTGCCCCTTTTGGACCTTATCTCCTACCTTCACGAAGGCCTCTTTGTCAGGGCCGGCTGAGCGATAGAAGGTGCCTACCATCGGCGCTTTGAACACTGTACCTGCCGGAGCAGATAACCCGGCTTCATTGGATGTCGCAGAAACAGCTGCAGCCGCCGCAGGTGCCGAGGCCGGCATCAAGGGGGTGATAGGGGCTGATAGGATTGGCGATGTTGGAGCAATAGCATAAACCTGAGATCCTGACATCGAAGAACCTGTTTTGATATGAATCTTGAAACCTTCTTTCTCGATTTCCACTTCTGAAACTCCAGATTTGGAGACAAAACGGATCAATTCTTGAATTTCTTTGATTTCCATGGCTTTGTTTTTGAAAATAATACAGACTATGTTTACGAAACTACTTCACCCTCTCCACATAACCTCCTGTTCGGGTGTCTATTTTGATTTTATCGCCTTGGTTCACAAACAAAGGAACTTGAACGTTCGGGCCATCATCCACGACTGCCGCTTTCAATGCTGTTCCCGAGGCCGTATCACCACGCAATCCTGGTTCAGTGTAGGTAACTGTCATTTCGATGTGATGTGGTAACTCGCAGGTCAGTACCGATTCATCATCGGTATTTACGAGAACAAGGCAGACGGCGCCTTCTTGTAAAAATTGAGGGGAATTGATCTTAAATTCTTCCAAGGAGTTTTGTTCAAAGGACTCGGAATCCATGAAGTGATAACCCAAGTCATCTTTGTAAATGAATTGATACTCCCTTGTTTCAACGCGAACAGGATCGATCTTGGCCCCTGCCGGAAAAGTGTTTTCCAATACTCTTCCATTAGTTAAACTTTTGAGTTTGGACCGCACAAAAGCGGCCCCTTTACCTGGCTTCACATGCAAGAATTCAACTACCTGATAAATATCGTTATTGAATTTGAGGCAGAGGCCATTGCGAAATTCTGATGTTGATGCCATATTGAATATAAATTAAATTTATTAGGATGGATAAGCCCATTGAAGCCAAATTGAGCCCCAAGTAAATCCGCCTCCAAATGCGGCAAGAATTAAATTATCACCGGGCTTAAGCCTAGATTCCCATTCCCATAAACATATAGGAATGGTGCCGTTGGTGGTATTTCCGTAGCGATCAATATTGACCATAACCTTGGATTCTGGGAGACCCGCCCTATCCCTTGTGGCATCAATGATGCGCTTGTTGGCTTGATGCGGAACCAGCCATGCTATGTCCTCCGCAGTTAACTGATTTCGCTCCATAATTTCAGCAGCCACATCGGCCATGCTGGTCACCGCAAATTTGAAAACAGTCTTCCCCTCTTGATGAATAAAATGCTCACGATTATCCACTGTGGCGTGAGAAGCAGGTCTCTGCGAACCTCCAGCCTTCTGGTATAGATAATGCCGACCTGAACCGTCGCTTTTGAGGAGAATATCCCGGATTCCATATCCATTGGTGCTAGGCTCCACCATCACCGCGCCTGCACCATCTCCAAAAAGAAAAGCTGTAGCACGATCTTCTAAGTTGATGATTGATGTCATTTTATCGGTTCCCACCACCACCACTTTTCGAAACCTTCCAGATTCTACAAAAGCGGTTGCCGTACTTAACCCATAGAGAAAGCCCGAACAAGCTGCGGAAATATCGTATCCCACCGCATTCTTGGCCCCGATTTTATCTGAAATAATGTTAGCTGTAGCAGGGAATAACATGTCGGGGGTCGCTGTGCAACAAATAATTAAATCAATGTCCATAGGGCTAATTCCCATCTTGGTGAGCAAACCGTTGACTGCCTCCATCCCCAAATCCGACGAAGCCAAGGAGTCGTCTTGCAACCAACGTCGCTCACGAATCCCAGAACGTGTATAGATCCATTCGTCCGTGGTATCAATATGTCGAGTTAGATCTTGATTGGTCACCACGTGAGGTGGAACCCAGGCATGTACGCCAGTAATGGCTGCACAAATGGAAAGCGATAGGTTTTGGGTCATAATGACCGACGCAATTACGCTTGGGTATCGATCACGACCTTACCCTTGTAGTACATTTTTCCTTCGAACCAATGAGCCCTGTGAAAAAGATGAGGCTGACCTGTTGTTGGACAGGTTGCAAGGGTTGCCAAGGCAGCATGGTCGTTGGCACGGCGCTTATCACGGCGGCTTCTGGAATGGCGGTGTTTTGGATTTGGCATGGCTATTGAAAATTAACTTGTTTGAGGCTATCCCAACGCGGATCAGTAGGGGCGTTATCGGAAGTTTGGTAGGTGAGAAGATTTTGTTCGGACCAAGGTTCTTGGGATTGACATGCCAGAGCGGCCTCATCGCATACGGCTCGGAGTGGAAAATGCAAATGAATGCTTTCGTACATGAATTGAGCCACATTCCATGAGATTTCTCCACTTGGCAAGACAAGAATTTCGTCTGAGTTAACCTCAGAACCGCTGTCAATCAATTGCACAACAAGGTGGGAATCGTCTTGGATCGGGAAAGCCAAAGGCTCCAAACAGCGGGCACAACCCACTTGAAATGTACCAACAGAGCGTAAATTACAGTCCAAACGAACGCCAAGCCGCCGTATTTCTAAATCCACTTGAATTTGGGCTTCGGTGATCAAGGAGGCCTCAAAAAGCCCAAAAAAATCACCACTCAAGGCATAAGAATAGCTGTGCTCCCCGTTAGGCATGGCCTGCAGGGGGATATCATAGGCAGCAAAAGGGCTGTGAGCTTTCATATTAGGGGCGCAAAAATACGCAAAATTTGGGGCTTTAAGCCTTTAGGCTTCCTCTGAGGACGCTATTTCTTGATAATGGCCGGATTTGACCAACGCATTGGCTGCCAAATATTCTTGCTCTGCCCGCGTTCGAATTCGATCCAAAGCGCAAAAAATAGAATGTAAAAGCGAAGATGAACTGGCCTTACGCTCAGCAGCCTTTTCGAATGCAGGCCCATGATCCGGGGAACAACGAATGATGGGCAAACCCCCGGTAAAATTTACACCTTGCTCAAAAGCCAAAGTTTTGAAAGGTATGAGTACCTGGTCATGGTACATGCCCAAAACCGCATCAAATCGAGACCATGCCCCCGTTCCCCAAAAGCCATCGGCTCCGTAGGGACCGAAAACCAACAGCCCCTGATCCCTCATCTGCCGAATAGCAGGCTGGATAATATTCAATTCCTCCTGGCCTAAGAGTCCTCCATCTCCTGCATGGGGATTTAGGCCAAGCACCGCGATACGTGGCTTGTTAATTGCAAAATCAAGGATCAAAGAGGAGTGCATTTCCTTTATTTTGTTGGCAATAGATGCTTGGGTAATTCGTCCAGCGACCTCCTGCAAAGGCACATGCCCTGTCAAGGTGGCCACCCTCAAGGAATCTGCCACCAGCCACATCAATGATTTGCCCTTAAACCGGCCATGATCATGGTTTCGCGCGGCATCTTCCAGAAACTCGGTATGACCTGGAAATTGAAAATCCTCGCCCTGCATAAGATTCTTATCAATGGGCAAGGTTACCAAACCATGGATATGGCCTTGGAGGCAATCGGACGTGGCTCTATTTAGCGAGATACTGGCATAGCGAGACAATTTTGAATCAGCTATCCCCGGCTGGATATTGACCTCGTCTTGCCAACAATTGATCAGATTGAATTTGCGTGGATGCGCCTGGGATGGCTCTTGAATCATATTATAATTCCAATCCTGAAGCCCCATATCTTTGCGGTAGAAGCCCAATACCTTGCCCGATGCGTACAATATGGGGGTACACATTTGCAATATCCGAGGATCGGTAAAAATCTTCATTAACAAAGGAAGACCCACTCCGTTAAGGTCTCCGGAACTGAAACCGATGACCCTCTTGGGTTCTGAGTTGGAGGTCATTGTGATTTTCTGTTGAATTTGGAGGAGGAACGAGAACCAGCCGCTTGGACAGGAGGCTTGGGCAACATGGCCCGATAGCGCAAGTAGGCGTACAAAAGACGAACCCCATGTCCTGTACCATGTTTACCGCGGTAGGTACTTTCGCCATCAAGAAAGGCTGGACCAGCTATATCCAAATGCAACCAAGGGTAATCCGTGAAATGCTCGAGGAATTTAGCAGCAGTGATCGCGCCTGCTTCCCTGCCCCCAATATTCTTGAGATCCGCCACGGATGTTTTGATCATTTCACCGTACTCTTCCCAGATAGGTATGGGAACGAGCCTCTCATAACAACGAAATCCTGCATCGACCATTGCTTGCACCTGGGCGCGATCAGCTGTTCCCATGCAAGGTGTAGCATGTGAACTTAAAGCCATCACCGCAGAGCCTGTTAGGGTGGCCAGATCCACGACCAATTCAGGCTTGAAGCGTTTGGCATAATGCAGAGCATCCGCCAAAATCAAACGACCCTCCGCATCAGTATTCAAAACCTCCACCGTGGTACCATCCGAAATTCGAATGATATCTCCCGGGGCATAGGCATCGCCTCCTGGACGGTTATCTGTAGCGGGTACCAAGGCAATCACGTAAACCGGTAATCGGTTTTTGGCTATTGCTTGCATGGTCGCACCCACAGCGGCTGCACCCGCCATATCACATTTCATCGAATCCATGCTGCCGGGAGTGGGCTTGAGGCTAAGACCTCCGGTATCATAAACCACCCCTTTACCGACCAATAAGATAGGCTGTTTATTGACCGCGCCCGCTGGTTTATACTCCATGATGGTAAAGGTTGGTGGTCGAACCGATCCACGATTTACGGCCATAATTCCACCCATACCCTCTTCCTCAATGCGAGCCTTATTCCAAACCTTTACTTTGAATCCGGAATCTTTACCCATGGCTTTGAAAGCCTGCGCCAATTCCACCGCCCCCAAAACAGATTGAGGTTCATTTACCAAATCCCTTGCTATATATACAGCACGACATAGTTCGACGAGTTCCGAGGTTGTTTCTTTCGAGAGATTTAAGGGATGAACAGAAAATGATTTCGAATCCTTTTCAGGTGATCCTTTGCGGTGTGCAGTTGATTTGGAAGATTTAAGGTAGCGATCAAAGCGATATGAACTCAACATCAACCCTTCCAAGAGGGCCTCATGTCCCTTGGGTTGGGATGGATGAAACTCGGTTTGAAGGCTCTTAATTTTGTGTGCTTTACAAAGGCGTTCCAAACGAAAACCAGCCTTTCGAAATTCTTCCATCGCTATGTGTTCCCCGTCGATCCCATAACGAGTTGCCGTTTGGCGGGTAGTATAAAGCCACACCGCCCCGGGAGCGAGGGCTACTTGAATCCATTCACCTTCAGGATAACCGTGATGCTCCATAACCTTAAGCCAATCCGCAGGTAAGGATGATGCTTTTAGCGAGGCAAGATCCATGTATACCTTGGCGATAGCTGCTGATGCGGGAGCCTTGGAGAACTTAATTTCAGGAATCATGTCCATTTAATATCTTTGGTTAAATTATTGATAAACTAGAAAGCACCAAGCCACTTTTCGAGGAGAAATCCCGCAACAAAGGATAACGTTGCAGCAACTGAACCCAAAACTAAAGTCTCCAGCATTCCGCGCCACGGGGTCACATTCGTTACCCTAGACTTCATCCAACCAATGACCACAAAACCTACCGAGGTCATCGATGCCGCTATCCAAAACAAAGGTAGGGGGGCGGATTGGTGAAGACCTGAGGGGTTCCAAAAGGCATGCACCACAAAGGCAAGCAAAGGAATGATACCTACCACCACAAAGGAAGCAAAGGTGGCTGCACCGGATGCCAAGGGGGATCGGGTATCTTCTACCATTTCCAATTCTTCCTTCATCATGACATCAATCCAACGCTCTTTGTCCGCCGTGATGGTATCTACGACTCTCTCCAAAAGCTCTCCTTCGAAACCCTTTCCACTGTAAATTTCCCGTATTTCGTCACGTTCCTTCTCGGGCAAATGATCGACTTCCCAAGCCTCAATTTCACGATGCTTGCGATAATTGTCCCGCTCGGTTTGCTTGCTGAGATAGGCACCCACACTCATTGCGAAACCATCCGCAATAAGGTTAGCCAAACCCAAGATTAAAACGACCGCCGTGGACAGCCCTGCTCCCGCTGCAGCGGATACCACGGCAAAAGTGGTGACCGAGCCGTCAATACCGCCGTATACCAATTCACCCATGTACCTCGAAACGGACAAAGGGAGGCCAGTATCCGTGCCGTGCAAGGAGGTTTCGTGTTGATGGTGAGGCGGATGCCCTGATCGGGATGTATCGACTTTCTTACTCAAAAGGGAATTTTGGGAACGGTCTGTAAATTTGATAATCAAGGACTAAGATACAATTCGAACGAGGTTGCTTCAATCCTATCTTCGTGCAACATGGACAGAGAGGGTCAAGCCCTGAGCCTTCACCCTCAAAATACCCCACCAACATGACTGTAGCGATCGATTTTGACGGAGTCCTGCACCGATACAGCGAAGGCTGGAAAGATGGACATATTTACGACCAACCCGTGGATGGTAGCCGCGAAGCCTTACAAGCCATGAAAAATATGGGCTGGAAAATCTATATCTTCTCCACCAGAAGTAACAAATTATACCACAAGGATCAAGAAAAGGCACAGGATCAAGCGATGAAAACATGGCTTGATCATCACGGTATCCCCTACGATCGTATCTGGAACTTTGGAAAGCCAATGGCCGACGTGTATATCGACGACCGTGCCTTGACCTTTAGAGGGGACTGGAAAACCACCCTTCAAGAGACTCAAATTTTCAGCCCTTGGAACCGCCCCCCTAAAAATCCACAATGATACCGACAGTAGGTAACAATTGACCAGCGGTATTCGGTAACTCGGAGGCCAAGTAACGATCTGGTTGGTCAGGATCGGTCAACAAAGCACCCGTTGCCCTGTCCCGTGAAGCCACCAAAAATGGAGGACCCAAGGTCTGTTGATTTAGAGCGTTTTGAATATCAAAATACAGATTGAGCGCCCAACCCTTGAATTCCCATTTACGATCAATCCTCAGGTCCAATTGCATGGTGGCACCACTGCGTTGGCTGTTAAGGAGATTAAAATCCAACGTCGATCGGCCAAATTGATTCCAATTCGCTTTGTTGAGGGAAACCGAATCAAACGGCGTGAACGGAGCCCCCCCCACATAACGAAACCGAACCCCAATCTCCCAATTCTTTGCGAAAATTTTACCCCCCGTAAGGGTGAGCAGGTAACGATTATCCCAAGCCGATGGCTTCAATTCCGAGCTTACGGCAGAATTTGATGTAAGTCGATTATCAAAAAGTGAACGTACCCAAGTCAAAGCCATGATTCCATAAAAACCTTTGTTGAGTTTTTGTTGAAGCATTAGTTCCAGGCCATAGGTTTTACCAATACCCACCGACAAAGCTTGCTCATTCCCAATAATCCCAAAGTCAGCCCCTAAGTTGGCTAGGCTGATTCCACGATCTTGTAAAACAGGAACGTTGGAATACCCCTTGTAGAAAGATTCCAGCGTGGCCTTGAATGTTTTGCCTCCGAAGTACTCCAGCCCGGCCACAAATTGCACATTGTTTATATATTTCAGTCCGTTGCTACGGTTGAGCAAGTCCCCAGCGGAGTTACGAAAACCCAACAAGGTATAGGCAGGTAGTTGACTATAGATCCCAGTATTGGCATTGAAGGTCCAGTGAGGCGCAAAATTATAGGACAATGACAACCGTGGTGAAATTTGTTCCAACATATTTGAAGTAGTGCTGGCCCAATCGCAACCGTCCAAACGAATCCCCGCGGATGTAACCAACAATTCCCCGAAATATGAGCGAGATAATTGGCCAAAAATGCCCCAACGATTAAACCGCAGTAGGGTCTCGAAAGATCTGCTCACCAATTGAGGTGGATTTGCCGGATTGGAGGTGTCGGCGACCAATTCTTTGGAGCTATTGCGTACGAAATATCGCGAACGTTCCAAACTCAATCCATAAGAGATTTTGTAACCGGATTGGCTACGCAATTGATGCTCAAAACGAAATCGGTTATCGCTCTCTTGGGAGACATAGTCTTGAAGGAGAGCGCTGTCTTTGTTATTGCCCAAACGTTTATATTGAACATTGTTAAGCATATTGCGACTCAGGACGAAGGTCATCACACCGGTTTTGGCGTAATGTTTGTAAACCAATCCATTGGTATAATTCCATTGAGTGGTCACAGGGAGGTAGCCCAAGATATACCGCTGTTGATCCACCAATTCTGTGTCAGAGAGAGACTTGATTTTGGAATTAAGCAAAGGATCGTAACTAAGGTTTAGGGAGGTATTTAATTGAAATTGATCAATAGCACCTAAACCTACAAAATACAGTTCGTTTTTGTCATCTATTTTGTGTTTGACTTTAGCCTGAAAACCATTGAAGGTCGGCAGGAAGGGTAAGCCAATGGCTGAGAAAAGAAATTGGAGGTAACTGCGCCGTGCAGAAACTATATAGGTGGTTTTGGAACCCAAGGGACCTTCGGCAATTAAGCCGATATCGCTGGCACCCACAATGGAACGAAAGGCGGCTTTGTCACTGCGGGCGTCTTTCTGTTTGAACTCAAAAACAGAACTCAATGCATTTCCCCGGTTGGCTGGAAAAGCTCCAGAATAAAAATCAACTTCACGGATCATGTCCACATTAATTATACCCACAGGACCACCGGAGCTACCCTGGGTTGCAAAATGATTAATTACAGGCACCTCTACCCCGTCCAAATAAAATCGGTTTTCGTTCGGTGCACCCCCTCGAATGATGATATCGTTACGAAAGCTCACCCCAGACGAAACACCCGGCAAGGATTGGATCGCCTTGGATATATCCCGATTACCTCCTGGATTTCGTTGGATTTCAGCCACGCCTATGTTTCGGAGAGATAGAGGACTTTCATCGGTTCGCGAAAATGCCGAGGCCTGTACCTCCACCGCTTGCAGCGATCTGCTATCTGTTTCAAGTTCAATATCCAAGAGAGCTACCCTTGCATCACTAACTTGAATCTCAAAAAAGGTTTTGGGCTTGTAGCCTAGAAATGAAACTGTAATGTTATAGTACCCCCTGTCTAGCTGTTCAAGGGAATAAACACCTTGGTCATTGGTCGTGGTGCCTTGGGTCGTACCGGGAATAACTACATTAGCAAATGGGATGAACTGCCCTGTTAGAGCATCTTTGACCTTTCCTGTAATTTTACCTTTTTGGGCCCAAACATGGGCAGAGCTCAAAAGGAAAGAGTAAATAACAATGAAAATAAAGGGACGATATTTCATGAAAAAGTAGAACTTTTGGTTAACGGCAACATCCACCAAGGAGTGGCAGGGGCCTCGTGATGCTCCCAATGGTAGCCAAAAAAATAACAGGTCACAAAGGCCCAAAGATGTCTGGCCCGCTGGGTCCTTGATCGATGAGCATTATCCGGTACCAACCCACGTTCAGAATCAGAAAAATGAGGCAGGAAAGTTCCAAAATAAAAAAGTTGGAGCAAACTCAAAACTGAAGGGATGATGTAAAACTGAACCATGGAAGAGCCATGAATCCCAAACCATTGAAGCAGATTAAATAGCATCGCACAGAAAAGAATTTGATACCAACGCACATAGTGAGAAACAAAGCCAAAGAACCATACCCAAAAACGAGGCGGACCAAAGTCAGGATCCGCTTCGGTTCCTACGAAGCGATGGTGGCGATGATGATCGGGTAACATTCTGTTCCAGGAATTAAACGCAAAGACCCAAAGGCAAATCCTCCCTATCCACTTATTGAGTATTGGATTCAAAGAAACCGTGCCATGCATAGCGTCATGAGCGGTAATGAATAATCCGGTAAAGAGGAAGGTTTGGCAGGCCATCGCGACGTACAACCATGGGTTCTGCCAAGACCAAGACATTGAACACGCCGCAACCAGAGTCCCTAACCAAGTTAGCATAATCAACATTGCAAATCCTAATCCCCAACCTCTACGAAGACGACGATTCACCAACGCTTTGAAATTGGGCTGATGGCCTACAAAGGAGGCAACACTGATCATCTCCCTTCGATTTTTCGAAGCAATCTTGAAGCCAATGGGGGCGTGGTGGGCAAATACCAATTCATCAATTGACCTTGTTCATCAACCAGGTATTTTTGGAAATTCCACCAAATACGTGATGATGAAACCCCGTTGATGCTGCGGGTGGTGAGCCATCGGAAGACCTGATGCTTGCTTGAACCACGGGTAGTACCCTTGGCCAAGATTATGAAATTAACACCGTAGTTTTTTGCACAAAAAGCCCCGATCTCGGAATTACCAAGGGGCTCTTGGCCTCCGAAGTCGTTGGTGGGGATGCCGACCACTACAAGGCGGTTTTGGTATTGTTCTTGAAGTTTCTGGAGTTCGGCCAATTGAGGGGTGAAACCGCATTCCGAGGCCGTATTGACCAAAAGGACCTTCTTCCCTCGAAACTGACTAAACGAAATCGTTTGACCTAGAAGGTCTTTGGCTTGTAAGTCGTAGAAATTCATGAGGGAATCGGATTGAGTCTTTGAACACTCCAAAGGCCTAGACTCCAATGAGGAGCAAGCAATAAGAGGACTTAACAGAAAGAAATTGAGAAGCGACGGGATAAAGGAGCAGAATTTCAATACAAAGAATGAGGTTATGATGGTAATTTGAACCTTAAAAGCAATTATTTGATTATTTAGGGAACAAGTATCATGTTGGATTTGTTTAAGAAGCAGTGCATCTTTGGGCTCATGTGGAGCATCAAACTAAGGCGGCCACGGATCTTGATGATTTGATAAAGTATGATTCGTAAAATTCTCAAATTTTTCTTGGGTTTATGGCTGGCCTCATTGGCATTGACCCTGCTCTACCGTTGGGTCCCCGTACCTTTTACCCCTTTGATGTGTATACGACTGCTGGAGGGACCGCAGGAGGGTCAGGTATATCGGTGGAATCGGGATTGGGTGCCTTTGGAACAAATATCCCCCAAACTGATCCAAGCGGCCGTTGCTACCGAGGACCAACATTTTATGGAACACCATGGCTTTGATTTTGAGGCCCTACAAAAAGCCTATAAAAGAAATCAAAAAGGCAATAAACGCATTCTTGGTGGATCCACTATATCTCAGCAAACTGCCAAAAATGTATTCCTATGGCCCGCTCGTAATTATTTGAGAAAAGCCCTTGAGGCTTACTTCACTTTGACGATTGAATTGCTTTGGTCCAAGAGGCGAATCATGGAAGTTTACCTCAACTGCATCGAAATGGGTCCCGGCATTTACGGTGCTGAAGCCGCATCACAGACTTATTTCAATGAATCAGCTGCGAATTTGAGTAAAGGTCAGGCAGCATTGATTGTAGCCGCCTTTCCCAACCCACGTCAAAGAAATCCGGGTAAACCTAGCCCCTATATGCGACGGAGGGCGTCCAAAATCCAACGCCTTATGCAACAAATTGGCCCCGTCCATCTGGATCAGTAAGGTTCGCCCAAAAAGACTAATTCCTCCCAGTGAAAAAGCTTGATGGCTATTTGGCAAAAACGTATCTTAGCAATTATGCAGGGGCTTTGGGCGTTTTTGTTGTTATTGCAATCGTTTTTGATCTGACCGAAAAACTGGATGGCTTCTTGAAACACTCCTTGGGAACGGTGCAAGTTTGGAACGAGTATTATGTGCATTTCATTCCCTATTATGCTAACCTGCTTAGCCCACTCTTTGTTTTTATTGCCATCATCTTCACGGGCGCCAGAATGGCTGAACGTAACGAAATCATTGCCGTACTCAATACAGGCTGGTCATTCCGTCGTTTGTGCATGCCTTTCCTTGGAGTGGCTTTACTGATTGGCGGGCTTAATTATTACCTGAGCAACTGGGTATTGCCTGCTTCCAATCAAGCCAGAATACGTTTTGAAAGCCTCTACCTCAGAGATCCATATTATAGTCATTCCCGGAATCAGCAATTCCAGACAGGTCCGGGGCAAATGGTTTACTTGGAATCCTATTCCAATACCGATAGCACCGGATACCGGCTAGCCATGGATCGTTTTCGTCATCGGCGTCTGATATCCAGGCTAAGTGCGGAGCGAATTCGATGGAATTCCTCCTGCCAATGTTGGGATTTGATGCAGGTAACCGAACGCCAGTGGAAAGGCCCTCGCATAAAAGTCTCCACAGAAACCCAAGCTCAACGCAAACTCGGCTTCCGGCCTGAAGACTTTAACCAATCCATCGCTTCGGACGCCTACCTTCTGGGAAGAAACGACTTGTTGCGCTACATTCAACAATTGGAGCTCAAGGGCAATGAAGCCACCGAACCATTTTGGGTAGAACATTACAGCCGGCTTTCGATTCCTTTCTCCGCGATCATTTTTACCTTGATGGGTTTAAGCCTCTCCACCCGCAAGAAGCGAGGTGGAATTGGCCCTGTTTTGGGAATTGGATTGGGGCTTTGTTTTGCCTTCATCGTGATGCAGCGATTCAGCCTGACCTTTGCTATCAAAGGCGATTTCTCTCCCTTACTGGCTGCATGGACCCCAAATATTATTTTTGGTCTGGGTACTGTATGGTTATACCACCGAGCCCCCAAATAGGTACCGTGATCTTATTCCCCTCGTTGAACCACCGTCCCGGCTGGTTGGCTTATGTTGAAATGCATTTCATTGTCTTTGTGTGGGGATTTACGGCAATTTTGGGCAAACTCATAGAGGCACATGCCTTAGACTTGGTATGGAACCGTATGGCCATTGCCTCCATCGCTATTGGAATTTGGTGTTCCGTAACAAAGGTCCAATTGTCTATACCGTTCAAGTCCTTATCTCCTATGTTGGGCACGGGGTTGATCATCGCCTTGCATTGGGTGACCTTTTACCATGCCATTGACATTTCGAATATCGCTTTGACCTTGGCTGGATTAGCCACCTCAGCGCTTTGGGCGTCGCTAATCAAAGCCCTATATCGGCGACAAATCCCCGGCATGAACGAAATTATCTTGGCGTGCTTCGCAATGCTTGCCATGTTCTTGCTCATGAAGGTTCATCATTTTGCACCTTTAGCGTGGTGGACAGCATGTCTATCCGCGATGTTAGCGGCTTGGTTTGCTGTTTTGAACTCCAAATTCACCGAACGCTTTCAGCCTTTGCAAGTCGCATTCTGGGAAATGTTAGGTGGATTACTAGGTATAAGCTTATGGTTACTTGTAGGCTTTTTGTGGAAATCTGACCAAAATTCAGGTATCCCAGCGAATCACCCCATTCCCTGGCCATGGCTGAGCCTTGTCGCCATGGACTGGTTTTGGATATCCATTTTGGCTTTGGTTTGTACTTGCTATCCATTTGTGGCAAGTATTCGCCTTATGCGCAAAATTGACCCTTTCACCTTCGTGCTATCGGTGAATATGGAGCCTGTGTATGGAATTGTGTTAGGGTATTTCATTTTCGGCGAAAGCGAACAAATGGCCCCTGTATTTTACTTGGGAACCGCCATGCTAATCGCCACAGTCCTTGCAGAATCTTGGTACAAAGACTACTTGATGCGGCGTGAACGCCTTCGCAAAAACGATTCCAGCACCTTGAGATGACCGGTAGCACAATCAGCCTCCACAAAATCAATTCCAAATTGCCCACAACGAAGATCCAACATTTGTCTGAATTTGTGAGCTTGGTACCGGTAAGTTTCCCTGTATTCTGCTGGGTTTAACCGCAATTGCTTACCGCTCTCAGGATCAACCAAGGTATAAGGACGATTTGGCCAATCAAAGGATAATTCAGTTTCAGAATCCACCACATGAAACAAAAGAACTTCGTGATTTTTGTAACGTAGGTGTTGCAAAGCCGAAGCGAGCTCATCCATGGAGTTCAAGCCTGTTTCAAAGCAGTCGCTGAACAAAACGAGCATGGACCGAGCCGGCATGGTCTCTGCTAATTCATGCAGGGAGTGTACCAGTTTGGTTTGACCTCCGTAATCCTCTGCTTTGGATCGCAGGGCTTTCTGCAGATGCAACATCATCAGATTATGATGCGATTTCCCCATGGAAGGACGTAAGGCCCTCCTTATTTCCTTGTCAAAATAGAGGAGCCCATAGGCATCTCTTTGTTTATCCAACAGATGAACTAAAGCCGCCGTAGCTCTTACCGAAAATCCCCATTTGCCAGGCCTACCTTCTGGATAAAACATGGAAGCAGAAGCATCCAGCAAGAAATGGGCCCTTAAATTGGTTTCCTCTTCGTAGCGCTTGGTAAAAAGTTTGTCTGTTCTTGCGAACAGTTTCCAATCTATATGGCGGGTAGATTCCCCGGTATTATATAATCGATGTTCTGCAAATTCAACCGAAAAACCATGATCAGGACTAGCGTGCAAACCGGTTATAAAGCCTTCCACGGATTGCCTTGCTAATAAATCCAAAACCCCTGCCGATTCAAAATCAGCAGGGGTCCATGAATCAACCTCGATGTTAGCCATAAAAATCGCTTGAAATCAAGGTAACATTGGGGATTTTAAATGCACAAAGCGCAATTATCGCTTAGAACGTCCATCCATCCACTTCACCGTATCCAATACCAAGGCCGATGCTGTGAAAATAGAAGAATAGGTACCAACGATAAGCCCAATCAAAATGGCGAATGAAAAACTCTTGATCACATCGCCACCGAACAAGAACAATACGACAACCGTAATGATGGTGGTAAACGCCGTAATCAAAGTACGAGACAAAGTTGTGTTAAGTGCATTATTCATAATGTTCATATCGGCGGTTAATTTTTTGTTGCCCAAATCTTCCCTAATACGGTCGAATACCACAACAGTATCATTGATCGAATAACCCACAATCGTCAAAATTGCTGCAATGAAAGCTTGATCGATTTCCATCGAGAAGGGAAACCACTTCCAACAAAGAGTAAAAACTGCAAGCACCACAAGAACATCATGCGCCAACGCAACGGTCGCACCAAGAGCGTATTGCCATTTACGGAATCGAATCACCACGTACACAAAGATAGCAACAAGGGCAAAGAGAATAGACCAAATGGCCGAGACCTTGATATCATCAGCAATGGTTGGACCTACTTTCTGTGAACTCATCAAGTAGGTAGACTTGAACTTTTCTAAATCAGGCTTGGATTGGTATAGACTCGATAAGCCCTTCCACAATTTCGCTTCCACTTCAGCATCCACAGCTTCGCTATTGCTGTTGATTTTGTAGGTGGTGGTGATTTTGTACTGTTGGTTGCTTCCAAAGGTCTTGACCTCGGGTGCAGAACCATAGACAATTGTCAAAGCCGAACGAATATCTGCCGCACCTCGATCTGAGTCCAAGGTAACCACGTAGCTGCGTCCACCCTTGAAGTCAACACCCAAATTGAATCCTTGGGTGAACATGGAAATCAAACCGGCTATAATCACGGTAAGCGAAACCCCGTACCAAAGTTTGCGGCGCCCCAAAAAGTCGTAATTCAGGTTGGTGAACATCTTCAACGTTGCAGAAGTACCAAAGGTGATTGTTTTGTCTTTGGAAACATAGTATTCCATAATTAAGCGAGAAAGGAAAAGCGCCGCAAAAAGGGAGGTTAGGATACCCACAATCAAGGTGGTAGCAAATCCGCGGATAGGGCCGGAACCGAAGGCATACAAAACAATACCTGTGAGAATGGTTGTAACGTTCGCATCAATAATCGAAGAATAGGCATTCGAAAAACCATCGTTTACCGCTTGGCGTTGACTTTTGGAACGCGCTAATTCTTCGCGAATACGTTCAAATATCAAAACGTTCGCATCCACAGCCATACCGATTGTCAACACAATACCAGCGAGACCCGGCAAAGTCAGCACAGCTTGCAGCGAAGCTAATATGCCAAAAATAAAGAAAATGTTAGCGAATAACACAGCATTAGCAATCAGACCCGAGCGCGCATAATATAAGGCCATAAAGATCAATACCAACAGCAAGCCCATAACAATGGACCATAAACCGTTTTGAATCGCTTCTTTGCCCAAGCTGGGCCCAACCACAGCCTCTTCGACAATGCGAGCAGGAGCTGGAAGTTTGCCAGCTTTGAGGATATTGGCAAGGTCTTTGGCTTCTTCGGTAGTGAAATCACCGGAAATAGAGGACATCCCGCCCGAAATTTCCGACTGAACTGTAGGGGAAGAGTACACATAATCATCCAAAACAATGGCCACTGATTTACCAATATTATCGGCCGTCATCCGCCTCCAACGCTTGGCTCCTTCGGCATTCATCGTCATGGAAACCTCTACTTTTCCAAACGGGTCAATTGATTCTCTTGCTTCTGTGACCACGTCTCCCTCCAAACCTGCTTGATCCTCATTTCCTCGCTTTTTGAGGGCAACCAAATCGAAGAAACGATTGCCTTCACCGCGGCCTTTTATCATCCATAACATTTTCATGTTCCTAGGTAAGAAATTTTTGACTTCGGTTCTGGCCATGATGGCATTGACAGCAGCGGTATCACGAGCAGCAGCAGTTCCCACAATTGGACCCTGAGCCACCTTGGAGCTACCATCTTTGTCCTGAATGATAGCTGGCATTAAAATAGCAAACAATGGGTTTTCTTGCATAGTCCTTGCCAAACCGGCTTCAGAAGTATCTCCTGCCATGGACGTATCGGACTTGGCAAGGTCACGCAATAAGGCATTTTGGGAGGTTGAAGTATCAACGACTGCCTTGGCGGTGTCGCCCTGATTTTCAAAACTGTCGTTGGCAGACTTCCCCTTAAGCTTAGCCTCTGCTGCCAAGAATTTGTTAATTTCTGCCACCCTATCCAGGACTTCCGAAGCTTCGAAGGTTTCCCAAAATTCAAGCTTTGCGGTACCCTGCAAAAGTTTGCGCACACGGTCCGGGTTGTCCACACCGGGCAATTCGATATTGATTCTACCGGTACCTTGTTGGCGTTGAATATTGGGTGATGTAACACCGAACTTATCAATACGGGTTCTCAAAATATTGAAGGAGCGATCAATGGCGCTTTCAGCCTCGGCACGTATCACGGCAATAACCTCGTCATCGGATGTTTTGAAATCAATTCGGCCTTGGTTTTCGCGAGTTGCAAAAATGCCGGCCAAGCGGGCATTGGGCGCCTGCTCTTTGTACGCTTGAACAAAAAGAGATACATAATCCTTTTGCGATGAGGCCTGCCTGCTCGTTGCCAATTCGAGGGCTTTGTTGAAAGCTGGGTCTTTGCTCTGGTTGCTCAAAGCACGGATTACATCGACCACATCCACTTCCATGACCACGTTCATTCCCCCTTGGAGGTCAAGACCAAGGTTTAGTTTCTGATCACGAACCTCGGCATACGTAAATTTCTTTAGCCAAAGGAAATTGAATACTTCTTTCTCCGCTATCGAATCCAGATAGCGTCTTTCCAAGGATTCGTCACCTTTGGCATAACGTCTGGCATCACTTTCCACATAGGAAGCAATCCATGTAAAACTCAATTGATACAAACAGATCAACGCAAACAAAGCGGTAAACCACCGCACAGCACCTTTGGCTTTCATAGAAAAAAAATTAAATAAAATTAAAGAAATAAAGTGGGGGCTTATTTTCTGCAAAGCATGCCCAAAACCAATTTGCAGAGCGACGAAAAATCTCTACCCTATGGAGCTCGGGTGGGTAGAGCCTCGGTGAGCATCAAACCCAAAGAAATCTGAGACAGTTTGGGGAATTGATATCCCTTCCGCTCAAACCAAAATCCTTCTAAAGTAAAACTACCCGGAAAATTTGACAAAGCCCTTGACCTGTCTTGATCCGTGAACGAGTCATTCCCAGGTGAACTGGTGATATGGGTTTGAGGAGTAAGATGGTACCAAGGTTGCAAAGATGGAGAAACCTTAGCTTCATCTTCAGCTTGGTCGTCTTGTTGATCGCTGTTCGTTGGTGGGGACAGAGCAAAAGTCTCCTTAGAGGCTAAGGGCTCTGCTTCTAACATGCAGACCCCTAGCAGGGATAGGCTTAAAACAGCCGCAAAAAATCGACGAACCAAAGCTAAATAGGCCATTAAATGCCCCATGTTTGAGAAAGGGACACAAAGATAATCAAGGCCTAGGGCTCTACAACCAGGCGAAATACCTTGGCATGACCCTTGAAATCGTGCAATTCAAGGGTGTAAATCCCCGCATCCAACCCGCTAGTTGATAATCCGACCTCAAATTGCGTGGAGTACAGATCATCCATGCCTCGGCTCGATTGGCTAATCTCTTGATGAGCACAGATTTTGCCTCGTAGATCACGGACAAGTAGGGTTGCGTGGTCATTAGTTCTGCCTCCGATGTTAGCAGTCTCCGTTAGGGTTAGAGAAAAATCCACCTGATTCCATTGGAAAGTAAGCTTTTGACCCGCTTTCACTGGATTAGGGTAAAGCAGGCCACCTCCGAATTCTATACCACGAACCGAGGCCGCAGAAGCCGTGAATCCGTTGGAACCCGCATTAAAAATGGTAGACGCATGGTTTGGAGAGGCTGCGCTCAAGGTTATGGGCATCATAACCGAATGTAATCCTGGATGCTCGCAACGCAATAAATAGGAACCAAAGGGAATACTCGTAAAAGAAAAGGAGCCGTTAGGCCCTGTCATTACCGACTTTCGATGGGATAGAGGAGTCATCCCATTGGCATTAATCAATTGCACCTGAATTCCCTCCAAAGGCCCACTTAGCCTAGGCAAATTACCTGCCACCCCCCCGCCTATCGTTCCCCCACCAGTTCCCCCTTGGTTGGCGCAGAGATCAATCACCAGAAAAGAGGTCGCATTAGCAGGCAAATTAAAAGAATCCGCTTGGGTCCACGTGGTGGTGTCCCCATAATACGTGGGTGCAAATTGAGACGCATTTCCGGAGAGTAACGTTGCAAGCAGGCTGTAGCGACCTGTCGGTAACATCAGATTAAAATACGCTGAGCCTGCGCTGTCCAACAAATAAACGGTGTCCACCGTGGACCACCCCCCCACCTGCCCTTGGCTGCTCGGAATAATTCTAATGACCACCAGGGACAAGGTGTCAAAATTCATAGGGTTCGCCGAGGTAAAACCGGTGATTGAACCCGATACCCGATGCTGACCAGCAGGTGGGCTGCATTGCAATTGAAGATTAACAAAATTTGAACTAGCGTTGTAAAACGCGGTGTCTTTAGCGGGCAACGGCACAGATCCACATGAGGATAATGCATAAACAAACCCGTTGGTTAACGCAGTAGTCAAGGTATCCAAAAAGAACCCACCGGCCGAAGTCGTAACGGTCCTGAGAGGCATATTGTATTGATTATGATATAATTGAACGATTTGTCCAGCGATTCCCAATCCGGACGGATCAAGATAAGCCCCCGATACGGTAAGCACCCTGCTGCTTGATGCACCACAGGTTAAATTCACGGTGTAGCTCGAGGTACCCTGAACATATGTAGCTGTTCCTGTGGCAGAGGTACCTGTTCCTGTGGACCCACCACACAAGGCGGAAACCGTAATAACTGAACCAGGCAAAACCGATGGCGCTGAGAAAGTCGCCGAATAGAATCCCATGCTGTCGGTATAGGCGGTCAACGTAACGGTATTGGCCATCAAAATGCGAACAGGGGTGTTCACCATGGGCAAACCCGTATTCGATAAGACCTGTCCCTGAACGGTAATATTGTTCACAGGTACAGCCGAACATGTCAATTGAAACAAAGCAATGGGACTTGTCACCGAAACCATAGCGGTATCACGAACCAATGCACCGTTATTGCAAGGTGCAACTGCAATCAAGTTTCCCGAGCTCGAAGCTCCGAGGTTCAGATTCAAAGTGTCGCTGATAATCCCATTGGTCCCGGTCATCGTTGAACCTACCGAAGCCAGTGACCCACTCAGATAAAACTGAACCAGCTGACCAGCTGGCGCCGGGGCCAAGCCCCATATTAATGCCCCATGGACCAAGACCATGGTCGATACGCCCCCGCCTCCGGCACCGCAGGTCAATGGTAAATTGTATACGGTGGTCGCAGGGTTCAATAATTGAGAATTGCTCACGGTTCCGCTGTTCGGACAATTGGTCGAAACCAGTATCCTGGTATTGGGACTTAAGGCCGGAAAAACAACCGAAATCGAATAGAATCCAGAGGAGTCCGTCATGGTGGTCATGGTAGTAGAGCCCCCCAGATTAATCACCACCGACTGGATAGGCAGCGGAATATTGATCCCCGCCATATTCATGGAAACCTGCCCCTGTACTGTGATGCTTTGGGCATATGCCTTATCGCTGGACCATGTCAAAAGCCAACAAATCCCCAAAAGGATGGAGAACGCATAGGTTTTGAGAAAAGTGAGCGAAACATTCCGAAAAAATCGCTGTGCCATGTGAATACAATTGTAATTAAAATAAGGCTTAAATCATCGCAATGCCCCTGCTTTACGGTTTCAACCCTCATTAAGTCGATCCAAAAGCCAAGGGCAGCAAGGACATTGCCTTCTCAAAGGACCATACTCTCCCACCGGAAGAAACCAGGAGAAGCTCAAAGTCTGCCTGCTGCCTTAATACCTGTTCGGATATCGCTTGTCGACACATCCCGCATGGTGCAACGGGAACATCTTTGGAAATTTTGAAATCAAAACCATCCATTTGCACGGAGTTCATGAGGTTTTGGGTAAGAATAAGCATGCTTTGGACTTTTTGACCCGATTGAGTTACCGATAAAGCGGACAAAACCACCCGTTCGGCACATATACCCACGGGATAGGAGGCATTTTCTTGGTTAGTTCCCACCAAAATCTGACCATTCTCCAAGAGAACTCCTGCGGCCACCCCAAAATTGCTGTAGGGAGCATAGGCGGTGGTCACTGCCTCACGAACTTTGAGGTAGAGGACTTGCTGACTTTGCCCCAATTCCTCTGACGAGAAATCTCGGTATCGAATTTCAATGGATTTGTTTTTGCCTGGGGTAGTCATTTTATGATGTAAGGTTTAAGGTCGAAAAATTGCAAAGCCATAAGGCATCAACCAATACGGCCCGCTTAGGGGTTGATGCACATCACCGGTCCATACTTCTCTAACCTGCTCCATTCCCCAATCTAGGTATACAGATTGAGGGGTATTGGTAGGATTCAAATAGAAATAGCTGGTACTTTGGCCAGTTCGCGCAAAGGCCAAAACCAACGATTTTGGGTTGGACTTTCCTCGGGCTTGGTTATCGGGTTCCTTGTCCCAGTCCTGACTTTCCGATGAAGAACTTTGAACGGAAATCCACTTGAATTCTCCAAGGGGCCATTCCGGGAAAGACCTACGCAGCTTAATTAATCGCCGAATATTATACAATAACAGCGTATCGACTTCGACAGACCAAGCTTGCGAATATTTGCTTTGATCCGCGCGGTACCATTCCGGCTCAAAATTCAACTCTGGCCAGATCATGGGTTTACGACAATCCGGGTCATTGGCTCCCCACATCCCCACTTCGTCCCCGTAATACAGCATGGGTGCCCCCGGAAAAGTCATTTGAAAAAAGGTCCACAACCATTGTATTCGACGTTCCTCCGGCAACGGTTTGCGGGTGTTGTAAGAGGTGTTTGAGGCTTTGGATTTTGAAAAATAATCCCCCCAATCTCCGTAACGCGCAAAATTTCGATTGACTATATGCGAGGCAATTCGATTGGCGTCATGAGATCCAAACAAATTCTGTTGAGATAAAAAACGCTCAAAACCAAAGACATTCACTAAGGCATTCATTTTGTTTTGAAATTCATGGACAGCAGGGCGATTCTTGTCGTTGATAAAAAATTCAGATCCCTCAAAAGCGAATGGATAATTCATTACGGCATCGAATTCATCTCCCTGCAAATAGGGTTTGAGCTTATACGCTTCTTCGATGACTTCTGCAGTAAGGTACGCTTCAGGGTTAAGCGTTTTCACATACGCGGACCATTTTTTCCAGAAAACATGTGCTACACAGAAAGCAACATCCAATCGCCAACCATCAACGCCCAATGACATTTCCTTCAAGCTTGGATCGGCAGACTCCCACTGTGGTCGCATCCAACGACGGGTGATGTTCATCACATAATTTGAAGGGCCCTCGGTCAGACCTCCACTATTCTCTTTGATTTCCGGAAGGTTCTGGATGCCGAACCAACCTTTGTACCGAAAATCTTTCCCAGAATCAGGATCCGACCATTGCTCCACTTCAAACCAATCGGCGTATGCTGAGGCTTGTTGGTACTGCATAACATCCTGAAAGAATGGACTCCCCACGCCGAGGTGGTTGAAAACCCCGTCCCATATAATTCGCATCCCTAGTCGATGAACAGCTCCCACCAAGTGCAGCGCCATGGTATCCGCCGATGTCCACTGCCAGGTCTTGGGATCATCCAGTTTCTCTTTGGCCATGATGGCCAAATCCCCCTGAGGGTCTGGGCCCAAATAAGGATCCACATGATGCATCATATAGGCATCATAACGGTGATGCGATGGCGCATAGAAAATTGGGTTGAGGTAGATAGCTTGCACTCCCAATTCACGGAGGTAATCCAAGCGTTGAATTATGCCGACAAGATCACCGCCGTAGCGTCGACGAGTAATGTTATGCCAAATGTCTTGCCCCCCCTCTTTCTCCCAGGGTTGCATCTTGTACCAATCAGAAGTCCAGGGATGAAGCTTCCATGGTCTTACAGTATCGTGTGGCCATGCATCTTGTTGAGCGCTCACAGGGGGATCGTTGTTCGTATCCCCGTTGCAGAAACGATCGGGGAATATCTGGTACCATACAATACCCTTACTCCAAGGCGGAGGCATTCCTGGGACTAGCCCCGTTGCCCATGCATAACACGGAATCAACGCTACCAAAATCAAGCATCCACCAAGGAAGTTTGGCACTCTTTCCTTAATGAAATCAAGCAGGATCATAGCAAATAATGAATTTTTTACTAATTACTTATATGCCATTTTCGCACAATGCCTGATACTCTTGTCCAATAGATTTGTCCCTGATGCACAAGCCTTGGATCGCAGGGCCTACCCCATGAATCCCACAAGCCATCGCCTTGAACCGAGGATTCATGGATAGCCTGTAACGTTTGCTGCCATGAAATAATCAACGGACTGACGTTTTCCAAATCATTGTTGGTGGTGGAGGAAGCGGCAACACCCAGAAAAAAATCCATAATCCTTGCTGAAGCCAAAATATCTTGATTTACAATCCCCAAACCAAACAAAGGAGTAGTAATACCCGGCCAGGTATGGCCGCCACCTTGCACCTTTAGTAAGACCACCCGACCTGGGATACCCGCCGAAGCCGAACCAACAGGGCCGAGAGGAGCGCAAGGAGAGTACATGTTTTGTTCTACTGTGGAGCCATCCCCTGAGTTGGTGTTGGGCAAAGTGGTGATAACGGGAGAAGTCGGGCAGATGGATCGGTTAACCCAAGCCAATACACATTGATCAGCCGAAACGTTACCGTTCCCGCCGCTATAATTCACCACCGCATCCGATGTTCCGTGTATATGCATTAATCGTACCCGGTAAGCAGGCTGGAGGGGCGGGCCTTGGCAGGCCGCAAAGGCAGTCGTGCTCATGGTTCCGGCCACCGAAGCCACCGCTTCAAAGCGATCGGGGCGTTCACAGGCCAATCGGTACGACATAAAACCACCGGCCGAGAAGCCACAGCTAAAAAGGCGGTGGTACCGGGTGCCCCAACGGGAGCGGATGCTATCAGCCAATGTCAAAAGGTACCCCACATCATCCGCGGTGGAGGCCCCGGGCATTCCACTCTGGGTATTCCAACCCGCATTGACCCCGTTGGGATAGGCAATAACCGCCCGGTATTGCTGGGCCAAGGCATTGAATCCTGCGCTGTTAAGCATGGTGGTTCCACTCTGCGTAAACCCGTGGAGAACCAGCACAAGGGGCAAGGAATCCGAAGGTTGGGCACCCGCTGGCACAAAAACCTGAGCGGTTCGGTTCAAACCACCGTGTTGAAAGGACATGGTCGTGGTTTGACCCCCTGCAAAAAAGGCAAGGCAAAGGAGAAAAACCGAAAAAAGCGTCTTAAGGAAGACCTGCGCTATGAATTCCTTAGTTATCAACATTGTAGCATTTTGTCTAAAATTAACTTCATTGGATTGTATATTAGGGAAATCGTTTAAAACTAAATCCAATGATTTCAAAACTACCACTAAGTCTGTCCATCCTGTTGATGTTTTGTGGGCTGTTGGCGAACTCAAACACCGCTCTTGCCCAGCAAACCTTTTCTCAAACTTATTCTTCAGGTGATATTGGCGGACCCGCCAATTACACAACAGCCACCCCAACCACTTGTCCCGGTGTTTTGACGTTTAATAATATACCCTTGGGTATGAGGGTGGATTCTATTCAAGTCACCTACAACTTCTTCACCAGCATGGCCGGATTTGGGAATCCAAGCATGCAACGTTCTTATTTACGTTGCCCCACAACCGGGGTGCATGAAACCCAGTTGACCGCCCCGTCGGGAGCAGGCGTCGGGACCACCAATGCCTACGCCAGGACGGTTTCGATTGCCAACGGGGTGGTTACGGGACCTTTGACTTTGGAATTGCATTGCGGCTCAGCGGACCCATTGTCATTCAGCGCCTGCGGTAGTTCGTATAATTCCGTTTTGAATAATTCTTGGACCGTCACCGTATATGGCAGCTCAGGCATCCCCTCCTTTGTGCCCACCACCGGTCTGATCGCTTACTACCCTTTCAACGGTAGTCCCAACGACGCCACCACCGGGAACAATCACCTCATGACTTATGGAGGCGTTTCGTTGACCACGGACCGCAGCAATACCCCCAATTCGGCCTACGGATTTGACGGGGTGGATGATTATTTGGTGGATACCCCCTCCTTTACCATGTCCCAAACCGGAAGCTTTACCTACTCGTTATGGATGCGTAAAGACTCCCTGGTCGGATTGACCCTCATGCACGGCAACTCGACCACCGGTAATTTTGTAACTCTTATTGGCGGTTCCAGCCAAGTTCAATTTGGAACCAACCAACAAGGCTCCTCGTGGGTATGGGCCAATGCCCCGTTGACTTTGGGATCATGGGATCACTATGTCTGTACCTATGATGGTGTCACCAAGGCCATGCAAATCTTTAGAAATGGCCAATTAGCAGGGACCGCAACCTACACATACACTGCAGCTGTTGCCGCTGTACAACCTCTCTTCGTTGGAAGAGGCATTGGTGGCGCAGGAACCTATTTCAGGGGCAAAATTGACGATATCGGGATATGGAATCGTTCCTTGACCACCCAAGAAATCATCGCTTTGTATTCCGGAGGAGGGCGTGATGCACGTGTTCAGGCCATTACTGCTCCCTTGATCTTGAGCCAAGGGAATAATAACCTCACGGTTCGTATTCAAAATTCCGGTTCCGACACCATTTACGATGCCCAATTATCGTACCGGGTGAATCAAGGGAACCCGGTATCGGTAAACCATACGTTTGTGCCAGCCCTGGCGCCTACCGATACCTTGCTGTACACCTTTGCAAGCCCCTTTGTAGTTAGCGGGAGCAACAACATTCAATTGCAATCGTGGATTAGCAATGCCAACGGTCTTGGCGCTGACATCAATCCCAACAACGATACCGCCTCCGCCACCGCTTGTGTTGGTTTAACCGGGTCATTCACGGTCGGTACAGGCGGAGATTTTGGGACCCTTGGGGCAGCCATTACCCAGCTTAATGCCTGTGGAGCTTCTGGCCCGGTCACCTTCAACTTATTACCTGGAATCCATACCGGGTCCGAGACCATTGCTGCTTATTCAGGATCGGTGAACGGTCTGACCCTACAATCTTCGACCGGGAATCGTAACGATGTTCTACTCACCAACGGAACAACGGTCGGCCACGTGTTGTTTTTGAACAATGCTCAAAATATTACGCTCCAAAATATTTCTCTACGTTTGCAATACCCCAGTACCGCACCATCTGCCCAAATTTCGGCACTTAATATTAGTGGTGGTAACAACGTAACGGTCACCAATTGCTCGTTTGTTGCGGACTCCATCGCCACAAGTTCATTCAACCGGAACATCAGCATCGTAAACTGCCAAAACCTCTTAATTCAAAACTCACTGATTCGAGAGGGATACTACGGCATTTACCACACGGGTTCCACAGCCCCAGCCTATTCATTAAGCAACCGGTTTATAGGCAACACCTTCAGTAATCAATATTTCTATGGAGCCTACTTCTTGAGAATGGGTGGCGTTGAATTCAAGGGTAACACAATAAATAGTACCAGAACGGGAACAACGGGGACCACCAGCAGTTATGCAATGTATTTCGGGAATTGCAAAGGCCTCGAAATATCAAGCAACCAAGTAACAGGTACGTTTGGAGCGTATGGGATTTACATGAGCAATTGCCAAATGGACACCGTAAATAACCGCAGG